>Ga0163108_10000775_pt1 | contig 23582 bp, 25 predicted proteins | sample Fk1155metaG_FD_109644 | JGI IMG/M metagenome (GOLD analysis project Ga0163108, IMG submission 109644) | Marine microbial communities from the Central Pacific Ocean - Fk160115 155m metaG | ecosystem: Environmental > Aquatic > Marine > Oceanic > Photic zone | place: The Central Pacific Ocean...
ATCGCCCATTTTCTTACAATCAAAGTAGTCCTTGAAGTCAAAAACAGTAGTAGTAGTGGGGCTAGGACGTTCTGGCATAGGTGCAGCAGAACTTCTTAATGCCGAAGGTCATCGAGTCATAGTGCTAGAAAGCGGCGAAAGCCCTACATTCAAAACTCAAGCAGAACGCCTTAAGAGCAAAGGAATCCAAGTAGCGTTAGGGAAACCTTTAGAACTCTCGAGTTTCCAACCCTGGCTAAACCAACTGACATCAGTAGTAATCAGCCCAGCTGTTCCATGGGGTCACAGCACTCTGAATGAACTTCGACAAAAAGGTGTAACTGTCACAGGAGAAATCAACTTGGCATGGGAGCGACTCAAGCACCTGCCTTGGATAGGGATCACAGGAACAAACGGGAAAACCACAATTACCCACATGCTCCAGCATGTTTTCGAGTCAAACCATCTCAAAGCTGCTATGGGAGGGAACGTAGGTCTTCCCGCTACTGAAGTCGCTTTGAAATACCGCATGAAAAAGGAGTTACCAGACTGGTTAATCATGGAATTGAGTAGCTATCAACTTGAAACTGCGCCTGAAATTTCACCTCGCATTGGAATTTGGACAAATCTCACTCCAGACCATCTCGAGCGGCATGGAAGCATTGAGGCTTATAGCAACATCAAGAGGAACCTTCTTGAAAAGTCTGACAACCCTATTTATAACGCCGACGACAGCTTCCTCATGAGACAACGTTCTTCCATGAAAATGGGGATCTGGATTAGCAGTAAAGGTCGTGGTTCATCTGAAAACCCAGCAAATTTCTGGATTAATAACAAAGGAATGGTTGTAGAAAAAGATGAAGAGCTTTTTCACTCATCAGTGCTTGACATGCCTGGGAGCCACAACTTGCAAAATTTATTGATGGTTACCGCAGCAAGTCGTAAAGCAGGACTCACTGGAGCTGCTATTCAAGAAAGCATCCGATCTTTTGCAGGTGTCCCACATCGACTAGAGAAGATTGGATGTTTACATGGCATCCATGTTTTCAATGACAGTAAAGCAACTAACTATGAATCGGCAAAAATGGGATTAATGTCAGTAGCTTCACCCAGTGTGATTATTGCTGGAGGACAAGCCAAAGAAGGAAACCCTTCTGAATGGTTGGAGCAAATCAATAAAAGAGCTTGCGGTATTGTTCTCTTTGGAACTTGCAAAGGCTATCTAAAAGATATTGTTGATGCATCAACTTTTAAAGGAGATATTTTTTGTTGCAATAATCTTAATCAGGCAGTAGGTATTGCCATTGAGATTGGTGTAAAGAAAAAAGCGAAAAGCCTTTTACTGTCTCCCGCTTGCGCAAGTTTTGATCAATACAAAGACTACGAAGAACGAGGAGATCATTTCCGACAACTTATCGGAGCAATGTTATAAATAAATACATGTAATGAATAGGGATTATCTTATAAAATCATTATAACCATAGGCATCATAAAGTCAAAAGTTACCAAAGGGACTCCGAAAGGGTCAGAGCCAAATGACAGAAGAAACGCTTCTAGTTACTAATGGCATCAGATTGACAATAACCAACAAGTTTTTGAAGCAGTGAAAGAGGCCAGCTCCATTAACTCCTATTTAAAGAAAGGAATGAAGCTTAATCATTCTGCTGAGTGATTTTCCCCATAGACATATATACATTGAAGATCTAGACCAGTATTAGAGCCAACAAAGCAACCGGTCCAGCTCTACTTGGCTTAGGGGCCTTAATTACTTCGTCAAAAGGCCTTTCCAATTCCCAAGGAGGATAGAAATGACTATCAAAGAAACTCTGACACTTATTCCATCTCTAATGCCCGCGATAATAGGCGGAGCTATTGGGGTTTTTGCTCTAGTTGGATTGCGAGAACTTCTCAAAGAAGCGAGGCTCGCCTTCAAGAGAACTAGCGTGAGTGCATAAAGCAACCGAAAGAATGACCATCAGCAACAAGGGACAGGAGCCTTACGATGAAATTACAACCCATAGCAAAAACCAAATGGGCATCTTGTAGCCTCCCAAGGAGGAAAGAGGCTATAGAAGCACTCGTACTACTTGCTTGGAGAAAAGGAAAAAAGGAAAGGCCAAGCTGGTTAATCAAAGAAGTGAATAGCTATTGCTAGCCTCAATCAATTAGGCAATTATTTGATCTCTACCAATAGACAAGCAAAAGATGGCAAGAGAAGAGAAGATAATATAAAGGGTATGTTAAATCGAGCACTCAAGAGAAGATAGATGGAATCATCTAACAAACGCAAAAGACCAGCTCAAGCAATAGGAATAACTTCACCTTTATACAGTTACTGGAAATCATCTCAAGATGAGAAGGAAGAGGAGGAAAGGCTCATTAAATCCAGTAAAAACTTTCCTCCTGCAGGCCTTTTCAGAAAAGAACCCTACAAATGGGAGATGCTATATCAAAGCATAACCAGAGAGATACTGGCAGGTGATCTAAACTCAATAAAAGGTCTAAAACTATTAATCAATATGCTTAACGATGAAGAGCAAACCAAAATTCTTGAAATATTTTCCAATCAAAAGCTATTTGATGAAGCAATAATTGCGAAGCTCATAGAGAAAGAAGAGAACAACTCTCCAACAGAAAAGAATACCTCACGGTTCATTCGGATATTATTTGCGATTTTCACTAATCCATATTGCATAGAGATTAAACGGGAAAAATCACATATTTATGAGTACACAGGAGCAGCATGCCATTCGCTAAGGAAGTTTTTCCAGGGAAGGAACAAGGAAAATTAGATTGGTTGCTTTACCACATAAAAGCTTATTGAGGTGGACTATGATGGTGAGCAGAAAATGAATAATTAGATCCTGTAAAAGGAAGTACTTTCAAACAAGGTACGCTTATAGAGAACAATTTTCTTCTTGTTAAAGAGATTCTGCACTGCCTTGAAATTCAAGAGCCTGTTAGCGTCGAAAAGCTCATCCGTCTACATCAACAAGCAACTGTATTGCCAGAAGTAGGCCGCTGGGTAAAGAAGTTATCAAAAAGGGAAGATATTTTTGGCAGACTCTGAACTTAAGGCCATGCCCCAAGCAATTACTGCTTGATCCATAAAGATTCAATATTGCAAGAAGAAAATATTTTTTCCACATCCCAGACTCTCAATACTTATAAGCCTTTAAGCGTAAATCCTTTATCTAAAAGCTTTTGATAAGTCAACCTTGCTTGATATGAAAGGAATTGCTCGTAGATCTCATCATTCTTATTAATGTTGAACCAGTTTTTATCATGCTTATCCTTTGAGAACTTGACAAATTGATCTCCATTAACCAGCGTCCACTCATCTTGATGGGATTGCATTTGTCCTGGTCCAAAATCCCATGGGCAACTAGTTGGATATTTTTCTTTTACCATCTCAATTAACCCAAAAGGTTATACAAATGTTCTAACACATAATGGCAATTTGAAAACCGCTATAAAAGTCAGTTTCTTGAAACAATAAATATTGAAGTCACAATTGGGAAGCAAATCCTCTAATTAGTTTGCTTTATTTCTAAGTCTTTGCCACAAAAGTAATCCGCATTCCTAAGGAGTCTTGGAATTAAGAACAAAAGCATTTCACATTTGAATCATTTTACAGCTTCTTCTTGGCAAAGGCTTAAAACCAAATAAATTGCCAAGCAGCTTATCCTCCTGAGCATTTACTTTGGACTTAAAGATTTGAAGGATTGAGTTGTATCACATTCCAGCCAACCATAAATTCCGCAAAGTTTTGAAAACCTTCTGTAGAGATGTCATTGCTGTTGGATAAGGCATGATTAATTGGCAGTTTTTGTCAAGTTCTGGATCGATCTATTCTGAAGGTTATCCACTATTTACTATGAAATAATGGCCTCATTATGAGAAAAGCCTCTTAAAAGACCTCACTTCTTTCCATTAGAAACAACCTACAAGAAGGGGTGTCCATTTATCAAGCCAGATAATGGAAAATAATCGTCGCCATTAGCTGAGGTTATGAGAAGAACAGGAAGAGTCTGCCGGCATAACTGACAGTCTTGCGAGGCATGTCAGTTATCTAAACGCCTTAAAAAATGCGATATAAAAATTTCCATGAGCAAAGCTTTGAATAAAACATGCTGTATTTATAGAGGTCAAGACCAACAGTTTGATTTAAGCATCCATTGAAAGCACTTTTGATAATGCTTATATCTAAAGGAAAATCTTTCAAATTATTTATTTGTTTATACCAATTCCAGACAATGGCGCAAGAAACTTAACTATTGCTGGAACCAACAAAAGTACAGTCATCAACCTCACTGCATGAAGCGCTGCAACCGCTGCACCTACTCCGAACTCTGCCCCTACAAGACTCATTCCAATTGTGCCTCCTGGCGCAGCGCCTAATAGTGCTACTACTGGGTCTAAGCCAAACAATCGACTACTTAAAAGGCCTATCAAAATCCCTGTAATTACAAGAGTGATTGTGATTAACAAAGCAGGTTTCCATAAAACTTGTAATTCTCCTAGAGTTTCCCTATTTATACCTGTGCCAATAACAGTACCAACACCTATTCCTAGAGCTGTTTTTGTGCCGGGAGGCCATTCCGCAATCTCGAGGAGACCGCTAATACTTAATAATCCTGCTCCAAGAATTGCTCCTGCCAATGGTGCTGCTGGGATGCCAGTAATAAGCATGATTACCCCTAATGCAGTTCCGCCAAGAAGATATAAAAGCAATGACAAAAAAGGAGGCATGGTAATTACAGTTGGATGAATGTCATTAGTCTCGCGTTCTTAAGAGCCAATTCAAAACAGTTAAAGATAATTGCTCGAGAAAGATAATCTTTATTGATTTATAGGCTCAACATTTGGCGCAGACATCTTTTCAGAACACATGTCAGAAGACTTAGAACCTCTGATGACTCTTAAAGGGGCACATGGTGTGGTAAATAGAACTAATATTGCATTCGCTTTTACTATTTCCTTTAAGTAATGGAAGCTTCTTGGCTAAATCGAATGTTGATCCTTCTAAAAGCTTAAGAAAGATTCAAAGTCTATTGACATGATTGATGTAAACAAGTCAAAGCCTCCCTCAACCTGCGGCGATGGATGATTAGTCCTCTGCAGTTTCAAACTGACGAAGCAAGCGAAAACCCTTACGCAAAACCAAAACCGCCCCATATAGACCAAAAGAAAAAGGGACAATTATTATTGGGTTTACACTCATGTCTGCCATTGTCTTCCCTCCAGTGGAATAGTCATAGCCATGGCAAGGGGATAAGAACATCAAACTTCCAAAAATCAAAAACCAACCGATAATTGATAAAAAGCCATCTCGCGTTTTTCCGTCATAAAACCTGTCAAGACCAACGCCCCAGCCGACGGCAAGCAAAGCCAGACGTGTGATGGATTTCTTTTCTTCTTTGCGTAACATCAGAGGGGAATAAAGAATTGACACTAGTTATAGGTATTAATTGCCAAAAGTGCGACGCCTGAAGCCACTGCCTTAATTGTTCGCCTCCAAAGGCAAGAGTGCATTATCAATATCAACGAGTCAAAAGAGGGAACGACTTACTCCAAACCCCTTGGTATCAAAGAGTTCATAACAAAGTATCTGAACCTCTATTCCTTGACAAATAATAGGAAAGGCTAAGGGTATAAATCGAAAACCAAAATTGCAAATGATGTTTATTTAACCCAGATTCCCTTTTTTACTTCTAGCAAAAAACAGAAAGCCACTAAAAAAGTGACCGTCTCTATTATTGACAGGTATTCAATCAAGGGTTCTCTAGGCTGAATTCCTAATCTGGTCTTAGCCCAATCCAATAGATCTCTATAAGTGCTCTGAGATAAAAGTTCGAGGTAATCAAAGCTTAAAGAATTCGCTTAGTAGGTATTTTCAGGTGATTTTAAATCTAGAAATGCCTAATAGCTTTTCTAAAATCAGATTGAGATATCTAGCAAAGATCCTTTTGAGGCATTGCCTTGTAACATTTATCACTAAGATTGCGATCACTGAATCAATGAAAAGTTCATGATGATCTTTAAATCTAAAAGTATTAATAAAAAGCACCAATGCCTTGGAATACTTTCGCATTAACTTCCTCCTCCTTAGGGATAAATGCTTTTACACTCGTCTCAATTCTTTTGATTGCAAGCTTGATGTCTCTTGGACTCCCAGTTTTATTTATATGGCTCAACTATAAAAAAGGAGACCCAATTATCATGAGAAGGATTGGCCTATAAAAAAATATTCCAACTCTAGTTCTCCTTAAAAAGGAATTAGTCCTAAACCCATAGGCTCAAGCAACCACAATCAAAGGTTCCCATATGCAAAAATTCTTGTGATTGATTCAGCGGCCGACTAAAAGCTATATATATATATTTAGGATTGAATGTGTCTGGGAGGTTTCTCTAATCAATCACACCTATAAAAAATCCATCTCTTTGAAACGGATGGTTCTCCGGTCCTTTCCTTAGAGCTTCATAATGTGAAAGTAATTAGAGAAAGTTAAGTCATGACGTAAAAACTCATTAATTAATAAGAGACCTGAGAGTCAATAGGAATATCGAACCTTGATCTGCCATTAAGTTCAGTTAACTCTATAGCCACTGCAAGGCCAAAAATATCTTTTCCAGCAATCTGCAAAATTTTAGAAACACATTCAACAGTTCCACCAGTTGCCAATAGATCATCGAGAATAGAATAGCTTTGATAGGCATTTAATGCATCTTTTTGAATTGACAATGAGTTACTTCCATATTCAAGTTCATAAGATGCACTGAGAAAATCTCCAGGCAATTTACCTAGCTTAAGAGCTACGATCATAGGCTTTGAAAGCTTTAATGCAATCCCAGATCCAAAAAGAAAGCCTCTTGCATCTATAGAGAGTATTGCTTCAGCCTCTTTACAAATAGGAGACGAAGCCATGTTTTCAATTAGTTCTGAATATACCTGAGGATGCGCAAGAACAGGAAGAATATCCCTAGAAATTATTCCTTCCTTAGGAAAATCTGAATAAGTCCTTATGATTTTAGTGAGGTGTGATGAGAGCATTTCAGAACAATAAATAGGGAGTTTATTTTTAATAATATTTCAGCCATTTGAGGCTAATTGACATTGGAATGAGTATTCTAATATACTAAATTGATATAGCTTTTGAAGCATCATAAGACTCCAAAAGAATAGAGATGACCAACTTGAGTCTCATTAAACATTTCGCACAATTTTTTGAGTTTTACCACATCAAATTAGGGCTAAAAGGACTTCTAAGCAACTAGAAATCCTTAACTTTTAGTGCTTTCTAAAGTTTGTCGATCGTAAATCATAGTCATAAATTGACTCTCATATGAACAACTTTACTGATCTATGCATTGTCACATTCTTAAATTGGGAATAAATTTCAAGCATACCATTTCTCCTGAAGGAGACTTATAAACCTTTTCTATGATTGATCCTCCTTGCACAATTATTTTCTCTAGATTTGAACCATCAGGAATGACAATATCTGCTTCGATTATTTCTTTTTCTGCTATCGCGGGTGCTTCTGTCTGGGAATAACTAAATGCATTTATAGGTTCAACTATTACGCCTTTGCTGTTCTCTGAACATTCTTTCATTCCCACTTCTATATCATCTGGAAAACAATGCATGTTCTCATGGTTTTCAGATCTATCTACGAGAGGTAGAGGAAGCTTCCTAGTAAAGAGTTGGTATTGAGATTTAAGCTTGCCTTTAAATCTTCGCAGGTAGGTTCTAATCCCCATAAAGCTACCTAAGACGCAATTCATATATACCAGCAAACTAACAAAAAGTCTTGACGATCAAGTAAAAAAAGATACATAATAAGTGGATCCTACAAAATTTATTTATGGCCGCTGGAAGGGAAAAATATCCAGAGAAGTGCCCTTGGGACTTTGGTCCTAAGCAGAATCAATCTGATCAATCGAACTGGGTGATGACAAATGGAGAAGATGCCGTAATCTTTGCTAAAAACAAAGAAGATTCAAATTACTTCTATGTAACACAGAATCAAACTCTCAAGTCTATCCTCGCTTACCAGGCACGTCTTACATTTCAAAAGCTATTAGATAAGGGTTATAAATTAGAAGGAAGGTCCTCATAGTATTAGTTGTTAGCAAGAAGTAAGTTATTACAATTCACTTATTTCATTACTACGATCGCATTCTATAATCACTTATCCAAAGCCTGTTAAGAATCAAAATCCCCTAAAAGCATCCAATTGTTTTATTCGCCTGTATATATCTATACTTGAATTCCTGTTTGAAAAAATCTATTTGTCTTCGAAAAAACATTAGAGCTTGAAATGTCAGCACAACTAGTTAACTTTATTCTACATGAGCTAAGGAAATGGCTATCCCAGTATACTTGAAAAGAAGACAAAAAAAAACTGTCTCTAAGTATCATCAAATTCAAGGTAGGCTTTCATTTAAGTATCAAAGCCTGAAGAGAGAGTTTGCATCAAAATTCCACAAATCCAACAATATATATAACACACAGATAGATCAAGATACTCTTGAATTTGTAACTAAGCATGACTTCCAGTTAGTAACACAAGATTATCTCAACAAAACCTTTATCTCAGGCGTTATCCAACCTATTAAGAATTCCGTGAGTGTTTTCAGAGGAAAAGGCACTGCATCACTGAGAGATTGGACAAGAGGCAGAATTGCAGGGAGAGTATTATCAATCGTTATTATGGAAGGAGTAATTGTCGAGAAAGTTTTTTTAACCCCACAAGGCAACAGGATCTCTATCAAGCGTCATCAATTGGGAATATTCTCATTATTTTAAAGTTTTAAAATCTTAATTTCCATTTTCATTAGAAGAGCACTTTCATTCAAGCAAGTTTAGTCGGCCTTCTCTTTTTATTAATGCCCCATAATTCTCCATTCTTAGAGGCTTCCACAATTGCCTTGTAGATTTCGTTATTCTTATTTTGTGTTGGAGTTGTATTCATATAGAAAGGATATCGAATGAACTGCCAATTCATCAATGGTCATAATCGATACTGATAGAGGGTATTGGAGGTTCTTATAGAACAGAGCCTTTAGCAGTGCGTTCTGAGTACATAATTCTTTTCTGGATTGGGTTCAATTAAAACCATGTCTTCTTCAAGACTCTGAGCTGCTTGCTCAACACTTCCTTCCATTCGCATTAAACCACCCAAAAAGCCAGTAAAAGTAGCATCGCCACCTGTAGTACTAGAAAGGATACTCAGAGGCTGAAAGCGCTTAATAAGCTCGGGTAAAACATCTTTACCTCTCAAAAACGCCCCTGCCAATGGCAAGGTTACATTCACTACGGGAGTGATTACTGCATCAAGGCGTCTTGGACTGATGCTCTTATCGAGAAACCCATGAGGCTCAAAATATATCGATCCCATTGGATGAGTCAGTACATATCCATTTTCTATCTTCGGTACAGGTGCACCAGCCGAAGCCTCAACAGTTAGCTCTTCTATATGAGAAGTTTCTCCTGGTTTGAGTGTTTGTACCCTTTCAAAGCCTAATTTTTTTACAACGGCTGCTGCAGAAGGAGAGCCCAATACACGAAGTGAGCGGGGTAATTTTTTTAAGGTGGGTGGATGAGCATGATCGGCCAAACCTTGACTCAATAGAAGCAAATCCAATTGCTCTGGCACCTGTATCTCATGATGCAGTCGTCCTTCAATCAACCAAGCTCCAGGTGGGAAAGTTAAAGTACCTGTGAGCCAAGGGTCTATCAAAACTCGGAGTTCTCCAAATTCAACCAACCAACCACTAGAGCCGAAATAAGTAACGGAGAAAGTCATGAATTAACAATTTTTACCTAGACGCTAAAGGAAATTCAAAAAGACTGACTTAATTTTATCTCTCTAAACATAAAAAGGCTATCTAACTTACTTAAAACAGGTTAGATATAGCAACTTTGAAATCAAGAGAATCAAATCTCCGGCATCTCTCAAAACTAAAACAAGCCTAATGCTTTACCTAGCAAAAATAGCAAAAGGAAGTTACCTACAACCAACAATAAAAAAATCCTAATGGGATTTTTCATGCCTTTTGGAGCTGACAATTGGATTCCAAAAAGTTGACCTACGGTCTTCTTTTCTGTTTTTTCTTCTTTGCCCTGGGGCTCTGAAGTTAATCCTTCAAGTGAATTTTGTTCGTCCATTTGATTACTCTATTACGCTTTCTCTATCAGTCAAAATAGTTTAACAAGTAATTATTTCAAAGTTGATCCCATCACCAATGAATTAGTAATTATTCCTAGCCCCTTCTCAGAATCCTGCAACCATTCCAACTATGAATAAAAGAATTATCAATGCTCCCATGCCAATAAATCGGCGGTTTTTCGAGTTCTTGTCCTGTTGATAACGAAGCACTCCATCACCCAATGTCAAAGGAGCATCCTTGTTTTTCCACCAGACCCAATCTCGAATGGGTGCTGTTTTAAGAAAATCATCCCTTGTAAGCTCAAGACCCATTTTTGTAGAGGTCTCAAGGAGAATATCCAACATATCTTCGCCATTTTTGCAGGTGGACAAAGCATCGTTAACCACCTTGTCGCCATCCAAGGCATCAACTAGTGATTTGACTTTTTCATTCACAGAAAGAGGTTTGGAGTTCATAGCAATGCTTAAAACGATTTAATATAAAGTTTGGCAATACAAATAGTTGTTTGCCATGCCTATATTTTTCAAATCATATATGCAGATCACTGATTATGACTTTAGGTTTATAATTAACTAAATATATCAAGCCGTAAATATTGCCAGCAATAAAGAATAGCTACATATTTATTTTTTTAGCGTCAGAAGAATCCCATCATATTCAAGGTCAATCAGAATAAAAGCCGTCTTCTGTATTGCTATCCAACTTTTGTTTTGATCAGAGTGATTTAAGACTTCTGAGTTTGATTGCCTGGAGCCAATTATGCATGTACAAGGCAAGTCACTGTTAGGGTACTTATTAGGAGGATGACAAGAGAGCGCTACTGATTTAACCCGCCTATCTTATATCTATCTAAAAAGACAGAAATCATTGATCCATTTCAAATCAGCTTATTAGCGAGCCCACTTATTAAGTAAAAAGGTTGAAGCAGCGATCGGAATTCTGGAAACTTAAGAAAACTCTATTGGAGTGACTGCCATCATCAGGCAAATCTTCTATCAATAGCCTTATATTTGTCGCTGGAAAGAGAAAAACAAATCAGCCTTAATGCTCATCATGCCTCAACCTCCCCTCGGCTCTGTCGATGTAAGACAAAGATTTTTTCACGTAGTCGATTCTTTTCTGAGTATGATGAAGAGTTCGCGTCAACTCATATCTTCTTACGCGTCTCCAATAATGAAGAAAGAAGTTCATGAATAAAGCAGACCGATTTCTCTGAATTGGGTTATTCATAGACCCATGCTTTACGGATAAATTCATTTTACTTAACCCAATTGAAATTTTGTGTATTTTGAGACCAGAGTTAATTAATCAAGCTAATTATTACAATGCCTCTCGCTCTTAAGGCCGCAAGGATGATTTCCAAGGCTATATACGAACAATCCAAAGAAGTTTTGGAACGACTTGCAAAATCTGAGATTTGTCTTGTGATTTTTGGAATTAATTTGGTTGTATGCTGGGGCTTAGCAGATATCCAAGCCTGGATATTCAAGGCATTTACCAACAACTGAACAACAACAAGTCCTAAAGCTAAAAGGTTCATATCGAAGACGAGGCAATCTAACGCTGACCTAAGCACATCGGCCTATATAGAACACCTGTACTAAGAGGTATATCGCTTGGCTGAGAATATCTATCTTGATTAGACTAAAACTCAGTTAGAAACTAATTCTCTTAGCTTCCTATTCTCTTCCTTTAGACATTTAACTTCCTCCTGGAGGCTATTATTCTTTTCTTGTAGCCTAAAAACCCTTTGGTCTAGAGTTTTTGGAGTTACTACTGTCATTTTTGGTCTCGAACCTCTCAAAGCCTTTCTCACCTCCGCCTCGGACAGTCTTCCATTGCCCTTCCCCTCTCTAAGCTTGTAGACTCTTTCCCTCTGGTCCTCGGTGGCGTTAGCCATGGCAGCCAAAGACCTAGGACTAAGATGAGCAATCAACGCGTCATCGACATCACTACTGCTGAGCCACTTTTCATGAGCAGAGACAAGGTCAGAGGCGTACTTAGGGGTGCAATGAATAGCGTCGGACGCCAGAAAAGCCTTCCAGTTGCCAGGCTTAACATTTTGCCTGACTTCATACAGGTGGGCAGCTACAGCCCTTAGACATTGACCCGCGGTTGCGAGTTCTTCATTGATCTCTAGCACTGATTCTTTCATTGCCGAGACGACCAAAGAGCCAAGTCCCTTGGTGCTCGCAGGGCTGAGCTGAACATTTTCCAGGTCCATGGCATGAACCGGAAGGGATGAAGACATGAAACTTAGAGTGTTTGAACAAAACTAGCCAAGGCAGACGAGCTCGTCCACAGGCAGACTTTTGTCACTAGGCGAAGCGCTTAAAAGCGCTGCTAGCTATTCAGAGGAGACTTCAGCGAATTACTATGAAAAGCTACAAAGCAAGCAGCTTAAGAGATTGTTTTTAGATTTATTTTTGGAAGAAGTGTACGATTAATTCGATAGTGATTTGATATTTTCTCTATCAAGGCTCTTTGCCTAATTTGATAAATTAAAAATTACGATGGTCTTCTCACCTGCCATATAAGTCGCCTGACTAAAGGATCAAATGTAAAATGTTGATGTAAAGAGTATCACTTCTCTTTTGAAAGCTAACTGTTCTAAAGTGTATTAATGTTTACGTATAAAACAAGCATAAATAAATAATGATTTTATTTAGTCTAATGGCATCATTCCTAATTGCTACTGTTCCTCCTCCTTCGTTTAATTGTGAAGGAGAATATTTAACTTCTATAATATATAACAATCTCAATGGCGACTATAAGGTTTTAGAAGATGTGGAAGATATAGATGAAGGCGCATTTACCGTTATCAACTGGAGAGGTCTGAAAATAATGTTGCCCAGAACTTTTAACTATGGAGAGATAAGCTTCACGGATAGAAGATGGTGGTGGAGCTATATGGACAAAGAGAATGGATTAAATGTAACGCATCCAAGGTTTATGCATGTGAAGCAAGATGGTCAAATAGAGTCATTTAAATGCGAAGCAAATTATATAGCTAAAGATAAAAGGTGAGCCTATAGAAATCGAATAGCCAAATGCATAAGGATTATTTAAAAGAACAAGTTGAATCTACTTTAGAGATTTATTTATTCCAGGTTGCTAATGATTTATATCCTTAATGGGTAATCTTAGATTAACAATTAGGAAAGAATCCTTAAAGCTGTATATGAGGAAATAAGAAAGTCGTTTTCTATTTAGTATTAGACAAAGACCATAGATTATAAAACTAATTTAGGATTAATGATGAAATAAAGATCAGCTAGATATATTATTTATCTTTAATTAAAACAGTGGATGTTAAGATAAGTTCCTGAGCTTATAAAGTGTGAACTAATTAAAGATGACTATTGAAAGGCCAATCACTCCTCTTATGTCTTTTGAAGAAGCAATTGAAATGACAAATTTACCTTCACGTGAAGAAGAAATAGTTAACTATATAAGATATGTCGGTATTTTCAATCAAGTAAGCTTAACTAAAGAACTGGGGCTTGAATCAAAGCCACCCGTCCTATCTATTATATGCTTTATATGTAGAAAAATTGGAGAGAATATGCCTCAGCATTTTAAGAAAGTTAGAATATGGTCAGAGTCAGTGAGTGAAAATAAAGTAAGATGGGATGGCAATCTTATTTGCTCAATAGCCTGGAATATAGAGGGAGAAAGGCTAACTCCAGAGGCAGGCACGTCTCTATATCACACATTTGCGGTTCACAAAGAATTATTCTGTGGTCTCAATTAATTAAAGAGTTTCTTTTAAGGTGAAATACATAATAGCTAATTTCGATCGGCTATTGGAGCAATCTACAGTTAGCTAGACTTTCGTTTTTATAATGAATTAATTTGGATTAACTTTATATCTATTCTTATCGTTGTTTATATTCACGCATAGGATCAACTTGGTGAAATATTAATATTTTTATGAGTTGATATTAGAGGGTTTTCAAAAATAGTAACTCTTAAAAGCTAATTATAAGTGACTTTTTAGTAAACATCCTTCGATATATATTTATCAAGCGATGAGAGAGTCATGATTTTATTTCAATTATTTTTTATATTTGTTAATTGCTAATACTGGTTTAGCTCAAAATTCAGGTTTGTTGTAACTATTTCTTAGTCTTTTTTTGATTTTTTTGTGTCCATTCCTTAATATCAAAAGTACTAACAGCGGCTGAGTCAGTATTAATTTGATTCTTTGTATTGTGGTCATCCTCGTCAAAATATGCATCAACCCTGATTGAATTATTTTGTTCTATAAACGAATTAGACGATACCATTTCTTTAGAAATATCAGGATTAAATGTCGTTTCTGAAATTTTTCTTTCTATCTTATCAATTGCTTCTTGATTTGATATTGGCTTAACTTCCTTGAATTCACTTGATTCATATGTTTGATAGACGCTGTTTTCAACCTGATTCTCCTTTGAATCGCTATGTCCTCTATCTTCAATTAAAATAGGCGTAGCTATACTATGAGTGTTAACATCATTTTTACTATAAATATTGACAAATGATTTAAAAAGCTCAATCGGTCCAGGAATTCTATCTATTTCCTTTTCATTTATTTTTTTTTCACTTGACCGACTGAGCAATTCTGTCAGAAGATAAAATAATGCTATTAAGGAAATCAGTTTCATCATAAATACAGTTTATCTTGGCTCATCGATGAACACAAGAGCTTCATATATATCATAGAAATTCATTCTAAAGCAGCAATTAGATGGGCTGCTCTCTTTTAGTTGCCTAAGGTAGTGATTTGATTAAGGAATACGTCTATGAAGAGATAAGATTAGAGATTCGGTAAAAAATGTATATGAGATTAGAGGATGAAGTCTAATATTGGATCTGTTACCTTTTGTTTTTTATCTATTATAATTGGGTTAAAAGCTTTAATTGTTGCCTAAGTCAAGCCCAAGCATCTAATCAAGACTCTTCTTTGATGGATTTTTCTAAAAAATTTGACAAAGCGACCAAGCTCAACAAGCCAAATAGAACCTGTAAGGTGATTTGATGTGCCATATCAAAGGAATAACTGCTTTGAAGAAATTTTAACATCTAAATGAGCCATTGCAAGAGTATAAGATCAGTAAAAGACTCTATCTTTAAATCATGCCTCAATATTTGATTCGATAGTTAGTTAGATATAGTAAATATATTTTATTTTCCTTCATAGAAAGATTGAAGCGCCAAATCTCTAGTTGATAATTTTGATGTTTTGAACTTTCAAGAATATATAATCTAATCAAACTTAAAATGTCCTTTCTTAAATTCAAGAAAAGGTATAATTAAAAGTATGCAATTGGCTATTGTTTTGGATAACCAGATCAAGCACTCTATAGAAAATGCACTAGAAAAATACAAACGGGAAATCAAACTTCCTCGCGGATCTCAAATTGCAAGCATCATAATGATCAAAGGCAAAATTATTGAGAAAATTTACCAGACTCCAAAAGGCAAAAGGATTTCATCAAAGGATCTGGAATAAGAATGGGGATTAAAATCTGATGAAGAATCCTCATTTGATTGTGGAATTTTAATTTTATTGATACCCTCTCAATTGATATTTGCGTCATGGGAAAGAGATAAACCTATTGCTTCTAAAAATTTTTAGGTTATATCTTCATCAAGGAATTCCCAAGGGAAGGGAAAGCGGCCAGACATTTAACCAAGTTTCATACTTTGTTCTCTAAATGATAATTTATTGAATTAATAATATGCAATAGGTTATTGGTAAGAGCCATGAATGAAAAGACATAGGATTAAGTATTTCTAGAGATATCTAAATGCATGACAAGAAAAACCTTCCTTAATAGCTTATATTGAGTTTCAACTATATTCAATTGCCATCTGTTAATAGTTTTTAGTGACAGGGCTAGGATAAAATTTGATATCAATAAAAGGCGGTGATTAGTATCTGGCGAGATCTTCTTGTTAGTGTTTATATCGTATGCTAATTAGCACTAATCTTCTATGATTAACTTCAGGCTTAGGAAAACTTTTATTTTATTAGATGCTGTGCAAACTATCAATTTGGCCAAACAATAAAAAGCCTTGCTAAAAGAGAGTCATGGATCTAAAAGTTAATTCAAATTTAGTTATTCCATCCCAAGAGCTCAAATGGCGCTTTTCAAGAGCCTCTGGACCAGGAGGACAAAATCTCAATAAAACTGATAGTAGAGTTGAACTTGTATTCGATCTCAGGAATTCCAAAGTAATTACTCCGTTTCTTAAGAAGCGATTAATTACTCAGTTGGGGAGTCAATTAAGTGCTGGTTCAATTCGTATTGTAGCTTCCGAAAAACGTTCTCAATATCAAAATCGTCATATAGCCTTGCATAGATTAGCCTCTCTCTTAATAAAAGGGTTAAGGCCACTAGCAAGAGCCAGGAAGCCAACAAAGCCAAGAGCTAAAGCTAAGCAGCGGCGACTTGAATCAAAAAAACATAGGGGTGAGTTAAAACGCAACCGGCAGGACAGACCTTCAATAGATGATTGATGATCAAAAGGCCTAGGGACCCAATCCCACTAAAAGAAATTTAGTTAACGAAGAGGAAGAAGGAGAACTCCTAGAATTAATAGATCCCTTAGAAGAAACAATGACTATTCCTTAAGGTGGCTTGGCTCACGATCTTTATTAATAAATAGACCAAGCATGCAAGGGGAAAGGGCCTGCTTACTTAGCAATTGAACAATCAGAATCACCATATTATTAAAAAGGTGATATCTCTGCAGAATAATGACCCTCTTCACCAAATTATGAGAAAGAAGATTTCTCATATCAGTCAAAGAAGGTCTATCAATTACTAAGATTTGGGTTTGTATAATTGATTTGGTTTGTAGTCAAGCGATATGCCAATTCATTAATTCTTTGCTTATTTACTCCATTGTCACCAACTCCAACTCTTGACTCTGACCTGACTTGAATAATACTTTGATCTGGCAGTGCTTTGACTAAAAGATCATCCGTATATCTTCTCCACTTGGTCTTAGCTTCTGCATGTATATAAGAATCACTTTGTTCAACAATTTTGGTGCGTGGAGTGTTAGCTACAGCCTCTGCCACTTTTTTAAATGACCCTTCTAAGTCGCTAACTTCCCAGTCTTCTCGAACACAATGAGTAACCACTACACATTCGGGGAGCTCATTAACTGGAGTCCCTGCTAATACAAAGGCACCATTAAAAACCAAGGCTAGGAACAAAAGACACGCTGCCAGAAGTTGAGTCATCAATCAGATCAATCCTAAAGATCCAGCTGCAACCCCTACAGCGCAAAAGAAAGCAAACTCAACTAGGTCTCTACTCCCAGTGGGGATTTTGTTTAAAGCAACCGAAATCCTTTGATTCATTTAAACCTTTTAACATCAGCTCCAGAGAAGCTAAGCAATATTTTTCCCAGGTGCGTGGTGTAAGAACCGGCAAAGTCTTTCGCCCAAAAGTTATAATGAAAAAGTCACTACCTGTATAAAGGTGGTGCAAAGACTAGTCAAAGTTATTTTGTTCGCAAAATATACCAAGCGTTTTTAAATAGTCCGAAGGAATATTTCTAAGATTCACTACTGGCTAATAGAAACCAAAAAAGCCAGTAATAAGTCTACATCAGTCTATTTTTCACTTTTATTGAATAATTAACCTCGCTTTTGATTTTTCATACAGAAAAGAGCATGGTTATCTTTTATCAGAACTAGCTTCGACTTAGATTAAAACTGACCTGGTTCCATTGGTTTTATCTTCCCAGACTCTACTTCACCCAATAGAGACTTAACCACACCCCACATTGGGATTCCTGTTGTTAAGGCTAATAGTAATGATGCAATTAACGATTTTAACGGAGAGAAGGTATAAGTTTCCAAAACGCCAGTAAACATGATGGTTAACCCTGCGAGAGTACCTATCCAGCATGTGATCGAATAAATATTTTCTAATGGGAGTGGAGAGATCTTCTCACGATTCCACCCTTGAATTTTTAATTGAAGTACCCTTACAAAGGAAAAGGAGAATATAGTAATTAGAAGTCCACCAATCCAAGCGATTGTAGTGCTTTCAATCATTGTACTTCTGGGTTCAAGTCTGAGGCCACAAAAATGAAAAGGCTATAGAAACTCAATTTTAGTACCAAACCCAAATTTTCAAAAAAAGCAGGGTCTAGGACTGATGGAGCACAAGAAAGAGTGAAAACCCTTTGATCTCTCTTCATTGTATTGATTATCTCATCTTCAGTGTGGAAAATCCATTAATTCTTAGAAAATACTCAATCAGTATTTCTACCAACTAGCGAGCCTAAATGATGCATTCTGCTGGCAAAACTTAAGCCATATTGTCATATTCAATTTACACGCGAGGTGGTTGAATCAATAACGATCTTTAAGAAGAAGACGATGCCGATTCAATAACAAGCCAGAGTATCAACTTCTTTGCTATTGATTAGACAACTGCGATACATCAATGCCAGTTCCTGATCGATGGGAATGTCCTAAATGTGGATCTCAACTCTATGAAACAGGTCAAATTCGTACAGCAGGAGGTTTCTGGTCCTCGTTCTTTGATATAGGGACTCGTAAATTTGAATACTGCGTCTGTACTCAATGCACCTATTCAGAGTTCTATAAAGGTAGGCTTTCTAAAATACAGAAGGCATTTGACTTTTTAGGAAGCAACTAGAACTCTTAATCAAACAAATAATATTCGGAGATAAAGTACTTGCAAATTAAAGAGATTGGTTATCAAGAGAATTTATTTGGATTTTTCCTACTAGTCATGAAAAATCGAGCAGAAAAAACCTGAAACAGGCTTTTTCTGCTCAAGTCCTGGCTAATCAGCTTTGATACTGCTTGCCACGGTATATAAGAACAATATGCTGCTTAAAGGCAACTTTTTTGTTCTGTGTGTACTTGTGTCCTCTGTAAGTAAGAGACATTGATCTTTCTCAGTGTTGGCTCAAGTCCCCGTTCCATGGCTTGAGTCGAACTGCGGCCCTCCTAGGAGAGTTGAACGCTTTAGTAGCCTTTGCTACTAATTTACCGTAACAATAAACCGCCATAAACCGCAAATGACTAGAACAAAAAAAAAATTGGAACCTCTAGCCTCTTTGAATTACTTCCAACACTGTTAAGGCCCCGATTACATGTTAAGGAGCATTTAGAAAGTCCTAAAAAATTGCTTATATTCTTACTGATTAATAAAACAGTGCCGTTGAATAAGGATAAGCATTGGTAGAAACTCAGAGATCGTCTACTGATTTCCAATTGGCCCATTAACATCTACCTTTAAAAGGGACCTAGCCCATCTGGAGTTCTGAACCCAGTGCATTCCTTTAGACCTATAACGTCAAGAAATGCGCTCATTATTTGAAGGAACTGAAAAATTATTCTCTAATTGGGAGAGTAAAGCTTGAAAGGATTAGGGGAATCCATTCACCCATTATCCTCACAACTTTTTATTGAGTTTAAAACAAGTTAAAACGTCTTAAAAATTCCGAGGAATCAAGCCATTCCCAATCTAAATTAGATAAAAATACCTAAGCCATTGAACCAGAAAATTCTCCTCCCTATTGCTGTGACTGCTTCGCTATTAATTGCCTGTTCATCGGAATCCAAACAGAGTGGCAGACCAGCACTCTTTGATTCCAAATTAGAGGCAGAACAAGCAGCCAAGGATTTCGATTGCACTGGTGCTCACAAAATGGGTGCCATGTGGATGCCTTGCACAAAGCATGGCGTCCATGGACATCACCACAACCACCAATAAATGACAAACCTTAAGAGCTCTAATCAGCAACAATCAGAAGCTCCTGCTCATTGCGGAAGCAAACCCAAAAAGATTGCTATCGGCATAGCACCCCTTGGAATCATATCCATCGGGATTGTCCCAATGGGAATTATCACTATTGGAATAGTTCCGATGGGAGTTGTATCTCTTGGAGTGGTAGCGATGGGAGTTGTCAACGCCTCAATAGTGGGAATGGGAATATTTTCCGCAGGAATAACAACAATGGGGCTCAAGGTATGGAGCCCAGAAGGAGCGGCGCTTCAACAAACTATTGAGAATACAGATCATTCATCTTCAAAAAACATCTACGCCTATCCCACAAGGTCTCAGGCAAAAGCAGAAGCTAAGAAACTCGGATGCCTAGGTGTTCACAAAATGGGTCGACTTTGGATGCCATGTGCAACACATGGGATTACTGAATAAGTTTTTAAGCATCCATTCATTCCTATATTGCGATACGATTGCAACATTATGAGATAAAATGATTGGCGATCGCTCTCTACTACGTAGTCCTAATGACAAAAAGTTTTTGATCGTGCTCTTGTGATTTTGATCACCTTTGTTCGCATGATTCAATTAGAAAACCTTTGTGCCGAATAAGTGAAATTAACGACTGGCCAATGAAAAGCCCCTTAAGTGGTGGCAATCATTATCAAGAGATCAGAGATTGTCATTCAAACTAAATACTTCATTCAGAAGGAAGTGAGTCAATCAGTTTTCCGAGAAAAAAATTGAGTTCTAAAATCAAATCAAATATTGCAGAACTAAAAACCAAATAGGGACTGTGCCCAAGGAAATCAAAGTACTCCAAGCCACTAAAGACGCTGCAATTTGCTGACCCTGACCACTTACTTCAGTTAACAATAATACAGAAATAGCAGTAGGTGTTGCCGCTTGCAAAACCAGCGCATTACACATCAAAGTTGACAAGCTCAAAGACTTAACAAGGGCCAACATTAAGGCCGGAAGGATAATTAGCTTTATAAGCAAACTGGGCTGAACTAATAGGCGCAAGTGTCTGTTAAATGGATTTTGTTCAGGATCAAAAGAACCCAACCTCATCCCAACAATCATTAGAGCAAAAATGATCACAATTCTGGATGGGATCCAAAGAGCCGAAGCAATTTGATCGCTCCATGGCGTTAGCCGAATAAAAACCGCACCAACTAATCCCTTGCTTGCAGGACTCCTCGTCAGAGCACTGAAAAGATTTTTTCCAAGCAAATGTTCCCTTCAATTCGGATATGGAGTTTGCTAAAAGCATGGGCCCTATGCTCCATACAAGTAATGTTGCGCCAAGGTCATAACCAATACTGAAACTGAGGGACTGACTTGGAAAAAGAGCCAATGCAATAGGTATTCCGAAATAGCCAGAATTCCCAAAAACACTACCCAGCAGCAAGCTTCGACTACCAATATGACCTCTAAGCTTTGGGAAAGTCCAAATTGCGGCTATAAGCAATCCAATAGCAAGGAAGGCCATTGCAAGCGCCTGAAAAAGAAGCCAATCCAGCCCACTCTTCAGGAGAAGGCCCATTAAGCTGACTGGCACGCCGAAATTAACAAGTGGTGGGGATATAAGAGATGAAAGTCCTGGCTTAAATCGCCCCATCAAATAACCGATTACAAGCAGAGGCAATAATTCAAGAAAGAGTCGCACAATCAGCATTTAATCAACTTCGCGTAAAAACTTATGGATTTTGATCTGAGGGCTGGCTTTTGAGCAGAGTTTTCAAGAGGCTGCTAAACGAGAAAAATAAGAGTCTCTACTACCTGCATTAATCCAGCCCGTAACAATCGTTTTAGTCCCTTTATCATTCACTCGTCCACGATGAATATGAGATAGATCTGCAGGGAAAATAACGAGTTTCCCTCGCTCTGCCGATTCATAATGTTCCTGCCAATAGAACTCAGTACCAGCCGAATCAATGTCATTGCAGTAAAGGATCCAAGCAAGAACTCTATGAACAGGCTCTGTTGCCTCATCGCTGATAGTCCAATCACAATGCCATCGCTTGAAGCCTTCACCAGGGCCATAACGTTGAATGTTAAAAATCGGAATTACAAACAGAGACTGGTCTGGAGAACACTCTCTAAATAACGAACGATCTTCAAGGTATCTGTTAAGAGCAGCAGTAACACCTCGAACAATCACATCTGAAAGAGCAAAAGCCTCTGGGTCTGAACGATCAATTGCGACCAGGCTTATGTCGGTTGACACCTTGGCTGGCTCCGCATCGGCAGAAGATAAATCATTCCCGAATGCGACTCCACTACATTGAAGATCAAGACGCCGGTCGAAGAATGTCATAACCCCATCCGCAACAGACTCGAAACCAGGGTTGCGATAACAAGCAATCAGGTCCAAAGGGACTCCTTTTAAAATGACGATGGAACACTCGATGACACTACGTTGAGAACTGTTTTGTCTTCAAACTCGGCAAAATCAACAAAGCTACTCTGATCAGCCTTGCTGAGAAGGAACACCTAAAAAAAGAAGTGCTACTGCTCCCAGAACAAAGCAAGGGATTAGAAGCCAAGTTGAGCTACTTCGAATCAGAAAAGGCTGAACTTTTTGATCGTTTTGAAAATCTCGAACAAATTCATTTAGGTCCAAAAACAAATATCTCAGAAAGTGGATTACCAGCTGACATCGGCTGGGGGAAATTAGAAAGAGTCACTTTCTACAGCTAAACAATAGTCGCACCTGGAACTGTCAAAGAACCTCATCGTCAGATAGTTCGATCTGGATTTCGAATTTTCAACGATCTTCATGACGCAAATTGTTATGTGCCAAGACAAGAAACAAGAGTCAGTTCTCATGTTGCTGCTCAAGTAATTAACAAGCGAACAATCTGGCCATATTCCGATTTATTGGTTAATGATATCGGACCTGGTCAAGGTGATGGAGTAACAGTTAGCCTCTTTGAATTTCTTGCAAGACTGTCAGAGCTTCGGTGACATGTTGAGGTGCATTTAAAAGGTCTTTAAAAACGTGACGAATTATGCCTTTTGAATCAATTATGTAAGTAACTCTTCCATCGAGAAGACCTAATACTTTTGGAACACCAAATTTCTTTCTTAATGAATTATCTTCATCACATAATAGTGGGAATGGAAGTTTATTTTTTTCTGCGAATTTACGATGACTCGCCTCATTGTCATTACTGACTCCCCAAACCAAAGCGCCAAGAAGCCTAAACAACTCATATTTGTCACGAAATCCACAGGCTTCAGCCGTGCATCCTGGAGTGTCATCTTTAGGATAAAAAAACAAGACTAATGGTTGACCTTTGCATTCTTTATTCGTCCTAGACTTGCCAGTCTGATCAAACAAAGAAAAGCTAGGAGTTGCATCACCAATTTGTAAAGTCATGGAGTGGAGTTAAAATAGGTTTATATGTAATGGGCTAGTCTTGAGAGCCTTGAAACATTAGAGTCATTGCTCCTCCTCCTCTAATCAACGTCATTATCAATTCCACTAACTAAAAGTTCGAGCATGACAAGAGTTGCTATTGGGAAAGAGCAGCAAAGGATTACTTTCTATGCGGGGAAATTATACACAGTTCATTAAAGCTCCCCCATGTGGCATCTGAAAGGCAATCAGATGCTAGTTTCTTTCTATTAGAAATGGAGCAAACAGGGAAA
>Ga0163108_10000777_pt1 | contig 23572 bp, 17 predicted proteins | sample Fk1155metaG_FD_109644 | JGI IMG/M metagenome (GOLD analysis project Ga0163108, IMG submission 109644) | Marine microbial communities from the Central Pacific Ocean - Fk160115 155m metaG | ecosystem: Environmental > Aquatic > Marine > Oceanic > Photic zone | place: The Central Pacific Ocean...
ACCTTAGAAGTCAAGGCTAGATCCAAGAAAAGTACTCTTTTTTTGCAAAAATGAGGAATATACCATCATTTTCTCTTCAGTCATGCTATTTTTCTAACATGCTAAAAGAAGCGGAAAAGATGATATTCACCCGTGAAAACCATGCGATTTGAATGGGTTCTAGGCTTATCTATAGCCGTACATTTGGTACTAATGATAGTTATCAGCAGCAGCATGGATATGCTGGATAATGAAGATGTGCCAATTAAGGCCAGAGTCAATATTCGTTATGAATTTACGAAGAAAAAACCGGAACCCATAAAAAAACCGGAACCCATAAAAAAACCGGAACCCATAAAAAAACCGGAACCCATAAAAAAACCGGTCTTGAAGAATAAACCTTCAAAAAAAAACCTTACCCTAAAACCGATCGAGCCTGTTCCTGAAACTAAAAAACCGGTGCTGAAATCTACAAAAGAGAGTGCACAGCCAAAATTGAAGAAACCTTCGATTTCTAAAAACAAACCTCCAAAACTGAAAAAAAAGCTTCCGAAAATCCAGTCAGGTGCTATAGCCTCGCCAAAACCAATCGTGGTTCCCAAAAAGGAATTGAAACTGGAACCTTTGGCCAAGAAGCCGGAAAAGCAGAAACTGAGGTTGCCATCTCCGAAAAAACCTGATTTAGAAGTCCTAAAAGGGCCTGGAAATAAGGCCTTGGTTTCACCAGTCGAGCTTCCGAAAAAAATCCCTTTTATAAAAAAAAAGCCTATACCGCCCTCAGAGATCACTTCCAAAAAAACTATGCTGAAGCCCAGCCAAAAAGAGCTGGAATTAAAACAAATGAGTATGCCGGAGGTTGGAAAGTTGGCGGTTCCAAAACTGAAACTGTCAAAGCCGGTTTTGAAGAAAATCGAAATTCCATCCCAGGTGATGAAGGCGCAACCCAAAATACCGAAAAAGCCTGAAATATCAATAACTCGTCCACGTTTGCAAAGTCCTTCCCTGAAAAAGGACATGCCTCAACAAGCTCTGATTCCTCTTCCTGAACCTGAGCTGAAGGCATCTCAACTGCCACAAATTGAACTGAAATCTCCTACAGGTGAGGCTCCAATTCTTCCTGAAGCTCCTCTTCTGGAACCTGATTCTTTGCCCACAAGCTTAACCCAGCCCATTCTGAAGACCCCTTTGCCTGAACCGGAAGCAAAGATTCCAATGCTAGAGCAAAAAATACAGGCAACTCCGATACTCAAGCCCGAACCGTTGGAAAACCCTCAAATTAGGACCAGTGAACCGATGCTAGTTCCGGAAGCTGAATCCAAACCATTTGTCCCGATGCTGGAATTAAAAGAAGTATCAGAACCCGAAGTTCCGTCAGAAATCGAATTCAACCGTAAACTGCAACTCAGCAAAAAAATTCGTCAGGCAGAACAAGAATACAACCAGCACATTCGGACAATGGTCCAACCCAAGCTTGCGATGTATGATCCTGGGCTTTATGTGCGGATTGAGTTGGAGATTGGGGTTTCTGGAAAAATCATTCGTTACAAGATCCTGGTAGCCAGTCCTTCTAATGCATTCAACCAGGCGGCTCAACTGGCAGTCCGAAACGTCAATTTGAATCCTCTGCCAGAAGCATTGGCGGAAAACCCTCCCTATATAGTCCCTATCAAAATCATCCCGCAACTTCAATAAATGCTGATACAAAAAATAATTTCAACGATCCTGGGACTAGGCCGGCTTTTCCTTATGGGCTGCTTCTCATTGATGTTTGCGGTAGTTCCTGAAGGAAAGCTTTTGGCGCAAACTTATTCTAGTGAGGAGATCGTCATCAGTGGTTTGGGATTCACTCGATTTTCGGTTGCACTTGAAGCACAACCAGCTTTTGCAGAACATCCTGAAGCACCACGTTGGGAAAGAATCATTGACCGGAACTTATGCTGGAGCGGCTCTTTTAAAGTCCTGGGTTCTCGTTATGCTTCATGCCGTCTGGGGGAGGAAAGCCGGCTTGACATGAAAATTCTGCTTGGTGTCCAGAACCAACAGTTGATTCTTACGGTTGCAGATGTCGAGGGGATACCACTGTTTCCTCTTGCGCTCCAGCTCAAGAGGAACAATTTTCGGGAAGGTAAGTTGATGGTGATGATCAATGAGCTGACAGAGCAACTGACAGGCATTCCAGGGATTCTGGGGAGCAGTATCGCATTTACCTTGAAACAGCCAAAACGCAGAAAAATCATTGCCAGGGTCAACACCCATGGCAACAGGCTTGGAGCGATTTCGAGGAATCCTTCCATAAGCCTCCTTCCACGCTGGAGCCCTGACGGTAAATCCATCCTCTACACACGTCTGAGCCGCAGGGGGACGGCAATCATTCTTAACAAACTTAAAGGTAAGCCCATCATCCTGATTACCTCGGATAATCGTGTGAACGCATCCAATATGAATTTCCTTAATGTGAGTGGAGGAACATGGTTTTCAGATGGCACCCGCCTGATCGTTACACTCAGTCGTAGGGGCAACAATGACCTTTATGAATTCGACATGAACCGACGGAAAGAAAGAAGGCTGACGGAACACCCGGCGATTGACACCGCACCCTCATTGTCTCCGGATGATCAGCAACTTGTTTTTGTCTCAGATCGGACTGGTAAGGAGCAAATTTTTTATCGGCAACTGGGAACCCGGGTTGAATTCCAATTGACTCGATCTGGCGCTAGTAGTGACCCAGTCTGGTCCCCTGACGGGACCATGATTGCGTTCACACGTCTTGTGAGGGGCAACGCTCAGATCCATATTCTGGATCCCTTTACCGGCGAGGAAAGAGGTTTGACCCGAGGCCGTTATAATTCTGAGCAGCCCAGTTGGTCTCCGGATGGGAAACAGATCGTTTTTGCCGCGAATTCCACTGGCGTCAGCAAACTCTATGTGATCTTCATTGATGGAACTGGAAGAAGGCGGCTGACAAGAACTCCAAGGGATTTTGAGGAAAGTGCGCCAAACTGGAGGCCCAAGGAAAATAAAAATTGAAAGAAAGTGAGTGGTTTTTTTCAGATCCGAAGCATCTGCGTCGAGAAAAAGAGAAAGCAAGACAGATCCGTCAGAGCCAGTGGTGGAAAAACCTTAGGGCAAGAAATCGCTGTCATTACTGTGGAAATACTGTTCCTGCTCGTCAGTTGAGTATGGATCACCGAATTCCAATTTCACGAGGAGGTAAGAGTGAAAGAAAGAATCTGGTGCCCTCTTGCAAACCTTGCAACAACTTGAAGAAAAATATGATGCTGGACGAGTGGGAAGCCTATCTTGCAAGTCAGGATAACCTCCACGACTGAAAAGCATGATTTTTTCTGGTGGCTAACCCCCAGCCATCATCCGGATCATTTCCTGTGCTTTTAATTTCCAAGAACTTCCATCAAATGAACTGTTCACAAAAGACAACAGTGCGTTCCTAGAATCATGAAACCGGCCCTGCTCCATCAGGATGAACCCGAGGATAAAATCAGTGAATGGATAACCTGAGGGATACTTGATTTTGAGTTCTTTCAAATCCCGGATGCCTCCGTCATATTCTTCAAACTCTGGTTCAAACGACCTGATGCTTTGGTATGCAAGAAAAGCTTTGCTGTATTCATCCATGTGCAGGTAGGAAATCCCCAGATTCATTCGAACATAAACCAGAGTGGGATCCAAAACCAATGCCCGTTCACTGTATTCGACGGATTTCTCAAAATCTTCGAGTAGGTAAAAACCCCATCCCATGTTTCCATACAAATAGGGGCCACTGGTGAATTTCTCAGCCTGGAGGTAGGATTCGATTGAATTATTGACAAGCTTCAGGTCATATTTTGCCAGGCCATCAGCCTGAAGCTGATAGCCCTTATAATAATATGCCGTTCCTAGTTCACGGAAGAGTTCCCCAAAGTGTTCAGGACTCTCAGCATAGTGAAGGCCTTCCTGATAAGTTGCGATAGCTTCATCAAATTTTCTGACATTGAAAAGCCCCCTGCCGGTTAATACGTAATGATTGGTCGGTTTCTGGAGGCCGTTGTTTTTCTTTTTCCGCTCAAGCCATTTTTCAAATTCTTGCCTGGAAACAGATCGCTCAGGGTTCTCCTGCTCCATCAATTCCCTCAGATTTTCTCGAAACTGTTGAAGCCAGTCTTCAGTTCCAAAGGGAGTACGGTTGAAACTGATGGAAGGCCTCCCTGTGTCCCACCAATTGTCCCAGAATGATCGATGTTGCTGTTGTTGTTGGGAAAGCATCCATTCAGACAAGGCATCGGGTTCCCTTTGGAAGAAACTGAAAATGATGGTGTAGAAGCAAACTGCAGTCAGAACCACGGCTGCTATGGTTCGGAAAAAAGGGGGACGTCCAGCGTTGTTTTTCCCGCCACTTTGTTTAGTTTCAGTCTCTTGTTTCAGTGAGGAATTTTTCCAGGATTGTTCTGCGGCAGTTGAATTGCCCTGGGAATAATGTAGGTTCCCTTCCCGGTAGGAGACTTCCGAACTTAACTTTGTTTTGCTTGAGGAGGGATTCATCAATTTTAGATGAGGTTCTAGGGGATTCAACCCAAATCAATGGATTCTAATTAAGTGGTTGATCTGCTGTTTGGGAGCCCTTGCTTAGGAACTGGTTGTGCTTTAAGCGCTGTTGGCGGTAGCGTGAAAGCATGTATGCCGTGATCCAGTAAGAGAGGATTCCCCCCGGGATGGCGTAAAAAAGGCTTCCCACCACCATCGGCCAACCGAGATCAATGATCAGAAAACGCGTTGCTTCAACGATGGAATCCCATGTGCTTTCCATCTCGGAAAAAGACGAAAGCTTATTATCGAAAAGCGCAAAACTTAGCTTCTCCTGTGTTTCCATTACTGCATAGCCCGAAACGAGGAAAAGATAATAAAGTGGGATCATGGTCAATGGATTTGAAATCCATACCATCGCAATGGCGACTGGCAGATTAAAATGGGCGTTTAGAATATAACGGCATAATGCCCAAACAAGAGCTACCGCATACATCTGAATCCCCACTGTGGGAGTTAAAGCGAAAAAAACACCCAATCCTACACCCCAACTCACCTGACGGATTGATCCCTCACTGCGGGTGATGGGTCTAATCAGTTTTGTGTAAAGGAGATATTTTATCAGCCTCCTCACCACTCTCCTTGACTAGGCATTGATAGCCAGGGTTCTTGAGGTGGAAGAGGGTCTCCTTCCTGAAGCAATTCTACAGAGATCTGGTCAGGGCTTCGAATGAAGGCCATTTTTCCGTCACGTGGGGGCCTCAGGATCGCCACGCCTTTTTTTTGCAGTTCTTCACAGAGTTGATAAATATTTTCCACGGAATAAGCTAAGTGACCAAAATTTCTCCCAGACGTATAGGGTTCTTCCTGGTCCCAGTTGTAGGTTAGTTCGATTGTTGATTCTCCAGGAGAGGCGGCAAGAAAAACCAGGGAGAAGCGCCCTTCAGGAACTTCCCTCCTCCTCACTTCGATCATTCCCAGTTTGTTGATAAAAAAATCCAATGCGGATTCAAGATTTTGAACTCGAATCATAGTATGTAAGTATTTCATTCAACCTTTGTTTCGGAGATTTTCGATTTCCAGCCTTACAAGAAGTGGATTCAGGGATTCAACGGACATAGTGTTGCTTCCTGAATCGCATCCAATTCCTGAAGTTGAAATCGGATCCTGACGCATGGAATGCTTTTATGAGACTCAAAATCTAAAGGATGAGCCTGAAAAAAAACAAAGTATATCGGTTCTAAGAGGATCTGGAAATAGCCTTGTCCTGATTTTCTGGATAATTTCTGATCGTCCGGGAAAAATCGATAAACAATATCTTCACGAGAGTCTCCCAGATCACCATCAAGGTTTCCATCTTTTTGGATTTGAATCCCTTCATCAGTGATCTGGATTCCTTCTTGATATGAATCCAGCCCATAACCTGCCTGGATCAATTCAGACTTCATCATCATCAAAATTCTTTGAAACGTTGCCTGGATTCTTGCGGTGTCCCTTTGTTTCAGGGCCATTTGCTGGTAATCCAAGAAAGTTTTTAATACGAACAAAATCAATAAAAGTCCAATGCCTGTGCTCAGCAATATTTCCACAAGAGTGAATCCACTTTTTGAGATGTCAATTCGTTGGAACATCAATGACTCCCTCAGAAATCCAGGAAACGATATGAGGATGATCTGAAAAAATAAGTTGAAAAGAAACCTTGAACCAACCATCGGGAAAGATCTCAATTTGGGATCGAAGCTCTCCTACATCATGGTAAATTTCAAACTGGTTTTTGAAGTTTCTTGTTTCTATTTTCTGGAATAGGAAATGGGGTGTTTGACCAGCATTCCAAAAATCGATCATTGAGGCTGTCTGGAAATTCAGGGCTGACATCTTGGTCTGGAGGGAAGATTGTTCCAAAATCTGAATAAAACTGTTTACAAGAATCAAAACGATGCTTGCTGTGATCAAGACTTCCAATATTGAAAAACCATGAGGATTTTGATGATACTGCAGCTTCATGTTTTTCAGATTAGCTTGAATCCTAGAGGTATAATCAACAAAATTGTGTTTACTGAATTAAGTCCAGGAGTATTTTAATGAAATTTTCATACACAGGTTTGTTGGAGCAGGAAGTTCGCGATTCCAGAAATAAATTTGGATCAAACGCTGTCACAACCCAGGATGTAGAAACGTTTTGGGACAAACTTATCGCGAATTTAAAAGACCCGATCATCATGATTCTGATCGTGGCATTGCTTGTTACTCTGGCTTTGGCAGCATTAGGATTCGCCCCTTGGTATGAAGGATTAGGGATTGCAATTGCGGTTGTCCTGGCAACCTTGGTGGCCACTTTCTCAGAATACAGCAACGAGGCTGAATTCCAAAGCCTACTTGAGGAGGCTTCAAAGATCAGAGTAAAAGTATTTCGTGACGGAACCCTACAAGAAATATTGATCGATGAACTGGTTGTCAATGATTTGATCCTCCTCCAACCAGGAGACAATATTCCCGCAGATGGATTTTTGCTCCAAGGCGAACTTGATGTCAACGAGTCAGCACTGACGGGCGAATCAGAACCCGTCGACAAAACAGGGACTGAGGATGAAAATCAAATAAACGAAGAAAAAAACGCTCTATCCCGGGCAGGTTTGGTGGAAGACGGTGAAGGGGTGATGAAGGTCCAGGCCGTTGGAGATAAAACCAAGTATGGTGCCACCATGAAAGAACTGATTTCTGCAGAAGACAGACTTTCACCTCTGCAACAGAAGTTGGCCAAACTTGGGAAACAGATCACGAATTTCGGATACATAGGTGCAACGCTGATTGCACTGGCTTTTATGTTCAATCATGTTTTTTTCGATCCATTGGTCGGTTATGCAACCCATGGAAACTTGGCAGCCTATTTGGCCCAACCACCAGGTGCGATCATATATCATCTTGTTACCGCAGTGATTCTAGCCATCATTATTATTGTTGTGGCTGTTCCGGAAGGGTTGCCGATGATGATTGCAGTGGTTCTCTCATTGAATATGCGTAAATTGCTGAGGGCCAATGTCCTTGTGAGAAAACTGCTTGGGATTGAGACCTCTGGAAGCCTCAATATTCTTTTCAGTGATAAAACAGGAACATTAACTGAAGGCCGCCTTCAGGTTGCATCAGTTTTAACAGGAGATTGTCAGAATTATCAAAATCTTAGAGATATGCCTGATTCCCTGATGGATGAAATTGTGTTTGGGCTGAAAAATAATACATCCGCATCCATTGACCTGGATGATCCTGAAAATCCTAAGATTGTGGGGGCTAATTCAACAGAGAAAGCGCTTTTACAATTTTTAGGGCCGAAACTGGCAGAAAAAGATGACCTTCAGGTTTTGGCAGATATCCCTTTCAACAGTGCCTACAAATATTCCGCAACACAAGTAAGTGGGACACGTTCTGCCACCTTAGTCAAAGGTGCTTCTGAAATCATCATTGCTTCCTGTACCCATTATCTTGACCATCAAGGAAAGCGTCAGTCCTTGGAAAATAATGAGGAATTGAAACAAAACATGGCGGAACTTTCCGGCCGTGCCATGCGTTTGATTGGATTGGCATATTCTGACCAACCAATAAACGGGATTCATCTTCCGGAACAATTGACTTTAATTTCAGTTTTCGGGCTCCGGGATGAGATGCGCCCCCAATCCAAGCCAGCAGTTCTCCAGTCTCAGCAGGCGGGAATCCAGGTGGTGATGATCACTGGAGATTCCAAAGATACGGCTCAGGCTATTGCCCGTGAAGTCGGCATTCTTAAAGGAAGCAATCCCAAAATACTGACTTCAACGGAACTTGGAGAGTTGAGTGATGATGAGGTGAAGCAAATCCTTCCAGAACTCTGTGTGGTCGCACGTGCGCTGCCTACAGATAAAAGTCGTCTTGTGAAACTAGCAAAGCAAATGGATCTCGTTGTAGGAATGACTGGTGACGGTGTGAATGATGCTCCTGCAGTGAAAAACGCTGATGTCGGTTTTGCCATGGGCAATGGTACTGATATGACCAAGGAATCAAGTGACATCGTCATCCTGGACAATAATTTCATCTCTCTTACGAATGCGGTTCTTTATGGCAGAACATTGCTCAAATCGATTCGGAAGTTTTTAATTTTCCAGCTTTCGGTGAATGTGGCGGCTATTTTGGTTGCTTTTCTGGGACCTTTCTTCGGGATTGATCTTCCATTGACGATGACTCAGCTTCTCTGGATCAACATCGTGATGGACACCTTGGCAGCTTTTGCATTCTCTGGTGAAGCTGCACTCAATCGCTACATGAGAGAGAAGCCGACCCCGATGGGGGCGTCACTGGTAAACAACGACATGTGGTCTGCAATCCTTGTCAATGGAATTACCATCGCGATCCTGAGTCTTTATTTTTTGACTTCCGACACGGTCGCAACCTGGTTTCCATGTGATGAATTGAGGTGCGGGGATCCCACAAATCCCGATTATGACAGTAAAGCGGTTTTGTTGACTGCATTTTTTGGGTTCTTTGTTTTTATCAATAATTTTAATAAAATCAATTCACGCACTGAAGGAATCAACCTCTTTGAACATATTTTGGAAAATCGAAATTTCATCTTCGTGGTCATTCTCATCTTTTTCCTACAGACCGTATTCACCTACGTCGGGGGGGAGGTCCTTCGGACGGTTGGCCTGAGCCTCACAGAATGGATCTACGTCATAGGATTGTCCTTCCTTATCATTCCTGTTGACCTTATTCGAAAACTGGTGCGTAATGCAATTGTGGGCAATCCTGTGGTTTAAGATTTTATATAAGAACAATAATTTTTTTTAAATCGAATAAAATTCTTGACATAAGCATCGATTACTGAGATTTTTATATGGCCCTTCAATTACAGTCCTCGTCAGAGGGGGCTTCGGAACGAATTCCACTTAATTAAAGTCTTTACTCCTCATCAAGTCTATCTTCTCTGAAGCAATTTAAGCTTCATTTCTTTCACTGCTAATTCAGCTCCAATCTCTATGTCTGTAGTCACAAACACTCAATCTGCCACAAAACATAGGCCTATGGATTCCCGCTCACCTCGAGGACGGTCTAATTCCAGGGGAAATCAGGCACCCACAAAAATAGTTCAAAACACTCACGGAGGAGAGGCGCCTCCTACGATGAATCTTTCAGAACTTAAAAAGAAAGATATTACTTCACTCATCAAAATCGCCAAGGACTATGATATAGAAAACGCAAACGGGATGCGTTTGCAGGAATTGATCTTTGCCCTTCTACAGGCACAAACACGACGAAACGGTATTGTATACGGTTCTGGAGTCTTGGAGACCCTTCCAGATGGTTTTGGTTTTTTAAGGGCCCCTGATTACAACTACCTCCCTGGGCCGGATGATATCTATGTTTCTCCATCCCAGATTCGACGCTTCAACCTGCGCACAGGAGATACGATTGCAGGACAGATCAGACCACCCAAAGAGAGCGAGCGCTATTACGCATTGTTGAAGGTTGAAGAGGTAAATTTTAAATCTCCTGATATTGCCTCTGAAAAGATTCTCTTTGACAACCTGACCCCGCTATTTCCGAATAACCGTCTCAAACTGGAACGTGGCGACCGGGACATGACTACCAGGATCATCGATCTTGCAGCACCCATTGGAATGGGACAACGGGCATTGATCGTCGCTCCTCCACGGACTGGTAAAACCATGATCCTTCAGTCGATTGCAAACAGTATTTCTGTTAATCATCCTGATGTTGATTTGATCGTACTTCTGATTGATGAACGTCCAGAGGAAGTGACAGAGATGCAACGGTCCGTAAAAGGAGAAGTGGTCAGCTCAACTTTTGACGAACCAGCAACCCGTCATGTTCAGGTGGCAGATATGGTCATTGAAAAAGCGAAACGTCTGGTGGAACACCGCCGGGATGTGGTCATCCTGCTGGACTCCATTACTCGTCTCGCAAGGGCCTATAACTCAGTTGTTCCGCCCAGTGGTAAGATCCTCTCAGGAGGTGTGGACTCAAATGCGCTTCACAAACCGAAACGATTTTTTGGAGCGGCCCGGAATATCGAAGAAGGAGGCTCACTCACCATCATATCTACCGCCCTAATTGATACCGGCAGTCGCATGGACGAGGTGATTTTTGAAGAATTCAAGGGCACTGGAAATATGGAATTGGTCCTCGATAGGAAACTGGTTGAAAAACGGATTTTTCCATCGATTGATATCAACAAATCAGGCACGAGGAAGGAAGAACTTCTGATCGAAAAAGGAGATCTTGATCGAATCTGGGTTCTTCGAAAAGTACTCGCCTCATTGAATGTTGTCGAAGCAATGGAGTTTTTATTCGACAAAATGGAAAAATTCAAAAACAATGAAGAGTTCCTCCATATGATGGACAAATAATTTTTTTTGGAGAAGATAATGAAATCCGGAATTCATCCAGAATACAAACAAACCACGTTCACTTGTTCCTGCGGTACTTCCTGGAATACCATGTCCACCTTGGGCAAGGAAACAACGGTTGAAATTTGTTCCAATTGTCACCCTTTTTATACTGGAACAGGGCAGCGAATGATCGACTCAGCGGGAAGAATTGAGAAGTTCAAACGTCGCTACAAACGTGCTTAAGCTTTCATGCTGGAAAAGCTTAGTGAGATTGACCAGCGCTTTGAAAAACTGACAGAACTCCTGATCCAACCGGAAACGGTAGCGGACCAGCAGCAATTTCGAACACTGTCCAGGGAACATTCAGAGCTTCAAGAAATTGTTTCTACCTATCGGAATTATCAGAAGATTTCGGAGTCCCTTGAGGAAAACCTTCAAATCGCGGACGATGCTTCCGAAGATACAGAACTCCGAGACCTGGCTCGAGAAGAAATAAAAGAACTCGAAGCCCAGTCCAGGGATCTAACCGAGCAGCTTGAACTGCTCCTCCTTCCTAAAGATCCCGATGACACGAGAAATACCATTCTTGAAATACGTGCCGGAACCGGTGGAGATGAGGCTGCACTTTTTGCCAGTGACCTTTTCCGCATGTATGCACGCTATGCGGAGTCTCAGCAGTGGAAGCTGGAAATCCTCAATGAAAGCCCCACGGACATAGGCGGGTTCAAGGAAGTCGTTATCTCCATTAGCGGTAAAAAGGTATTCAGTAAATTAAAGTTTGAAGGTGGTGTGCATAGGGTGCAAAGGATCCCCAAAACGGAGACCCAGGGACGGGTTCATACCTCAGCAGCCACCGTGGCAGTCCTTCCTGAGGTGGAAGATTTGGAAGTGGAGGTAAACCCAAATGATATTCGTGTTGATGTGTTTCGTTCCTCCGGACCTGGAGGACAAAGCGTGAACACCACCGACTCTGCAGTCCGGATAACCCACCTACCTTCCGGACTTGTTGTGACCTGTCAGAATGAAAAATCTCAGCTCAAAAATAAAAATCAAGCACTCAAGGTTTTACGCGCCAGGCTTTATGAAAAAGAGCTTCAAGAGCAACATGACAGCGCCGCGTCTCAAAGAAGAGGGATGGTTGGCAGTGGTGACCGAAGCGAAAGAATCCGAACCTATAATTTTCCTCAGGGGAGAATGACCGATCATCGGATTAACCTGACGCTTTATAAGCTTGAGAATATTATGATGGGACAACTGGATCAGGTCATAGATCCATTGATGACTCATCACCAGGCTGAACTGCTAAAGGCTTCCTGATTTAGCACCGGAGCATAGGGATGTTTCTCCCAGAATTATTTTCCAGGAACATGAATCATGTTTGAAAAACTATTGACTCCTCTTCAAATTGGCAGCATCAAGCTCCGAAACAGGGTCTTGATGGGGTCAATGCACACAGGGCTTGAGGAAGACCCTGAGGGCTCCCGTAAATTGGCTGCATTTTATGAGGCACGTGCCAAGGGAGGCGTAGGATTGATCGTTACTGGAGGGTTTTCTCCAAATTCTGCGGGTCGTGTTTTTGAAGAAGGTGCGGATCTTGTTTCGGAGGATCAACTGGAATTTCATCGTCCGATTACTGAGGCGGTTCACAGGCATGGAGGAAAAATTCTTCTACAGATCCTGCACACCGGGCGTTACTCCTACCAGGAGGGCTGTGTAGCTCCTTCTCCGATCACGGCACCCATCAATTTTTATCGCCCCAAAGAATTGGATCAAGAGGAGATCCTCCAGACCATCGAGGATTATGGCCGCTGTGCCAAATTAGCCCAAATGGCCGGTTACGACGGGGTCGAAGTGATGGGATCCGAGGGATATCTGATCAATGAGTTCATTGTCAAAAAAACGAATCATAGGACGGATGACTGGGGAGGTAGTTATCAGAACCGAATTCGCTTTCCCATCAAGATTGTTGAAAAGGTGAGGGAGCAGACAGGAAATGATTTTCTGATCGTCTATAGGCTATCCTGCATGGATCTTGTTGACGAGGGAAGCAGTTTTGAAGAGGTTGTAGAACTGGGGCAAAAGGTTGAAGAATCAGGTGCCTCACTGATCAATACCGGCATTGGTTGGCATGAAGCCAGGATTCCAACCATCGCGATGATGGTCCCACGTGCTGCCTTTGCCTGGGTTACCGGAAAATTAAGACCTCACATGAAAATTCCGGTCATTACTTCTAACCGCATCAATGATCCTTATGTTGCAGAACAACTGTTGAGAGACGAAATGGCTGACATGGTCTCCATGGCGAGGCCTTTTTTGGCGGATGAAGACTTTGTGGTGAAAGCCAAACAGGGACGACCTGAGGAAATCAATACGTGCATTGCCTGTAATCAAGCCTGCCTCGATCATCTCTTTTCGATGAAGACCGCAAGCTGTCTGGTCAATCCCAGGGCAGGAAGAGAAACAGAACTGGAATTTGAACCAGCCACAACGCAAAAAAATTTTGCAGTGGTTGGCGCAGGACCAGCAGGAATGACCGCTGCTTTGGTGCTGGCGCAACGGGGGCATCGTGTTTCACTTTTTGATCGTAAGAAGGAGCTTGGTGGTCAGCTAAATATTGCGGTGAAGATCCCAGGTAAGACTGAATTTCATGAAACGCTACGCTATTACAGGGTGATGTTGGCAAAACATGATGTGGAACTTCGACTGGGTGAACCCTTTGCCCCTGATTTTCTGGAAGCTAGAGATTTTGATGAAGTGATCCTTGCAACCGGTGTGAAACCTCGTGGTTTGGAACTGGAAGGTGCAAACGGCCCCAAAGTTTTGAGTTACCTTGATGTTCTTGAGCATGAAAAGCCCGTTGGGCAAAAGGTGGCAATCATTGGTGCAGGAGGGATTGGCATCGATGTCGCTCATTACCTGACTGCAAAACCTAGTTTTGGTAGTGATGTTCCTGAATACATCAACCAGCATCGAATTCTGGAACCCCAACAGGCAATGGAACTGGGCCATCCTCCAAAGCGGGAAATCACAGTATTTCAACGCTCATCGGATAAAATCGGAAAAAGGCTTGGGAAAACGACAGGATGGGCCCATCTGCAATCTTTAAGATCCCATGATGTAAAATTATACAATGGTGCCGAATACCTTCGAATTGATGAAAAGGGGCTCCATGTGAAGGTCTCCATCAAGAAAGGGGAAGATCCACAAGAAAGGGTCTTCGAAGTCGATCAGGTTATTGTGGCCTCAGGACAGGAACCTCTGGGAGAGATGGAAATTCCTCTAAAGCAAAAAGGGGTTCCGGTGCATGTGATTGGTGGGGCAAGGGAAACCAGCGGTTTGGATGCCAAGGTGGCGATCGCCGAGGGTGCTGAACTGGCAGCAAGGCTTTAAACCTGTAACTCAATTATCTTCGTTTAGGCAGGTAGAGGTCTGTGATAGTCCCTTCATAGGCTTCAGCGGCTAAACCGAGGGTCTCTGACAGCGTTGGATGTGGATGAATGCTGGCCCCGATATCCGTTGCATCAGCACCCATTTCGATGGCCAAAACTCCTTCTGCAATCAGGTCTCCGGCGTTGGGTCCAACGATTCCAATGCCTATAATTTTTTTCGTTTCCTCTTCAAACAAGATTTTTGTTAATCCTTCATCGCGTTCAAGAGCAAGACTGCGTCCACTGGCAGCCCACGGGAAGGTTCCTTTGCCATAAGAAATCCCTTGGCTTTTTGCCTCCTCTTCGGTCATTCCTGCCCAAGCCAATTCAGGATCGGTATAGGCAACAGAGGGGATGGTACGTGCATCAAAATGACTTTTTAATCCGCAAATCACTTCCGCAGCAACCTTGCCCTCATGGGTTGCCTTGTGCGCGAGCATCGGTTGGCCCACGATGTCGCCAATCGCGAAAATGTTTGAAACATTGGTGCGCATCTGTGAATCGACTGGGATAAAGCCTTTTTCATCAACGGAAACTCCAGCGTTTTCTGCACCAATTTTCAACCCATTTGGAGTTCTTCCGACTGCACTGAGGATCCGCTCGAACATGACTGGATTTTCAGGAGCGTTTTTCCCTTCAAAAAATACTTTGAATCCCTTTTTCTGGGCTTCGACTTTTGTAACTCTTGTTTCCAGCCAGATGTGTTCATATTGTCGAGAAACATGGCGGTGAAACGGCTTGACCAGGTCACGGTCAGCTCCGATCATCAGTCCATCAAACATTTCCACGACTGTGATGCGGGTTCCCATAGCCCGGTAGACAGTCGCCATTTCCAGGCCGATGATTCCTCCTCCAATCACCAGCATCGTTTCGGGTATTTCCTGAAGTTCCAAGGCTCCGGTTGAGTCCATGACCCCGAGATCTTCTGGAAGGAATGGCAGTTTTACTGGCACAGACCCAGCAGCAATGATGGCATGCTCAAATCGAATGATTTCTTTTCCTTTTTCCGAATCAACCTGAAGATGATTCGAATCCAGAAAGTGTCCTTTTCCAATGACGACATTCACTTTTCGCTGTTTTGCAAGGGAACTTAAACCTGTGGTGAGTTTGCCAATGACGGAATCTTTCCATTTTGTGAGCTTGCTCGGATTAATGGAAGGTGTCCCAAATTCTATCCCGTGAGTTTTCATCGCTTGGGCATCATCGATGACCTTGGCTGCATGGAGCAAGGCCTTGGAGGGGATGCAACCGACATTCAAACAAACTCCTCCCAGAGTTTCATAACGTTCCACTAGAATGACTTTTTTTCCAAGGTCAGCAGCCCTGAATGCCGCAGTGTATCCTCCAGGACCTGCGCCCAATACAAGCACTTCACAGTTCAAATCAGCCTTGTTGAATTGAAGAGGCTCTCGATTAGTTGTAACTTTTTGGGAATCACCTGTGATTCCAGATGGAGACATCCTTTTATCTGGACTCACTGTGGACTCTGAATTTCCATCCAGATTATTTCCACCAATTTCTTTGGAATCAGAAATAACTTCTGCCAGATCCAGAATCAATCTACCTTCGGAAACTTTGTCCCCGACGTTGAGGTGTATTTTGGAAATGGTTCCTGCTCTAGGTGAAGGGACATCCATGGAAGCTTTGTCGCTTTCCAGGGTGATCAGTGAATCTTCCTCTTGGATGCGGTCTCCAGTTTTAACCAGGATCTCGATTACTTCTACCTCCTGGAAATCTCCGATATCAGGAATTTCAACAGATCGTTTGTCCATCTAATTAGTTCAGAGTAATAAGCGCTTCATGTCGGCAAGAAGCAAACAGAAATCGGTCAAAAATCGAGCAGCTGCGGCACCATCGATGACACGATGGTCATAAGTCAGATCAAGGGGTAACATCAGTCGGGGAATAAATTCCTCACCATTCCATTGAGGAGTCATTTTAGATCGTGTAACACCAAGGATCGCGACTTCTGGAGCATTGACTAATGGAGTGAAGGCCGTTCCACCGATTCCTCCAAGGCTTGAAATGCTGAAACACCCCCCCTGAAGGTCTTCGCGTTTGAGTTTTCGTTTCCTGGCCTTTTCACTGATGTTACCAAGATCCTGGGCAAGTTCATAAACCCCTTTCTGGTCGACATCTTGGATCACAGGAACCACAAGGCCCTCATCAGTATCTACGGCCACTCCAATATGACAATAGCGTTTGTGGATCAGATTTTGACCATCGGAGCTCAATGAGGAACGGAAATCAGGATGTTTTTTGAGATTGGTAGAAGTCGCTTTGAGCAGGAAGGCAAGCATCGTCAGCCGGATGTTTTGATCAGCAGCTTCTTTTTTTAGTTTTTGCCGGAATGCTTCAAGTTCAGTAATGTCCGCTTCATCGTGGTTGGTCACCATCGGAAGATTCAGCCATGCACGGTGAAGATGTTCTGCGCCTTTTTTTCTAATCCTTGAGAGGGGTATGATTTCAACCTCGCCGAACTGGGAGAAATCGATTTCAGGAATTGGCGGGACACCGCCTCCTAAACCTTGGGACTGGGACGGTGAACTCAGCCTCTGTTTGACATGCTTTTGGACATCGTCATGTGTGATGCGCCCTTTCCTTCCGGAACCCGTGACACGACTCAGATCTACTCCTAATTCACGGGCGAATTTTCGAACGGATGGACTGGCATGGGCTTTTAGGAACTGCTGCTGATCAACCGGCTCTGAAATAGGAGGTCGACGACCACTTGTTGATTTTTCTTCCAAAACTGGTTTTTTGAGGACATCAGACGGAGAAGAATCCATTTTCACAATGGGCTCTGAAGCTACAGGCTGAGATGAGTCATCAGATTCGGGAAGAATCAGGGCTATTTTTTGGCCTTTGGAAATTTTTTGCCCTGCGCTGACTAACATCTGCTGGATGGTTCCTTTAAGCGGAGATGGGACGTCCATCGTTGCTTTATCACTTTCCAGGGTGATGACCGAATCTTCATGCTGAACCAGATCTCCTTCTTGGACCAAAACCTCTATGACATCAACTTCAGTGAAATCACCCATGTCAGGCATCAGCATCAACTGGGGTTCCTTCGAGACTGGATTCCCATTGGAGGATGAACCAGGATTTGTTTGGATTTCTGGAGATTTTTGCGACGGGTTCTTCTTTTCCGAAACTTGCTGGGTTTCCAGGGTTTCTGTGCTTTTAAGTCCGCTTTCTCTTTCAGAATCAATTGTGGAAGAATCTGCAGTTTCAGTGGTTTGAAGATCCACGATTGGAGTTCCTTCGGAAACCTTGTCTCCAACTTTGATCAGGACGCTTTCAACCCTTCCCGCAAAAGGTGCGGGGACATCCATCGTGGCTTTGTCGCTTTCAAGGGTGATCAGGGGACTTTCGGTTTCAATGGTGTCTCCAGGATTGATATGCACTTCAATGATTTCGACATCCTCGAAATCCCCGATGTCCGGAACCCGTACCTGTGTTTTTTGATTCATGATTCCGGATTCAAACGTTGAGGGGATTTGGTTTTTCCGGGTCAAGCCCATATTTCCGAATTGCGGATTTCACCGTTTTTGTGGGAATGGTTCCTTCATCTGCCAGCATTTTCAGAGCTGCAACAGTTACGTAAAAACGATTCACCTCAAAATGCCTCCGTAACGATACACGAGTGTCACTGCGGCCGAATCCATCTGTTCCCAATACATGGAAATTCCTACCGATGTAGGCTCGAATTTGATCTGCGAAAAGCTTTACATAATCGGTTGCGGCAACTACAGGCCCGTGATGTTTTTCAAGACACGAAGTCACATGTGGTACACGGGGCTTTCGATCAGGATGCAGAAGGTTCCAGCGAACCGTGTCATCTCCGTCTCGTTTCAGTTCATTGAAACTGGGGCAACTCCAGACATCTGCTTGAATTCCGAAATCTTCAGATAGTAAATCCGCAGCAGCGATGACTTCTCTTAGGATGCTTCCGGATCCGAGAAGCTGGACGCGTTGGTTGCCTTTGCCTCCTTCCTGAAAGAGGTACATGCCCTTGATGATGTCCTTTTCCTGCCCTTTTTTCATTTCAGGATGAGGGTAGTTTTCATTGAGGGTGGTGATGTAATAAAAGACATTTTCCTGATCCTCAAACATCCTCTTTAATCCGTCTTGAAGAATCACCATCAACTCATAGGCAAAAGTGGGGTCATAGGAGATGCAGTTCGGCACATTGGACGCCATGATCTGGCTTTGGCCATCTTCATGTTGAAGCCCTTCGCCGTTGAGTGTTGTTCTACCGGATGTTCCTCCAACCAGAAATCCACGCGCCTGGATGTCGCCGGCAGCCCAGATCAGATCCCCAACACGCTGAAATCCGAACATCGAATAAAAGGTGTAAAAAGGAATCATCTGGATTCCAGAATTGCTGTAAGAAGTTGCTGCTGCAATCCAAGATGAAATGGCACCATCCTCATTGATTCCCTCTTGAAGGAATTGGCCTTTTTGATCTTCGCGATAATACATCAACTGATCCCGGTCCACCGGTTCGTATTTCTGGCCCTCATGGGCATAAATCCCAATTTGACGAAACATTCCTTCCATCCCAAATGTCCTTGCTTCATCGGGGACGATGGGTACGATTCGGGAACCCAACTGTTCATCACGACAGAGCAGGGTCATTGCCTGGACCAATGCTTGAGTGGTTGAGATTTCACGTTCTCCAGTACTTTTCAGCAGTCGTTCAAAAAATGAAAGTTGGGGAGTTGTCAGTCCATCACCTCTAGTTCTTCTAGAAGGCAGGTAACCGCCAAGATTTTCCCGTTGTTGATGAAGATAAACGACTTCGGGAGAGGAATCTCCTGGGTGGAAGAATTCCATCTGTTCCACCTGATCATTCGAAAGTGGGAGATGAAACCGATCACGGAACATCAACAGGTCTTCCGGGCGGATTTTCTTTTGTTGGTGAGTGATGTTGGCGCCTTCTCCTGAACCGCCCATTCCGTAACCCTTAACTGTTTTAGCCAGGATGACCGTAGGCTGTCCAGTGTGGTTGACTGCAGCATGATAGGCCGTATAAATTTTATGAGGATCATGTCCTCCACGATTCAGTCTCCAGATGTCCTCATCACTCATATTGGAAACCATTTCGAGCAGTTCGGGATATTTGCCGAAAAAATGTGTTCGCGTGTAGGCACCCCCCTTGGCTTTGAAGGCCTGGTATTCTCCATCTATGGCTTCTTCCATTCTTTTCCGCAAAAGCCCCTGATCATCTTTGGCTAGAAGAGGATCCCAGTATGAGCCCCATACTATTTTGATCACATTCCACCCGGCACCACGGAATTCGCCTTCTAGTTCCTGGATGATCTTCCCATTTCCACGGACAGGTCCGTCTAAACGCTGGAGGTTGCAATTGATGACAAATATCAGGTTGTCCAGTTTTTCTCGGGCTGCTAAATGGATAGCACCCATCGACTCCGGCTCATCGGTTTCACCATCTCCCAGAAAACACCAAACCTTCCGGTTTTCTGTATTGAGCAGTTCACGATTATGGAGGTATTTCAGAAAACGGGCCTGGTAAATTGCCATGATGGGCCCTAAACCCATAGAAACAGTCGGAAATTGCCAGAATTCAGGCATCAGCCAGGGGTGGGGATAAGAGGAAATTCCTTTACCTGTCGATTCCTGGCGGAAATGATTCATCTGTTCTTCAGTGATCCGTCCCTCAAGAAACGCTCTGGCATAAATTCCTGGTGCTGAGTGCCCCTGAATGTAGACAAGGTCTCCGCCATGTTCCTTTGTAGGTGCATGCCAGAAGTGATTGAATCCAATATCATAAAGCAGAGCTGAAGACGCAAAACTGGCAATATGACCTCCAAGTTCTGAAGAATCGCGGTTGGCCCGCATCACCATCATTGCCGCATTCCAGCGGATGATGGAGCGGATCTTGGACTCGATTTCATGGTTTCCTGAAGAGCGGACCTCTAATTCCGGAGGAATGGTATTAAGGTAAGGGGTATAGGCAGTATAGGGTGCGTCTGCTCCAGAAGTCACTGCACGGTCGGCCAGGCGTCTTAAGAGAAACTGGGCTCGTTCAAAACCGTCGCGCTCAATGACGGCTTCCATGGCCTCGATCCATTCCAGGGTCTCCTGAGGGTCAAGATCATTCACCTTTGTCGTAGTCATAGCCGTCAAATATAAGAAGGGTTTCTAAAAAATTAATTATTCAAGGATTTCATCAAATGTTTTATTCCTCAACTCATGATTGAGGGTGAAGGGAACTCTCCTGATTGGTACCAGTAAATGGATAAAAAATAATTTCATCAGCGTCAATTGAAGTCAAGGTTCATCCATGAAAGGTTCTCTGAGAATCAATTGCATGGATTTCCACACGTCTCTGCCTATTTTTTCATTATCTACGCTAGCGCCTGGGAAACTTGTAGCAATTCTATTTGCAGAACGGCTATTTTCAGTTGCTGTGAATCCGATTACTTTTCTACGGGGTCTTGTCAATTCAGAAGCCAACCGACCCTGAGCAATGATAGATTTAGAAAGGGCCCGTGGTATTTTTTTCTTTTTTTTGCTTTGAGATTTTTTTATTAATTTACCCTTTGGTTTTATGAATTGCCAACGATTCGATGCTGAAAGGTAACGGACCATCCTTCCGGTTTTTCTTTCAGCTGGGCTGATGGAATACTTTGAATGTTTCGAGGAAATTATGATTTTGTTGGCTCTTTTCGGTTTCCATTCATCTGCTGAGACAGCTTGAAGAAAAATTAAAAGAATCCCAAACACCTTGAACATCTTCCACAAATGTTTTGGGATTCTTACTTGAAACAAAGTTAGCATATAACAAATAAAAAAAATGCAGGACAACGACTCGAACCAGGATGAAAAGGTAGTAAATGAAGAACCTTTCCAGATGGAAGAGGGATTGTCACTCAATGTTTTGAATAACATGATGGAGGAAACTCTCATCAGGGACTCTCAAAATAGTTTTTCTCTCCAGGACGAGCCCTCTAATACAGCATTCAAAATTGCAGGGATTCAGGAAGAAAAAATTAAAACTTTTGGTCATAAATTCATAACAGCCATGAACAAAGTCCGTGCTTCTCTATTCAGTGAAGCAAAAACATTAAAATTCATGAACTCTGAATTGCTCCAATACGAAGATTACCAAAAAATCTTTGACCAACCCTCCTGTTTTTCCTACCTCAGTCTCCCTGAACTAGGAACAGTCTGGATTTTACAAATTGATAGTGAATTAGCTCTGAGCCTGGCATCCATATTTCGTGCCCGTAGGATAGAGGATCAAACTCAGGTCAAGTTATCAAATCATTTGGACGGTGCGCTTTTTTTTGAAATCGGGCCTTATATTCAAAGGATTTTTGATTCCATTTACATGCAAATATTCAATAGTTCCCTTTCGCCTAAAATCCAACTCAGGCATATGTTAAGCCCGGCATTTCACCGTGAAATCAAAAAGGAGAAGAATTTACTGGTTTTCCATTTTGTGGAGGAAAGTCAAAATTTAAAGGGTAAAATGAGGCTTGCACTCCCTGCTGATTTCATCAGGCGATTGCATTGACAAAAAACTAACGTTCAATTTTAAGAACGGCCATGAAGGCTTCCTGAGGTACTTCGACCGAACCGACGCGTTTCATACGTTTCTTCCCTTCTTTCTGCTTTTCCAGCAATTTCCTTTTTCGAGTGATGTCTCCGCCATAACATTTGGAAGTAACATCCTTTCGCATCGCACCAAGCGTTTCACGTGCGATGATTTTTGAGCCGATTGCAGCCTGGATTGCAACCTCATACATTTGCTTTGGGATTAATTTTTTTATCTTTCCGGCTAGTTCCCTACCCCGATAGTAGGCTTGTTCTTTTGGGACGATGAGTGAAAGAGCATCAACTAATTCACCATTCAGCATCAGATCGAGCTTGGAAAGCTCCCCTTTACGATAATCAATCAATTCATAATCAAAAGAGGCATATCCCTTAGAGATGGATTTAAGCCGGTCGTAAAAATCCATCACGATTTCATTCAGAGGAAATTCATATTCCAGGATCACACGGCTTGGACTGGGAAATTCCATATTGACCTGGGTTCCTCTCCTTTCCTGAGCCAGTTTCATAATACTTCCAACAAACTCTTCGGGCATCATGACCCGTCCGCGTATGTATGGTTCAAAAATCGAATCGATTTCCATCACTGGGGGAAGTTGGGAAGGATTGTCTATTTCCAAAATCTCCCCATTGCGTAAATGGACTTGGTAGACAACGCTTGGTGCGGTGGTCACAAGAGACAGGTGGAATTCTCGCTCAAGTCGTTCCTGGATGATTTCCATATGAAGTAAGCCAAGAAACCCACACCGGAAACCAAATCCAAGTGCTGCAGAGGTTTCAGGCTCGTGCTTCAACGAGGCATCATTGAGAGCAAGTTTGTTCAATGATTCTTTCAATTCTTCATACTGTTCCGAATCGACTGGATAAATACCACTGAATACCATGGGTTTTGATTCTGCATAACCAGGGAGTGGTTCATTTGCCGGGTTCTCTGCCAAAGTAACGGTATCGCCAATCCTCGTATGTCCGATGGTTTTGATCGAAGCACACAAAAAACCGACATCGCCCATTTTCAATTGTTCACATTCTTTTCGAAAAGGAGTGAAAACGCCTAACTGGATAACTTCATATTCTTTCTCTGTGGCCATAAAGGTCACCTTGTCTCCAACACTGACTGAACCATCCACGACTCGGATCATGATCACAATTCCAAGATAGGCATCAAACCATGAGTCAAAAATCAAAGCTCTTAAAGGAGCCTCCGGTTGTCCGTTAGGATAAGGAATCTGATCCACAACCTGTTCCAGGATTTCAGCAATTCCAACGCCCTCTTTAGCACTTACTTTGACAGCATGACTGGTATCAAGGCCGATAATGTCTTCGATTTCAATTGCTACCCTTTCGGGTTCTGCAGTAGGAAGGTCGATTTTATTTAAAACTGGAAGGATCTCGAGGTCATTCTCAAGGGCCATATAAACATTGGCCAGGGTTTGGGCTTCCACTCCTTGCGCTGCATCCACTACTAACAGTGCTCCTTCACACGCAGCCAAGGATCGTGAGACTTCATAAGTAAAATCGACATGACCTGGAGTGTCGATCAGGTTTAGAATGTATTGATTCCCATCCTTTGCAGTGTAATCAAGACGCACCGATTGGGATTTGATGGTGATTCCACGTTCCCGTTCAAGCTCCATCGAATCCAGAAATTGTTCCTTGGATTCTCGATCTGTCACGGCATGGGTATCC
>Ga0163108_10000778_pt1 | contig 23568 bp, 28 predicted proteins | sample Fk1155metaG_FD_109644 | JGI IMG/M metagenome (GOLD analysis project Ga0163108, IMG submission 109644) | Marine microbial communities from the Central Pacific Ocean - Fk160115 155m metaG | ecosystem: Environmental > Aquatic > Marine > Oceanic > Photic zone | place: The Central Pacific Ocean...
CTGAGGCGCAACAAAAAGGTGCCGCGGGGTGGAGCAGTCCGGTAGCTCGTCAGGCTCATAACCTGAAGGTCGTTGGTTCAAATCCAACCCCCGCAACCACCGCCGTAACACCCACACCACATCTCCCAACAGCCCAATACCCGCTTCACATAGCGGGGCTGCCCGCATGCCCGAACACAAGCACGGCGACCGGAAAGGCCCAGCGGGAACGCGGCGCGTGGTAATTCCTACGCGCGAAGCCGGCCATGCTTGGCGGGGGGCGGGATTGTCGGAGTATGGCAGCCTTTAGGGGCTGCGCTCAGGGCATCTGTTCGGCGAGTTTGCGCAGCGTTTGCGCGGCGATGTCGAGCGATTGCAGCTTGGTCATGTAACGTGCCACCACGTCGGGATCGCCAGCCAGTTGATCGGCGAGCTGTTCGATCGCAGCGGCGGTCTGGCCCACGTCTTCGCGGCTGAGCTCGGTGGCGAACAGCGGGGCGGCCTGTGGCGGAACCGTGCGCGAATGCGGCGGCACCGGTGCGGCCTGCGCGGCCTTGGCCTGGCGCACGGCATCATCGACATCGGACTGCGACCGGCGACCCGAGGGTAGCCACTGCGCGACGTCCGCGCGCCGTGCGAAGCGGAGCCCGGCCTTGCCGAATTTCATCCACACGACTTCTGCCTCGAGCGCGATCTCGCCGCGGTTGAGCAGGCATGGTGTGCCGGGATTCGGTAACGTAGGGCCCTCGACCAAGGCGCCGCTGGCGGACATGTTGCGGACCTTGACGGTTTCGCGCGTGTGGCCGGTAACAAGGGCCGCCATCACGAACATGTTCGTGCGTGGTTCCACGCGCGCGCAATCGGGATATTGTTCAGGCTGTTCGTATGCTGCTGATAACATCAATCGTCCCCGCCAAGCGCATGGTCCACCAGTCCCGAAAATAGGCTCTGCGCGACCCTAAGCGTTATCACGTAAGTGCCGGAATGCGAAGCCCTCGATGAGCGCGGGAGCTAAAGGGCCCCACATATGAAGAAGCCCGCCGCTCTTGCGAGCGACGGGCCTCCTTCCCGTAATGTGGGTAGCGGGAAGATTAGCGGAGCAGCGAGAGAACGTTCTGCTGGCTCTGGTTAGCCTGGGCCAGCATGGCGCCCGAAGCCTGGCTGAGGATCTGCGCCTTGGCGAGCGCGGTCGATTCAGCCGAGTAGTCGGTGTCTTCGATCCGCGAACGCGCATCGGACAGGTTGGTGATGTTGTTGCCGAGGTTGGCAACCGCCGATTCGAGCTGGTTCTGCGACGCACCGAGGCCGGCGCGGACGGTCGAAACCGTTTCGATAGCCGTGTCGAACAGTGCGATGTCGCCGGCAGCCAGAGCGGTCACGTCGACGGCAGCGGCAGCTGCGAGGTCGGCGTCGGTCGTAAGGTTCGTCGAGAGATCGATGTCGATCGCGTCGGCTTCGTTCGCGCCGGCCTGGACCGAGACGACACCGGCGGTGCCGGCAGTTGCGTCGAACAGCTTCTGGCCGTTGAATTCGGTGTTGGTCAGGACATTGTCGATCTGCGTGTTGAGCGCGTCCATTTCGGACTTCAGATTGGCGAGGTCGTCGGCCGAGTAGGTGTCGTTCGACGCCTGGACCGTCAGCTCGCGCTGGCGCTGCAGCATGTTGGTAACTTCGTTGAGCGCGCCTTCAGCGGTCTGCGCCATCGAGATGCCGTCGTTGGCATTGCGAATGCCCTGGTTCATGCCGCGCACCTGCGAGGTCATGCTGGTGGCGATGGCGAGGCCGGCAGCGTCGTCCTTGGCCGAGTTGATACGCTTGCCGGTCGACAGGCGTTCCATGGCGGTTCCGAGGGCCTTGCCCGCGGCATTCGATGCATTGGCGGCCTTCAGCGCGCCGATATTGGTGTTGATGACGTTCATGGCTAGTTTCCCTTTGGTCTACGATCACTGCCCCCTTGGCGGGATGCGGCAGCCAGAAACCAGACCGGCAGGAACCAGCCGGGATTAAGGGCGTTGTGAAATTCGTCCCGGCAAAAATTAACCATACTCGTAAATCTACCAGCCCTAAAATTATCCAATCTTTGGCCGTGCCCCCGCCAAAACAGGCTTCGTCGATAAGACATGCCATGTGGGGGCAAAAATGGACGGGATTACCAAGAGCGCGAATTTTTCGCGCGTGCACAGCACGATCGAAGCTCGGATGGCGGGGATTGCATCCTCGCTGTTCATGGAGCGCCCGGTCACGCTGGCGGATGAAAGCGATCTGGCTGCGGGCCGCGATGCGCGGACCATCACGCTGGCGCGCGGTGAACAGGGGCGTATCGAGCTTGCCGGCAGCGGCGGCCGACTGACCTATGCCGATCCGATCGCCGAAAGCAGCATCGCCGCGCTGGTGGCCATGACCTATTCGGGCCAGGGCCCGGTGGCAGCCGACCCCGCTTCGCTTTCCATCATTGCGCTGGCCGACCGGCTTGCACGGACCGACATCCCTGTGTTGATCAACGGTCCCACGGGCACGGGCAAGGAAGTGCTGTCGAACTTCATCCACCGCCGCAGCGAGCGTAAGGACAAGCCGTTCATTGCCGTGAACTGCGCCGCGATCCCCGAAACCATGCTCGAAGCCATGCTGTTCGGCCATGAGAAGGGCTCGTTCACCGGCGCCAATGCCGCGGGCGAAGGTTTCTTCCGCGCTGCCGATGGCGGCACGCTGTTGCTTGACGAAATCGCCGAGATGCCGCTGTCGCTGCAGGCCAAGCTGCTGCGCGCGCTACAGGAAGGCGAAGTGGTTCCGATCGGCGCGACACGACCGATCAAGGTCGATGTCCGCATCATCGCCTGCGCCAACCGCGACCTGCCGCATGAAGTCGCCGAGGGCCGGTTCCGCGCCGACCTCTATTACCGCCTCAATGTCTTTCCGATCGAGATGCTGCCGCTGCGCGAGCGCCGCGCGGATATCGCTCCGCTCGCGTTCACCATGGTCCTGCGCCACGTCGCCAAGGGCGATGCGGTTCCGTGGATCAGCGATGCCGCGCTTGCAGTGCTGGGCGATTATGCCTGGCCGGGCAATGTCCGCGAACTCGAGAACGTGATGCGCCGTGCGCTCCTGCTGTCGCAGGGCAAGCCGGCTATCGAGGAAGAACACATCATCTTCGACATGACTGCCCGTGCGGTCGAGAAGCCGGCTCCCGCGCCGGTCGCCGACATCGCGACCGCGGCTGCAACCAAGGGCCCGGCGAAACTGTCGAAAATCGTCCAGATTTCCGAAGCCCGCGCGATCATGGATGCGCTTGAATCGGTCGGTGGCCATCGGGCCAACGCCGCCCGTGCGCTGGGGATCAGCGAACGCACATTGCGTTATCGCCTGGCCTCTTTCCGTGAAGCCGGAATTGCAGTGGGAGCAGGCCGATGAACCCCGTAGGCGGCATTGGCGGTGGCGGATCGATCGAACAGATCATCGCGCTGCGCCAGCAGATTATCGATCGTTCGAAGGTCCTTACCGAACTTCACGAGACCAAGCCCGCAGCGCCGACCGAGGCGACCGGCACGACGCCGAGTTTCGGGGATTCGCTGCGCACTGCGCTCGACAACGTCAATTCGGTCCAGGCCGAATCCGGCCGGCTCACCGCAGCATACGAACGCGGCGAGGAAACCGATATCGCCAAGGTCATGCTGGCCCGACAGGAGGCCGGTGTGGCTTTCGAAGCCACGCTCCAGGTGCGCAACAAGCTGCTTGCCGCGTACCAGGAAACCATGCGGATGGGGGTCTGATGGATGAACGGTCTCGTTCCTGCCGATAATGCCAGCCCGGGCATGCTGTCCCCGCTGACAAGCGGCACCGGGACGTTCGGCGAACGCCTGCGGGCCTTCGCCGCGCAACCGCCGGTACGCAAGGTCCTGCCGCTGTTCGCGGGTACTGCGGGTCTCGGCCTGCTGGCGCTGACCTGGGCGACTTTGTCGCCGGCTCCGCAGCGCACGCTCTATTCCTCGCTCGGCGATGGCGAGCGTGCCAGCGTGGTTGCAACGCTCGACCAGGCGGGGATCGACTACACGATCGACAACAATACCGGCGCGCTGACCGTGGGCGAAGACGATGTCTATCGCGCACGCATGCTGGTTGCCTCGGACGGATCGCTCGCCGCCCCCGAAAGCGGGGCCGACCTGATCGAGAACCTGCCGATGGGCGCCAGCCGCACGCTTGAAGGCGACCGGCTGCGCGCCGCGCAGGAACGCGAACTGATGATGACGATCATGGAGATCGACGGGGTCGAGGCGGTGCGTGTGCATATCGCCAAGGCCGAACGTTCGGTCTTCGTGCGCGAGGATGTCGCGCCGTCGGCCTCGATCATGGTGCGCATGGCGCGCGGTCGCCAGCTCGCCGACGGACAGGTCACCGCAATCGCCAATCTCGTCGCGGGCTCGGTCCCGGGGCTCGGGATCGACGCGGTCAAGGTGATCGACCAGCACGGCAAGTTGCTGACCAGCAAGCGCGATCCGAACAGCGGGCGGATGGATCTGCAGGCGCAGATGGAAGCCAAGCTCAATGCGCAGGTCGACCAATTGCTTGCGCCGATGTTCGGGGCCGGCGCCTTCACTTCGCAGGTGCAGGTCGAGCTCGACATGAACGAGGTGACTTCGGCGCGCGAAAGCTATGACAAGGACGGGACGGTCCGGCGCGAAACCACGCAGCTGTCGCAAAGCGGTGGCGCAGCGGCAGGCGGTATTCCGGGCGTTCTCGCCAATACGCCGCCCGCCGAAGCCGAGGCGCGCGAAGGTGCCCCGCAGGATAATGAAAATGCCGCACAGGCGGGCGGGGTGGGCGAAAGCAGCGCCACGCGCGTCTATGAACTGGGCCGCGAAGTTTCGGTCTCCAATCTCGCTCCGGGTTCGGTGCGTTACCTGTCGGTGGCGGTAGCGATCGACCAGGCGGCGCTCGACAAGGCGAGCGCGGCGGACATCAACAAGGTGAAGGAACTGGTCTCGGCAGCAGTCGGCGCCCGCGAGGATCGCGGCGACAAGGTCACCGTGGTGATGCGGGCGTTCGAAAAGGTCGAGGCCGAGGGCGTTCCGTTCTACGAAACCAGCTGGTTCGGCATGGCGGTCCGCAATGGCGTGGCGTTGTTGGCGGTCCTGCTGGTGCTGTTCCTCGCCGTGCGCCCTGCCATCAAGGCACTGCGCAGCGGTCCCAAGTCACCCGAAGCGCTGCCCGCGCCGGGGGCGGAAGGCGGGAGCGGCTACGCTGCCTACGAGCAGGCGCCGCCCATCGACAGGCAGGCGCTCGACGGACAGATCGAGCTCGCACAGCGCATCGCGCGCGAGAACCCCGATGATGCGGTACTCGCCTTGCGTCGCCTGCTGGCCGAGGATGCACGCTCGGGAGCTTCGGCATGACCGCGCCCCTCAATCCGGTTCTCGGCGGTACCGACAAGGCCGCGATCATGGTGATGTTGCTGGCGGAAGAGGATGCCTCGCGTATCCTGGGCCAGCTCACGCCCGACGCATTGCGCCAACTGGCCGGCACCATGTGCGGGATCGGCGAAATCGAACCGCAGGCGATTGCCGACGCGATCGCCGGTTTTTCGCGCTCGACCGAAAGCAGCGGCATATCCGGCCATGGCCGCGTCGACAGCGTACGCAAGCTACTCAATGGCGCGGTGGGTGAGGTGAAGACCGAGAACCTGATGCGCCAGGTCGCGCCCGAAGCGGAGGAATCGAACCTTCCCGCACTCGGCCTGCTTCGCTGGCTCGATCCGAAGATCATCGGCGAGATCCTTGCCGACGAACATCCGCAGGCAATTGCGGTCCTGCTCCTGCAACTCGATTCCGAGGTGGCCGCGGCAGCGCTGGCGGCATTGCCCGAGGAATTGCACACCCCGGTGCTGCATCGCGTGGCGCGTCTGGGCCCGGTATCGCGGCAGGCGATCGAAATCCTCGAGAGCACGCTCAACGCCAAGATCGAGAAGCTGCATGGCACGATCCCGCTGACCATGGGCGGCATCAAGCAGGCGGCGGAGATCATCAACAGCTCGCACCGCAGCGTCGAGAAGCGCGTGATGCCGTCGATCGGCAAGATCGACAAGAAACTGGCCAAGGAACTCGAAAACGAGATGTTCAAGTTCGAGCATCTCTTCGCACTCGACCTGAAGATGACCGGCGTGCTGCTGCGCGAAGTCGAAAGCGACACGCTGATCCTCGCGCTCAAGGGTCTGGAAGAAGACCGGCGCGAACAGTTCTTCGGCGCCATGTCCTCGCGCGCGGCAGATGGCTTGCGCGACGAGATCGAAATGCGCGGACGGGTCAAGAAAACCGAAGTCGAAACCGCGCAGAAGGAAATCGTCGCGATCGCCAAGCGATTGATCGCGCAGGGTGACCTGATGCTGGGCGAGGGGGATGAGGACTATGTCTAGGGTGGCCTATGCCGCCCTGGGTAGGCGCGGCAGCTTTTCCCGCGACGCGCGCTATACCGCGCAGCCCGCCGGCGCGGCACCTACAGCCCCGGTCGAAGATCCCGCGGAGAAGGCCTATCGCGCCGGCTACGAAGACGGGCAGGTGTCCGCCCGCGCGGATTTCGAAGCGGCATTGCAGGCCGAACGTGCGGCGCGCGGGGCAATCGAGCTCGCTTTCGCACGGTTCGATGCCGACAGCGAACGCCACCTGCGCGAACGGATTCTCGCCACTGTCCATGCGCTGTGCGAGGAGGCCGTACTGCCGCTCGCGCTCGATGCGGACGGGCTCGCGCGGCGCGTCGATGCTGCTGCGGCCATGTTGCAGCGCAAGCACGACCAGCGGATCGTGCACATCCATCCCGATGATCTCGAACTGGTCCGCAGCAGCGTGACCGGCGATCTGGAACTGGTGGCCGATGCCAGCGTCGAGCGCGGCGGTCTGCGCGTCGAAACCGACGATGGCGGGGTCGAGGACGGGCCGCAGCAGTGGCGCCGGGCGCTGGCCGAGATATTCGACACATGCACGCCCTGATCGATCGCACGCTGGCGACGGTCGAAACCGCTTCGCTGGACCTCGCGCCGCGTCGGTTCGGCCGCGTCGTGGCCTGCGATGGTGGGCTGATCGAGGTTTCGGGCCTTGGCGTGCCGATCGGCACGATCTGCACGATCGCACAGGGCGCGGCCATCGAACATCGTGCCGAAACTATCGGGTTCCGCAACGGCCACACCATGATGATGATGCTCGGCGACACCGTGCTGTTGCGTCCGGGCGCAATCGTGCGACCCGAAGGCCAGCCGGGCATGCTCGCGGTCGGTCCCGAATTCCTCGGCCGCGCGGTCGATGGCTCGGGCGAACCGATCGATGGCCGCGGCCCCGTCATGGCGACCAAAAGCTGGCCGGCGGGTGGCTATCGCGTCGGCGCGCTGGACCGATCGCGCGTGACGCAGGTTTTCGACAGCGGCATCCGTTCGCTCAATGCGCTGACCACTTTCGGGGTCGGCCAGCGGATCGGCATCATGGCCGGTTCGGGCGTGGGAAAGTCAGTGCTGATGGACATGATTGTCGATGGCGCGAAGGCCGATGCGGTCGTCGTCGGGCTGATCGGCGAACGTGCGCGCGAAGTATCCGATTTCGTCACCCGGCATATGTCGGGCGACCGCGCCGCCACCACCGCGATCGTGGCGGTGCCTGCCGATCATGCCGCGAATCTGCGCTTGCGCGGAGCGATGCTTGCGACCTCGATTGCCGAACATCTGCGTGCTCAAGGCAAGCGTGTGCTCCTGATCCTCGACAGCCTGACCCGCGTCGCGCATGCCGCGCGCGAGATCGGCATACTGCTGGGCGAGCCGGGTGCCGCACGCGGTTATCCGCCGTCGGCGCTGGCGACGATCACCAAGCTGATCGAACGGGCTGGCAATTCGGAACAATCGGGGGGCGCGATCACCGGGCTCTACACCGTGCTTGCCGATGGCGACGACCAGAACGACCCCGTGGTGGATACGGCGCGGGCAATCCTCGACGGGCATATCGTGCTGTCGCGCGACATCGCGCAACGCGGGCAATATCCGGCGGTCGATGTCGGCGCGTCGCTCAGTCGCGTGATGAACGACATCGTCCCTGCCGAACACGCCGCGGTCGCGCGGCGGTTCCGTGCATTGGCAGCGGCATATGAAACCAATCGCGACCTCGTGATGATGGGCGCCTATCGCCAGGGGGCCGACCCGCTGCTCGACGAAGCCATCGCGCTTTACCCGCGCATGTGCCAGTTCCTGTCGCAGTCCGGCGAAGAAAGCGTCGATCTGGCCACCGCATTCGCGCAGATGAACGAACTGGTCGGCCGTGAGTCCTGAGAAACGCAAGCTCAAGCGCGCGCAATTGATCCAGCGTGTGCGCACGGTCGAGCGCATGCAGTCCGCGCTGGCTGCCAGCGAGGCCGAGGCGACGCGGCTGCGTCTTTTCGGTGTGGCCGAACGCACGCGCAACCTGGCCGCGCATTACGGCCGACGCGAGGGGGAAATGGTGGCCGCTGATCTGCGCAGCGGCAAGGCCATGGGCGAACAGCTGCAAAAGCTGAGCGAGCTCAGCGAAAAGCAGGCCGAGGAAGCCGAACTGCTGTCGCGCAGCAAGCGGGAGGATTTCGCGCAATCGGATTTGCGTTTGCGCAAAGCCGAAGAGAGCACGCGCGATCTGGTGAAGACCATCGTCGCCGGACTTGAAAAGGGGTAGCGCGCACGAATTGGCACGCTTCTTGATAGTTAATCCGTGAACAAGCAGCGGATCTATCATGACCATTTTCTCTTCGCTTCCCAAATCCCCCGATGTCCTGTCGTTTCTGGCGGGGCTCGAGGGCGGAAAGTCGCCGAAAAGCGTGCCTTCCGAGGGGTCGGACGGGTTCGCCGAACTGCTCGACCAGCTTTCTGCGGTTCTTCCCGCCGACGCCGAGGCGCTGGGGCTTCTGACGGGGCGGCAAGATGCTGGATTGCCGGGCGGCAAGGATTTGCCGGTCGATCTTGCCGGTTTGCCGGTTGCCGCCGAAGGCACCGGTGGGGAAGCAGCCACAGACCCGCAGCTCGGGCTGGCGGTGGTGCCCCTGTCCGCCGCTCACCTTGCATTGGGTTCGAAGACTGACAACGCCGGCGTTGCAACTGAAGCCAAGGCTGCGGATCCGCGCGCTGGTGTAGCCATCGCCCAAGCATCTTCCGCCAAAGAAGGCGACACCGCCAAAGCGGAGCTCAAGCTACATATCTCCGCAGCACCCGCGCCGCAGGACGCGCGCGACACACAGCCCGGCGCGCAGCAGCACATGCGCGCAGCGATCGAACTTCCTCTCGCATCGGCAAAGCCCGAAAGCCCATCGACCGCCACTTCCGCCGAGCGCGCGGCCGTCGCTGCGGCCGTTGCCATCCGTACCGGCGACACCGCGGCATCGACGGGCGAGGGCGAAGGCCCCGCGAACGACGACACCGCCTTCGCCGACAAGACCGCCGCAGCACCCCGCGCAGCCAGCAATGGCGAGGCCGCGAAACCGGTTGCGCAGGCGTTTACCTTGCCCGGAGCAGAAACGAGTGCCGATGTACGTCCGCTGTCCAGCAGCGCCCGCCCGATCGCCAGCGACCAGTTCGCCAATGTCGAGCGCGTGGTCGACCAGATCATGGCCGCGCGACAGGCCGATCTTTCCAAGCCCGCAGCCATTGCCGTCGCGCATCGCGAGTTCGGCCAGCTGACGGTAACGTTCGATCGCACTGCAGACGGGATGAACGTCGAAGTCGCCGCGCAGGACGGTGAAACGCAGCGCGCACTCGCTGCCGCCATGGCCAATGAACGGCCGGTCGCGCGTCAACACGACGGCGCCTCGATTGCCGCCAACACGACGAACGCCAACGCCCCGGCAGGTGGCGAGCGCGGCTCCGGCGCCAATGCCTCGGGCAACGGTGCGGGCCATGCGGATACCGATGATCGTCACTCGCCCGGTTCCGATCATCGCGGTCGTCAGGGCGGGTCCGCCTCACAATCTCAACCCCATGCCGCACCGTCGTCTTCCGACGATGCGCTCTACGCCTGATCAATTTCGGGATTTCAGCAGGATATCATCATGTCGAATGAAAACGCTCCTCAGGAACCGGTAAAGAAGAAGAAGGGCGGCGCGCTCAAGCTTGTGCTGCTCTCCGTCCTGCTGCTCGGCGCGGGCGGCGGCGGTACCTACGCGGCCTTTGCCAGCGGGATGCTCGACACCGGCGCCGTCAAGGAAGATCCGAACCCCAAGCTGGTGCTCAAGGGCGCCGAGGATCCCTATCCGACGGGAGACAGCGCGTCGAAAGACAAGGTCGAGGTCGTGCATGGCGCGGGCGGGGGCAAGTATCGCACTGCCTATTACGCTTTCACCGAGGAGTTCACTTCGAACCTCGCCGACAGTTCGGGGCTGGTCCAGGTCAGCCTGGCGGCATCGACGCATTACGACGGGCGCGTCCTCATGTGGCTCGACGAGCACGAAACCGCACTACGCTCGCGTATCCTTGCCGAACTGGCAGCCACGAGCGAAGCCGATCTGGCCAGCATCAAGGGCAAGGAAGAGCTTCAGCAGCGTCTGACAAAGGCGATCAACGAGGCGCTCGAGGAGCGTGAAGGCTTCGGCGGCATCGACAACGTCTACTTCCGTTCGTTCATCGTCCAATGATCAGCACGCCCGTTCCCAACGCCACGGCGCGCGCAGCCTCGCATTGCGAGGAACTGCTGAGCCGCGCGGCAACACCGCCCGATCTCGATCACGAGTTCGCACGCTTCGCTCGCGGCTGCGCGGTGCAGGCGGCAAGCCAGATCGGCGAATTGTGCGACGATCGCGGGATCGTTGCAGAGCTTGGCGAGACCGCACTGGTGCCGGTGAGCGAATGGTATGCCGATATCGGCACGGCCCATCGGCACAGCTTCTTTGCCCTGGGCCAGGAAAGCCGCGGCATCCTCGTGTCGGTACGCATCGGCGAGATCGTCGCACAGTTCGAACGCATTCTCGGCGGGTCGGGCGCAGTGGACGACAGCTATACCGCACTGCCGGCCTCTGCCCGGTATTTCGCGCAGCAGTTCGAGGATCGCATGGGCGAAGTCCTCCGCCGTGCCGGGGATCGGCGGGGTATTGCAGCCGCAGCGAATGGCGAAGAGGTCGAACAGGTCGCGCCCTATGCTGTCGGCGACAAGCTGTGGACGGCAACGCTTACTATCAGCAGCACCAAGACCGACTGCAATTGGACCATCCGCATCGCGGCGTGTCGCCAGACCATTGCCGAACTGGTCGGAACCCGCGCCGTCTCGCCCGCCACCGGCCGTTCGATCGGGGCACGCGGGATCAATGGTTCGGCGATCGCCGAAGTGGACCTTCCGCTGCGCGCGGTGCTGGTCGACGTGCCGATGTCGATCGCCAAGCTGGCCAGCCTGCAGCCCGGTTCGGTCATTCCGGTCGCGATCAATCGCAACGTGCCGCTGCTGATCGGCAACCTCACCATTGCACATGGCAGCGTCGGCGAACTCGACGACCGTGTCGCACTCGAGCTCAATCACACCTCTCTTTCGGAGTAATTCGCTATGGCTTCGCATGCTGACGGCTTCGGCCTCATCCAGGACATCGATGTCCGCCTCACCGTCGAACTCGGCCGCAAGTCGATGCAGTTGCGCGACGTTCTCGGACTCGGTGAATCGAGCGTGATCGAGCTCGATCGCCTGACCGACGAGCCGCTCGACATGTTCGTCAACGGCAAGCTCATCGCTCGTGGCGAAGTGGTCGCTCAGGGCAATCGCTTCGCGATCCGCGTCATCGAGATCGTCGGCGCCGGTTCGGGCGATCCGGCGATCGAACGCCGTGCGCAGCCGATCACCGTTACGCCGACCGGTGCCAGCGAGGCCGCCTGATGTTCTGGTACATCCTCAAGCTGCTGATCCTGTTGCCGCTGATCGGCTTCATGATCTGGGGCAGCCTGAAACTGGCCAAGAAGATGCAGGGCCAGTTCGGTGCACCCACCGGCGGTAGCAAGGCGGTGCGCATCGTCGAGACGACCATGCTCTCGCCTACGCTGCGGCTTGCGGTGATCGAGTTCCACGGTCGCGAGATCCTCGTGTCGACTTCGCGCAACGGACTGACCCGGCTCGCCGAAGCGCCTGCGCGGGTGCAGGAAGAGGATGTAGTCCAGTGATTGCCCGGTTGTCGAAGATCGCTGCCGCACTCGCCGCGCTTGCCTATCCGGCGCTGGCGCGCGCGCAGACCGGCGAGGCCGCCGTCTCGGGCGCGCTCGACCGTGCCTTCGGGCAAATGGCGGGAGCCGGCGGCGAACCGCTGAGCCTGTCGCTCCAGCTGCTGCTGGTGATGGGCCTGCTGACCATCCTGCCCGCGCTGTTGCTGATGATGACCAGCTTTACCCGGATCATCGTGGTGCTGGCGATCCTGCGTCAGGCGTTGGGCCTGCAGCAATCGCCGCCCAATCAGGTGCTGATCGGGATAAGCCTGTTTCTCTCGCTCTTTATCATGGCGCCCACGCTGGAACGTGTGAACGAAACCGCTATTGCGCCCTATTCGGCGGGCGAGATCGGTGCCGAGGTCGCGATCGAACAGGCGGGTGACCAGTTCCACGCCTTCATGATCCGCCAGACGCGCGAATACGACCTCGAGATGTTCGCCGATATTGCCGGAGCAGGACAATTCGCCAGCCCGCAGGATGTACCGTTCTCGATCCTGTTGCCGGCCTTCGTCACCAGCGAACTCAAGACCGCCTTCCAGATCGGCTTCATGCTGTTCCTGCCCTTCCTGGTCATCGACCTCGTCGTCTCCAGCGTGCTGATGAGCCTCGGCATGATGATGATGAGCCCGATGATCGTTTCGCTACCCTTCAAGCTGCTGCTGTTCGTCCTTGTCGACGGCTGGGCGCTGCTGATGGGTTCGCTCGCCTCAAGCTTCGGATAGATTTCATGGACGAAAGCGCCGTACTCCTTTCCATGGCCGATCGCATGCTGTGGATCGCCGCGCTGGTCGCGGCTCCGATCCTGCTCGCAAGCCTCGCCATCGGTCTCGTAATCGGCCTGATCCAGGCGGCGACCTCGGTCAACGAACAGACGCTGACCTTCGTCCCCAAGCTGGCGGCGGTGGCCTTCGTGCTCGTGATCCTCGGTGCCTCGATGATCGCGCTGGTCGGTGATTTCACGCAGGACATTTTTGCCGAAATCGCGGCGATCGGCGACTGAGGCACGCGCGGTGAACGGCCTCGATCTCGGTATTGGCGCGCTGGAGCAGGACATGTGGCGGGTGGTCTTCCTGATGACCCGTATCGGTGCCGCACTGCTGGCGGCGCCCTTCTTCGGGGCGACTGCCGTGCCGATGTCGGTCCGCATCGCGATCACCGGGGCGCTGGCCATTTTCGTATCGGTGTGGATGCCCGCCGTCGCCACGCCCGATGCCCTGCTTTCGCTGGCCGGCCTGCTGGCCATTGCGGGCGAGGTCATCGTCGGGCTGGCGCTCGGCTTCGTGTTGCAACTCGCTTTCGCCGCGCCGACCGTCGCCGCCGAGCTGATCAGCGGCGGGATGGGGATGAGCATGGCGGTGTCGTCGGACGCCATGGGCGGCGGGACGACGACCTCTTTCGGCCAGTACTTCGTCATCGTGCTGACGCTGATCTTCCTTGCGACCGGTGCGCACCTGCACTGGATCGCGCTGCTCGCCGAAAGTTACAACGCCTTTCCGCCGGGCCAGACCTGGCTGGGTGCGGACCGTTTCGCGGCCATCGCCGGCTTCGCCAGCTTCATGTTCGAGACCGCGCTGCGCATCGCGCTGCCGGTGACCGTGATCCTGTTGCTGGTGCAGGTGCTCACCGGCATCCTCAGCCGCTCGGCGCCGTCGCTCAACCTCTTCGCCCTTGGCCTCCCGGCGGGCGTCCTCGCTGGCATGGCGGCGCTGATCATTTCCGCGCCGCTGATCTACGACCAGTTCACCGGGCTGGTGGGTGATGCGCTCGAACAGACCGAAAGCGTGATCGCGCGATGAGCGAGACCGCCGGTGAAAAGACCTTCGCGCCAACCGAGAAGCGGCTGGCCGATGCCGCCAAGAAGGGCGACGTCCTGCGGTCGAAGGATGCGGGGACCGCGGCGGTGATGCTGCTCGGCGGTGCCTGGCTGGCGCTAGCGGGCCCCTATCTGCTGGAAGGCCTGGCGCAGCTCGCCCGCGATGCCTTCCTCTTCGATGCGCGCGACATTCGCGATTTCGGCGTTTCGGACCTGCTGCTGCAGGGCCTGTTGCTCGGCGTGCCGGCCATTCTCACTCTGGCAGTGCCGGTAATTCTCGTCACACTGCTGACGCAACTAGGCTTCGGGCGCGGGCGCTGGGTCTTGGACAATCTCAAGGCCAAGGGGCAGCGGATCAACCCGCTGTCGGGGCTCAAGCGGATGTTCGGACCGCAGGGGCTGATCGAAATGGGCAAGGGCCTGCTCAAGATCGCGCTGCTCGGCAGCATCGCCGCGGCATGGTGGTGGAACAGCATGGAAACCGTGATCGGGCTGGGGCGGGGCAATCTCTCGGCGCAGCTTTCGGCGGCCTGGTACGCGATCATTTCGCTGATCTTCGCCCTGTCGGGTGGGCTGATCGTCATCGCCATGGTCGACCTGCCGATCCAGTGGCTGCGCCAGCAGAAGCGGCTCAAGATGAGCCATCAGGAACTGCGCGACGAGAACAAGGAAACCGAGGGATCGCCCGAGATGCGTTCCGCCCGGCGTCAGCGCCAGCGCGATATCGCTACCGGTTCGGTGGCCGGGGCGATGCGCGAGGCGCAATTCGTGATCACCAACCCGACCCATTTCGCGGTCGCCATGACCTACGATCCCGACAAGGCCTCCGCGCCGATCGTGCTCGCCAAGGGGCGCGGCGACAAGGCACTGGCGATGAAGGAACTCGCGCGCGAACTGGAACTGCCTACCGTCGAGATGCCGCAGCTTGCGCGTTCGGTCTATTACACCACGCGCGAACGGCAGGTGATCTGCGAGGACCTCTACGGCGCGGTCGCATCGGTGCTTGCCTATGTCTTCTCACTCAAGCGCGGCGAAACGCCTCCGGTGCCCGCGGTCGAAGTGCCCGCAGCACTGCGCTTCGACACCGAAGGGCGGCTGGCGGTTAATCCGCAGCCCCAGGCGCCGTTATCATAACGATGAGTATTTCGGCTTCCTCGATCGCGTCCTCTCTGGGTGTTGGCAGCGGCGTAGACATGACCGGTCTCGCCGAGCAGCTCGCCGTGGCGCAATTCGCCGGGCGCAACGAGCGCCTGACCCTGCAGTCCGAGACGCTCGAGCGGCGGATCTCGCTGGCGGGATCGATCCGCAGCACGCTTTCGACCTTTGCGTCGGCACTGGGTGATCGTTTGCGGACCGGCGATCTTGCACCGCTGCCGACGATCAGCAATTCGGCCGTCGCTGCGGTCTCGAGCCCGATCGGGACGATCGGCAAGGGGACCTATTCGCTCGAGGTCACGCAGCTGGCGCGCAACCAGGTCTTGAGCAGTCCGGCCTATGGCAGCGAGACCGACACGGTCGGTGTCGGTACGCTGACGATCCGTTTCGGCGAAACGACGACGGGCGGCTTTACCGAGGACACCGGGCACACACCGCTCACGATCGATATCGCCGAGGGCGCGACGCTCAAGGACGTCGCGAGGGCGATCAACGGCCAGAACGCCGGCCTCAACGCCTATATTGCGCAGACCGATGCGGGCGCGCAGCTGGTCGTGAAGGGCGCAGACGGGCAACAGAACGGCTTCGTCATCGAGGCAACCGAAGATCCCGACAATCCCGGGCTCTCGACGCTTGCATGGCAGCCGGGCGATGATCCGGCGCGGCTGATCAACACCTCGGCCGATGCGGAATTCGTGCTCGACGGTATCGCCCGGAGCGCCTCTTCCAATACGATTTCGGCCGTGGCGCCGGGACTGTCCTTGTCGCTGACCGGAACCAATGCGGGCGCTCCGGCGACGATCCGTTTCAACAATCCGGGCAGCGCGCTGCAAAGTGCGATGCAGGACATCACCGGTGCGCTCAACGAGATCGCCTCGGAACTGCGCAGCGCGACCGATCCGATGACCGGGGACCTCGCGCGCGACAGCGGTGCGCGGGCATTGCGGCAGGACCTGGCTGCGCTCGGCTCGCTCGAGATAATGCCCAACGCACCCGAAGGTGCGCCGCGCACGCTTGCCGAACTGGGATTGGCAATCGAACGCGATGGCAGCTTCCGTTTCGACAGCGACACGCTGACCGCCGCGCTTGAACGCGACGCATCGGGTGTCGCGGCCATGTTCACCACCGGCATCAACGGCATCTACGCGACCATCGACCGGATGGCGCGATCGAATGCGATGGCCAGCGATCCCGGGTCGCTTGCCGGATCGGTCGCGCGCTACCAGTCGCAGTCCGAACAGGTTGCATTGCAACTGGAAGAGCTCGCGGAGAAGCAGGAGAACCTGCGCGCCACGATGGTCGCGCGCTTCGCGCAGGCCGACAACCGCATGGCGGCATCGCAATCCACCCTGTCATTCCTCCAGTCCCAGATTGACGTCTGGAACTCGCAGAACGACTGACATGCTGGCGCGCGCAAAACCCGGCGAAGCCTATCGGCAGAGCAATTTCGATGTCCGCCTGATGGCGAGCGATCGCGACGATCTGGTGCTGATCTGTCTCGACGATTTGATCGAGAATCTCGGCGTGCTCGAAATCGTGGAACAGCGGGACGATCGCGCAGCGCGCAGCCGTACGCTGACCCGCTGTGTCACCGCGCTGACCGCGCTCGAGATGGGCATCGACCGCGAGGCCGAACTCGCATCGAGCCTGGCGCAGTTCTACGGCGCGGCCAAGAACCTGATGCTCGACTCTATCCGCGCGCTCGATCTGGGGAAGGTCCGCCAACTGCGCGACGACCTGCGCGAGATCGCTTTCGCGTTCCGGGCGGCCAAACTCGCCGCGAGCGGACACTGATCCCCTTCCCCGAACGAGGTGGCGCCGCTTTCTAGGGTGTCAGCCGGCCGTTTCCGTCCACCCGCGCGATAACGGCCACCAGCGCCGTGCCATAGGCGCCCAAAAGGGCAATCGCGGGATCTTCGGCGAAGAAATTGCCTTCGTCGACTTCGTCGATGATCTTGACCATTCCCGATGCGGTGCCACCGGCAGAGCGCGACAGCAGCACGCCGCACAAGGGACCGACCAGTTCCATGGCGGCGCAAAGCGGCGCATCGGCTGCCAGCAATTCGGCGATCCGGTCCGCACCGGCGCGGGGCGAGATAAGCGGGGCGTAATGCGCGGGCGCGGCATCTAGGATCTCGGCCATCGCCAGAACCGCTTGCGCTGCCGTGCCGAAATCGCCGACAGAGCAGCTATCGACAAAGGTCAGTAGGCTTGCGTCCCAAGAAGACATCGGTGTCTATTCCTTGCGGCGGCGCCCACATCGGCGGGCGCGGCATGAAGATTACACCGTGTTACAGCTCGATGTCATCCGGGCGAACCCCGATATCACCCGATAAATATTGGGCTTCCCAACGCGCCGAGCGTGTTGGTCAGGCCTCGCTGCTTGCGAGAACCGCCAATTTCAGTTTCGAGAGAGCCGATGATTTGAGCTGGTGGACGCGGGGCACGCTCACGTCGAGCACTGCAGCAATCTCGGTCAGGTTCAGTTCCTCGATGAAGTGAAGCTTGATGACCAGTTGCAGCCGTTCGGGCAGCAAGCCGATCGCTTCCGCCAGCGCCGTGCGATCATCCTGCTCGAGCAACTGAGCCTCGGCATCGGGTTCGCTGGATTCGAACATCGGATTGGAATCCGAATAGCAATCTTCGAGGTCCACCACCCGGGTTGCCAGTTGCGTGCGCATGTCGTGATATTCCCCCACAGATATCTGCATTTCTGCCGCTATTTCCGCTGCCGACGGTTCCTGCCCCAGCCGGGTGCGGAGCCGATCGGTTGCCGCCTCGATCCGGCGTCGTTGGCCGGCAGCGCCGCGTGCATGCGGCGATTGCGTGCGCAGCAGGTCGATCATCGCGCCGCGCACGCGCATCTTGGCATAGGCGGCAAAGCCGTCCTCGCCAGGCCGGTCGTGGCGCTGGGCGCATTCGGTCAGCGCGATCATTCCTGCCTGGAGCAGGTCGTCGATGTCGAGCGAGGCGCCACAGCTGCCTTCGTAATACCACGCCAGCTTGCGCACCATGGGCAGGAAATTGGCTATCCGGTCGTTGGCGGCGCCGGAGTAGGCGCGCTGCGCGTTGAAGTTGGAATGGTCGTACTTCATGCCGCAAGGGCCTCCGTTTCATGGCCGAGTTCGCCGGCCGTTGCGGGTGCTTCGTCGCCGACCACAGCGATCACTTCGATCGGCTGGGCGGCAGGCAATTCGTTGATCGACAGCACCAGGCACTGCGGAGCACGCAGCCGCAGCAGGGCGGTAAGCGCGCGTCGGGCGCGGGGCTGGACGATCAGCGCAGGCCGCGTGGCGGCCGGGTCTCGCTGTGCAATGATGGCGGCGATCCGTTCGCCGATCGAGCGCGCCAGGTCGGGTTCGATCACGATCTCTCCCGAAGCTGGGTCCTGCAGTCCGCCGACCACCATTTCCTCGAGCTGTGCGGCGAGAGTGATGACCGGCAGCTTGGCATCGGGCGGGCAGGCTTCGGCCACGATCATCGCGCCGAGGTCCGCGCGGACGATATCGATCAGCCGATCGTGTTCGGCGGTTTGCTGTGCCGCCAGCGACAGGCTGGAGAAGACGCGTAGCGAATGGCGCAGGGAGATGCCGTCGGCCAGAAGGGCCTTAAGCAGGCGTGTGACCGCGGCAAGCGTGAGTGGCTGCGGCGTGATCGTCTCGATCAGTTGTCCGTGGCGGGCGCGCAGGTGGTCGATCAGGTCGCGGACCTGGTCCGGGCCGAGCAGATCCTGCGCCCGTGCGGCGAGCAATTGGTGGATCTGCGTTGCGATGACGCTTTCGGGATCGACCGCAAGATAGCCCTCGGCGACTGCCAGGTCGCGCGAACCGGGTTCGATCCACAGCGCGGGGCAGCCGAAGCTGGGATCGACCGTCGCTTCGCCCGGAACCGCCTGCGAGTGCATGACTTCGCCCGTATCGATCGCCAGAAGGTGATGCGGTTTGATCTTTCCGCCGCCGATCGCCGCGCCGCCCAGTGTGATCCGGTAACTGTCGGGTTCGACCTCGAAACTGTCCTCGATGCGGAACTGTGGCACGATGAACCCGAACGACTGGCACATCTGTCTGCGCAGGCCGGTCAGGCGGTTGACCAAGGTCGCGCCGTGCTTCTCGTCGGTCAGGTGGATGAGACCGTAGCCGAGCTGGATCGTGACCAGCGTCTGGTCGGTGACCTCGTCGATCCCGATATGCGCGGGGTCGGGGGTGATGACGGGTTCGGGCGCGTTGTCGACCGCTTCCTGGCGCTTGCGCAAATTGTGCCAGAGCCAGAACGCGCCGCCGGACAGCGGCAGGATGATCGATTGCGGCATCGCGGGGATGCAGCCGATGACCAGCAGGATGCACGCGACCGGCAGCCAGATCTTGGGATCGGCCAACTGGCCGCTGATCTGCCCGGTGAGATCGCGCGCGTCCGAAACGCGGGTAACGATGACCGCCGCGGCAATCGACAGCAGCAGCGCGGGGACCGAAGCGACAAGCGCGTCGCCAACCGCCAGCGTGACGTAGAATTCCGCGGCTTCTCCCGCCGACAGGCCGTGCGTGGACATGCCCAGCACGAGGCCCGCGATGATGTTGACCAGCAGGATCAGCAGCGCCGCAACCGCGTCGCCCTTCACGAACTTGCTGGCACCGTCCATCGAACCGTAGAAATCGGCCTCGGTCGCGATCTCGCGGCGGCGCGCCTTGGCTTCGTCGGCGGTGAGCAGTCCGGCGGCGAGATCGGCGTCGATCGCCATCTGCTTGCCGGGCAATGCGTCCAGGGTGAAACGGGCCGAGACTTCGGAGACGCGTCCGGCGCCCTTGGTCACGACCATCAGGTTGATGATCATCAGGATCAGGAAGACAAAGATGCCGACCGCGAAATTCCCGCCGATCAGGAACGCGCCGAAGGCCTCGATCACCTTGCCCGCCGCAGCACCGCCTTCATGGCCGTTGAGCAGCACGATGCGCGTCGAGGCGACGTTGAGCGCCAGCCGCAGCAGCGTCGCGAACAGCAGCACCGATGGGAAGGACGAGAAATCGAGCGGCTTCTTGGCATTCATCGCTGCCATCAGCACCGAAACCGACAGCGCAATGTTGAGCACGAAGAACACATCGAGCAACAGGGCCGGGATCGGCATCACCATCAGCAGGATGATGGTGAGAATGCCGACCGGCAGTGCGAGGCCCGGATTGAGATACTGGCGCCCGATCATAGCCCGAACGCCCTGAACTTGTCATAGGCTGCGGCGATGTTGGCGTGCGCCCGCCCGCCCGCTGTCCCGCTGTCCCCGAAGGTAGAGCGCAGCGTATCCGCCATCGAGGGGCGCGCGCGCGCGGCGGGCGGCAGCGGCGCGGGAGAGAGAGTAGCGCCATAAGACGCTTGCTGGGTACGCGGCTGGTGCGAAACGAGCCCGGCGAATTCGTGTTCGATGCGCGGTGCAGCGCCCGGAACGGGCGTATCGCCATAGGCCTTCGCCACCTTGTCGCGCATCAGCGACATCACTTCGCCGACCGAGCGCGGCGAACCACCCGAATAGAAAATCGAACGGTTGGCGCGCGCGGCCTGCGGCATCAGCGCCGCGGCAGACTGGTCGGGGTTGCTGGCCAGCGCGCCGAGGAATTGCTGCGCGCCGCCGAGGCCCATGAAATGCGCCAGGTAGAGTTCGGCCGGCTCCGCCTCGCGCCCGATGATCGTCTGCAACCCTGCCGCATTCTCGCGCGTCAGCTCCGCGGCCATCAGCGAAGACGTGTCGGGATCGTAGCGCAGCGAGAGCAGGTGATCGCGGGTCGCGCGGTCGGCTACGCGGCCATTCGAGCCGATCGCGGCATCGGCCCAGTCCATGCCATGCTTGGCGCCGTGGCGGTCGAGCGTGCGCAGCCAGGTGGAATCGATGAACTGGTAGAGACCGGTCGCGCTCGACGTGCGCGCCTTGGCGCTCGGATCGAGGCCCGATTCAAGCCGGGCCTGCGCAAGCAGGTAATCGAAGTCGACACCGGTCCGCGTGGCAGCGCGAGCGATTGCCCCCTGCACGTCGACGGACTGGACTGGACTGATTGTAGGCACGGAACCTCCGGGATTGATTGTCCCGGGAGTTCAGCAAGAGGCGTGCCAAATTGTATGCAGGGCGGTGCCCGCTCAGGCGTGCGCCATGCTCAGGCCTTGCCGGGGCAGCGCGGCATAGGGTGCATTGCTGCCGCTGAGCGTGCCCAGGCGGTTCTGCACATTGCTGGCGATAAGGTTGCGCAGCCGGCGGTTTATCTCGTTGAGGCGACGCACCGCGTCGAGCACGCCGAGGCATTCCTCGTCGAGGCTGTCCTGTTCCACCGCTTCGAGCCTGGCGCACAGGTCGAGCTTGTTGTCGGTGCAATTGGTGATGCGTTCGAGGTCGAGGGCGGCAAGGGCCTGCCGCTCACCCTGCAAAAGTGCGAGCATCTGTTGCAGGGTCGCCAGCGTTTCCTGTTTGCGGGTCATCAACCGACCTTTCCGTATAGGCGCGACGCGATGATGGCATCGGCAATCTCGGTGGGAATGAGCGTGTAGGTGCCGTCTTCGAGCGCCTTGCGGATCTCGGCCACACGTTCGTGATCGACCGGGACCTCGCGTCCCGAAGCAATCTGCGAGGTGGCCACGGGGGCCTCCGCTTCGCGCGCACGGGCCGCGACCTCTTGCGAGGGCGTGATCTTCTCTGCTGGCGATACGGCAGCACTGGGCCGCCGCACCGAGCTCCCGAATTCCGGCAATCCGACTATACGCATCGTTTCGCTCCATTAGCTGGTCATCCAACAGAACGGCGAACGATGCTGGGGTTTAACACCCCGGCAAGAAAATTGCCGGTTACGGCAAATCGATGCCGACCTGGCCTGGCCGGATGACCATGGCGCGGAGGGTTTCCGTGCGCTGGCCGGTCGCGCGAACCTTGATCCATTCGCCCTGTGCCCCATCCTCGACGGCAGAGCCTTGCCGGGTGAGGGTGAAACCGCTGCCGCGGACGAGAATGCTGACATTCTCGCCCCGCTTGACGAGCGTCTGACCATATTGCGGGGAAGCCCCATGCCCTCCGCCTGCGCCAGCGTCGACCGCGACATAGATGCGCCAACCGGCAGTGGGGCAGGCGACCTGCACGGAGCGTTGGTCGCGACCGAACCATTGGAGGTCGAGCGGGGCGTTGCAGCTGGCCAGGCGCAGGCGCCGGTCGACGGGAAGCTTGGCCCCGCCGGGCTGTCCGATCGTGGCGCCGGTGAAATCGGCCACTGCACGATCGATGATCGAAAGGTCCATCGGCGTGGCGGCGTTGGCGGTCGTGGCCGCAAGCGCGGCGGCCGCGAGTGATCCGAGAAACATGTGGCGCATGGTCGTTCCTGACTCCGTCTGGCATTCGGCCCCCTCGCGAGGAGGCGTTCGCCAGCTTATTGAGCAAGGTCCGTGCCAGCTTCGCCTTCGCGCAGGTAATCGATCGACACCAGCGTCGCGTTTCGCGCTGCAGGGGCAAGGACCAACCGCGCGGTTACGCGCGCAGCGTCCGCATTGCCGAGCAACCGCGTGCCTTCGGTCAGCGCAATGTTCCTGTCGCCGGGCGCGTAGTCGATCGCGATCGTCGCGACCTGACGCTCGTCGCTGACGCCGGCGGCGAGCCACTCGCTGATGTTCTCACCCCTGGCGGGGCGGTGCATGGCCAGCGCCGCGGTGGATTCGGCAGGGGGAGTGTCGGTCGCCGGAGCTGTTTCAGGCTCATGCGGCTCCGCTACCGCCTGCGCGGTAATCAGGAACAGGATCAGCGCCAGATCGGCGGTGATCGTCTGCCAGCCCGAAGTCGCGCGCGGGATCATGCCGCAGCTTGCTCCGCGTCCGCGTCGGTCTGCACCTCTTCGATCGAGGGCGTGTCGGCGGCAGGGCGCGGTCGGGCGACATCCGCGCGGCGGACGCTATCCTCCAGCCAGGTCAGCACTTCCTCGCGATCGCTCTCTTCCCGACGCGACTTGCGGGCAATGGCGTTGCCCAGTGGTGCGAAGATGAAATTGGCTGCGATCAGGCCGTAGAGCGTCGTGACCACCGCCATCGCGATCGCGCCAACCAGTCCGCCGCCCTGCGGCGCGCCTGCTGGTGCCTGCGCCAGGGCGACGAGCGTACCGGCCAGCCCGAAAACAGGCGCCAGTTCGGCGGCGCTTTCGAAGACCCGCGTGGCGGTCTGCGCATGGGCGAGGCGCGCTGCGGCGAACGTCCTGTGCGTGCCATGCAGCGACTGGATCGAGCGCTGGGTGATGATCAGGTCGGATAGGCTGTCGAATTCCGGGTCGCCGAAATGGCGGGGTTCTGCGCGCAGGAAGCCGTCGTCGGCGATCTCGCGGACCTGCAGGGCCAGCTCTGCCTTGGCCTTCGCTGGATCGAACTTCTTGCCGAACAGGCGACGCAGAGCGACCAGCGCGATGCGGCTGTCGGCAAGGCCGCAGCGCAGCATCGTGGCGGCCAGCGTGCCGCA
>Ga0163108_10000779_pt1 | contig 23567 bp, 25 predicted proteins | sample Fk1155metaG_FD_109644 | JGI IMG/M metagenome (GOLD analysis project Ga0163108, IMG submission 109644) | Marine microbial communities from the Central Pacific Ocean - Fk160115 155m metaG | ecosystem: Environmental > Aquatic > Marine > Oceanic > Photic zone | place: The Central Pacific Ocean...
AAAAATTGCAATAATAGGATCTGGCATTGCTGGCTTAACCATCGCAAATCTATTCAAAGAAAATTCTAGTTTTGAGGTGATGGTTTACGAAAGAGAAAAAATATTAAGTCTTGACGAAGGTTACGGGATACAATTAGCTCCAAATAGCGTTTCTATTTTAAACAAAATAGGGTTTTCCAATATAGACAATGGTAATTTTTTTAATCCTTCAAAATTAAATTTTTACTCTACTGATAATAATAAAATTTGTGATTTAAATTTAACTAGATTTAATACAGACGCAGTTAAATACACTACTTTAAAAAGATCTACTTTAATTGAATTTTTGAAAGACAATGTATTTAAAAATAATATTAGGTTTGGAAAAGAAGTTAGAAAAGTTTCAAAAATTAAAGAAAAACTGTTAATTAATTTTGCCGACAACACAAACGATCTAGTGGATTTTATCATTGTTTCGGACGGTGTTTTCTCAAGAACAAAATCAATAATTGAAAACAAAGCTACCAAACCTCGTTACAATGGATCAATTGTCATTAGAACAGTAATCAAATCTTCGGAAGGGCTTAATTATGAAAGTGAAAATGTGTCACTAATAATGTTCCCAAAGGCACATATAGCTATTTATCCAGTAAATAAAAAAAATGAGCTCAATCTAGTTTGTGTTGTAAGACAAAAGTCATTTCAAAATAACGATATACATTCAATAATTAAAAAGGAAATATTATCTAAAAATAAAAGTTTAGAAAACTTATTCAAAGGCCATCTGGAGTCATGGCCAATTTATGTAACAAAAAAACCTTCAAGGTCAATTTATAAAAATGTATTTTATTTAGGAGATGCTTTTTATACATTTATCCCAGCAATGGCTCAAGGTGCATCACAATCCATTGAAGGAGCAAACGAATTATTTAATTTATTATCTAAAGATACAAAAGAGACACAAAGTCTTTACTTTAAAAAAAGATTAGAAAGAACAAGGCTGATCAATATTAGATCTCAATTAAATTATTTTTCTTTTCATTTATCAAACTCTCTGATGATTCAAACTAGAAACTTTATGTTAAAAAAGATCACAAAAAGTGAAAATTTTTTAGATAAATATTTGGGGAATATTTACCATACAATCTAGGAAGTGGGCCTTAATCTTTCTCTTAACTCATCAATCGGCTTTAAATTATTGCCCGACTGATAGTGCCAATAGGTCCAACCATTACAACTTTCCGCACCTATTATTTTTGCGGCAACCTTGTGGATTGAGCCTTCAGTTTGTTGAAATTTTAAACTGCCATCGACCATAATTTTCGCATTATATTTCTTTTTTTGGTCAAATAATAACGTTCCTGGTTTGATCAGTCCCATTTCAATTAAAGATCCGAAGGGGATTCTTGGCTTAGATTTATTATTTTGAATCGTATCTAAACAATCATCTTCTATAACGTTTGTTTTATTTATTCTTTGATATGCGGATTCGAAATATTGCTTATCTTTTTCTATACCAAAATATTGTCTACCTAATTTTTTTGCGACAACCGCAGTAGTTCCCGTGCCTAAAAATGGATCAAATATCACATCGCCTTTATTTGTTGTTGCCAATATAATTCTGTGCAATAAAGCCTCAGGTTTCTGTGTTGAATGAACTTTTTTTCCATTCTTTTTCAATCTTTCTTTTCCGTTACAAATAGGCAATATCCAGTCAGACCTCATTTGCAAGTCATCATTTAAGCACTTTAAAGATTGATAGTTAAACGTGTATTTAGATTTTTTATTTTTTGAAGCCCAAATTAAAGTTTCGTGCGCATTAGTAAATCGTGTTCCTTTAAAGTTTGGCATTGGATTATTTTTTCTCCAGACAACATCATTTAATATCCAGTAATTTAAATTTTGTAAGTGATACCCTAATCTAAAAATATTGTGATAAGTACCGATGACCCAAATGGCGCCATTGTCTTTTAAAATTCTTTTACACTCTTTTAACCACGATTTGCAAAAGTTATCATAATGTTTAAAACTTGAAAATTGATCCCATTCATCATTAACCCCATTCACTTTGCTGTTGTCAGGTCTTTTTAATTTTTCTCCGATTTGCATGTTATAAGGGGGGTCAGCAAAAACTAAATCAAATGTTTTATCTGGAATTTTTTTTAATACTTCCAAAGAGTTTCCTCGCATAATCTTGTTAGAAAATTTTAACATTATTGAATTCAACCCGAAATTGAATCTGTGGTCAATTTTTTTTTTTAATAAATTGAGTCTATAGTGTGTCGAAGATTCCTATTTGGACAAGATGTTGTGTACAGGTCTATAACTTTTTCTATGATAATCTGTAACTCCGAATTTTTTCAAGGCACCTAAATGTTGCCAAGTTCCATAGCCAAAATTCTTATGCCATTTGTATTGTGGAAATTTATTTCCTAATTTTATCATGTAAAGATCCCTGTGGACCTTTGCTACAATGGAAGCTGCAGAAATGCACTTAATTTTTTGATCTCCTTTAATGACCGTTCTAGAGTTTTTTAATTTTTTTGGCGCGTGGGTACCATCAACTAGAAAAAGATGAGGTTTTTTTTTTAATTTTTTTACAGCTCTTTCCATTGAAAGTAATGTAGCATTAAAAATATTATATTTATCTATTTCGTTTACAGATGCTGAACCAATGGCATACCAAGAATTTTTTTTTATATGTTCTGCAATTTCTACTCTGTCTTTAAATTGGATAGTTTTTGAATCTCTTAAAAATTTTCTATTAATATTTTTTTTTAAAATAAGTGCACAAGAAACAACTGGACCGGCTAAAGAACCTCTCCCAACCTCATCTACACCTGCAAGAATTTTTTCAGCCATTTAATTTTATTTTTAACTGAGACATTTTTTTTCTAATCATTTTTAAGTCTTCCCAAGCGTATTTTTTTTGGTCTGGCTGCCTCATTAGAAAAGCAGGATGAAATGAAGCGATTACTTCTGGGTTAGCGTTACCAATTTTTTTATTAACCCATTTTCCCCTAGCTTTTGAAATTACAACCTCGTTACCTATCAATGCATTTAAAGCAGTACCACCAAGCAATAATAAAATTTTTGGATTAATTATTTCTATATGTTTGTTTAAAAATGGAAGGTATCTATTAATTTCTTCATCGGTTGGTCTTCTATTCATAGGGGGTCTAAAATTAACAACATTAGAAATGTAAACGTTCTTTCTATTTAACTTTATTGATTCTAGCATTTTATCCAAAAGCTTTCCCGCTCTACCTACAAATGGTTTGCCTTCTTTATCTTCATTTGCCCCTGGTCCTTCACCAATTATCATAATCGATGAATTAGGATTGCCATCCGCAAAAACTATATTGGTTGCGCTATTTTTCAAATCACAATTTTTAATAGAATCAATTTGATTTTTTAATTTTTCTAGCCGTGATGTTTTATCTACCTTAGTATTACTTGTATTTTTATTACTATTTTTTTCGTATCTGACGATAGATTTGGTATTATATCTCAGTTCATTATTTATAAGTTTATGATAAATTTTTTTTTTAATACTTTTCATATTTTATGAAATTACGTTTTTTTTTAATAACATTATATACTTTAATAACCGCGGGTGTATTTAATTCATCTTATGGAAAAAGTGCAAATTTCAATTATAACGCTAAAAATATATCCAGTTATTTTTCTGCTCTAATATCTTTTCATGACCACGATTATCTAAAATCTCAAGAATTTTTTAAAATGGTTATGAAATCTGAAAAAGATAACCCAATCTACTCAACAAAATACATCCGGTCATTAATAAATCTGCAAAGGTATGACGAAGTCATACGGTATTCTAAAAGTTTAGAAAATAAAAAAATATCTAATTTTGAAAGTGAATTGATTTTAGGCCTGCATGAGTTGAAAAAAGATAATTCCTCCAAAGCAAAAATTTACTTTAATCAACTGAATCGAAGCATGGAGCACATGATGGTTTTTAATGTTTTAAAAGCTTCTCTAAAAAATTGGGCAAGCATGCAGGAATCAAAAGAAGAAGTCGGCATCTCATCTATTGAAAATATGCCTGATAGATTTGATAATTTTAAAAAAATACAGAAGGCACTGGCCCATTGCTTTTTTGACACACCCGAGACAAAAAAAATGTTTAAGGAAATTTCAGAAGATAAAAAAAATAATTTTTCAAGGTACTATTTCTTTTTTGCAAATTATTTATCAAATAAGAACGAGCAATTAAAAGCCGAGGAAATAATTAACTACGCTTCAAACAATCATCCTAAAAATTTATTAATTAATCAATTTAGAAAAACATTGGTTGAAAACGAAAAAAATCATAACAAATTTGATTGCAAGAAGAAAAAACATGTTGTAGCTGAAATTTTTTATGTTATTGCAAATGTTCTTTCAACACAGGGAAATTATGAGCTTTCAAATTTTTATATAAATTTATCAAAATATTTAAATCCAAACTTTTCTTCTTATGATTCTTTGATGGCTGAAAATTTTTTTATTTTAAAAAAATATGAAAGGTCAAAAAAAATTTATAAAAAGTTATCAAATACAGGGACAGTCTACAAATGGTATGCGGATAGAAAAATCGCATTTATTCTAGATGATCAGAAGAAAGAAAAAGAAGCGATTGGTTTTTTGACAGAGAGTTATAAAAGTATCGAACCCAGTGTTTATCAAACTTTTGATCTTGCAAATTTTTTAAAAGACAGAGAAAAATATGAAAAATCCATTGAACTATACTCCAGTATTTTGTCTAAAATAAACAAGGATCATCAGCTCTATCCTAAGGTGCTAGACAGACGAGGCACAGCATATGAAAGAATAAATGAATGGAATCTGTCAGAAAAAGATTTGCTAATGTCCTTAGAAATTTCTCCTGAACAACCCTATGTAATGAATTATCTCGCTTATTCCTGGTTAGAAAATGGAAAAAATTTTAATAAAGCATTAGAGATGCTCAGAGAAGCGAATGAATTGAGAAAAGATGACGGATACATAACCGATTCACTTGGATGGGCTTTATATAAACTAAATAGATTTGTTGAAGCAAAAGAGTATTTAAAAATGGCAATAATTCTAATGCCGTCAGACCCAATTGTTAACGATCATTTTGCAGATTGTTTGTGGAAAAATAACGAAAAAATACAAGCCAGATATTATTGGAATTATGTTTTAAAACTTGAAACAACAGAAGAAAAGTTAAAAAAAACCATAGAAAACAAATTGATATTTGGTCTAGAAAAGACTTAAATTTAAATAATGAAATATCATTTCATAAGATCTTATTGCAAAATAAATTTATTTTTGGATGTCGGAAGGAAAGATAAAAAAACAAAACTTCACAATATTCAATCACTTATTTCTATAATCAATTTATATGATGAGATAAAAATAAAGAGAATTTATCACCCGAAAGACATAATTGAATTCTCAGGTATTTTTTCCAAGCATGTAAAAAAACAAGATAACTCTGTTTTGAGATCGTTTTCTTTGTTAAGAAACAAAGGGTATATAAAAGATCAATACAATTATAGTGTGAAGATTAAAAAAGAAATACCTGCCTTTTCTGGACTGGGAGGTGGTTCTAGCAATTCTGCTTCGATAATCAAATATTTTTTAAGAAGAAAAAAAATATCTAAAGAAAATTTAAACTATTTTTCAAAAATATTAGGGTCAGACTTAAAATTATTTTTCAAATCAAAACAGATACTGAAAAAAAATTTAACAAATATTCAAATTATTAAAAAAAAAAACCAGCTTCACTTTATTATAGTTTATCCTTTTTTTAAATGTTCAACTAAGGAAATTTATTCTAAAGTCAGTTCTTATAAGGTAATTAAAAAAAATAATAATTATAATTCAAATTCAAAAAAAAAATTAGTTCAATTATTAAAGCCCAGGGGAAATTCTTTAGAAAAAATAGTTATTAAGAAATTTCCCATTATTAAAAAAATTTTGAATGAGCTAAAACAAATCAATAATTGTCAATTTTCTAGATTAACAGGGTCAGGCTCAGCATGTTTTGGGCTTTTTTTGACTAAAAAAAGTGCCGAATTAGGACTTAAAAAAATTAAAAAAAAATTCCCCAAATATTGGTGCGCTACCGGTAAAACTATTTAATTTCGTTTTTTTGTGGTATATCCAAATTACTTTGGGGCGTAGCCAAGCGGTAAGGCAGTGGTTTTTGGTACCACCATCCTAGGTTCGAATCCTAGCGCCCCAGCCAATTACTATGTTTTTGATTGAAAAAATAAAAAGATCACTTTTCCCTTTCTACAGGTCGCCAAAAACTAAAAAAATTTTTAGTACTTTAAATTCTAAAAACAAAAAACAAGCTATGTTTGTTGGTGGGTGTGTGCGAAAATACATACTTAATGAAAAAATTGATGACATTGATATTGCAACCACTTTAAATCCAGATGAAATAATTAAAAGATTTGAAAACTCTGACGTTAAGGTAAAAGAAACTGGAATTGAACATGGAACACTAACCTTAGTTTTCGAAGATCAAAAATTTGAAGTAACAACTTTGAGACAAGATGTTTCTACAGACGGGAGACATGCCAACATCGAATTCACGGAAAATTGGAAAGAAGACTCAGAAAGAAGAGATTTTACTATCAATGCAATTTATTTAGATCAAAAGGGAAAAATTTTCGATCCTCAGCTTGGGTTAAAGGATCTAAAAAACAACAAAGTTCAATTTATTGGCGATCCCGACAAAAGAATAAAAGAAGACTACTTGAGAATTTTAAGGTTTTTGAGGTTTTCAATACAATATCAAAGCTTTGATATAAACGATCAGATCCAAAAAGCTATCAAATTAAATTTAAATGGTATTACAAAATTATCAAAGGAGAGAATTTATAGCGAATTAGAAAAAATTATTAAACTTAAAAATTTTTATGATTTGTTCAAGAATGAATTTTTGCTTGACACTTTCAAGCTCATCTTTCCAGAGTTTATATATTTAGACAGGGTAAAAAAGTTTAAAAAATTATCTGGCACTAAGAATGTTGAGATCGACAAAGATGTAATCTTTGCCTCGATGTTATTGGACCTTTCCAATAATCACGAATACTTTTTTCACAAGTATAATGTATCAAATGAAATAAAAAATAATCTAAATTTATATTCAAAGCTTTTGAAAGAAACCAAATCAAACAAAGACTTTTTTTTAAAAGATCTAAAAAAGAACATTTTTTTCTACGGGAAGGAGCAAATAAGAAAAATATTCTTAATCCACAGCACAGTTAATGAAAAAACTTTAAGTTCTAAAACCAAAGAAATGTTATTCAAAATTAGTCATGCTTTGATTCCAAAACTTCCAGTTACAGGCAATGATTTGATCAAACAAGGAGTGCAAAGCGGAAAAAAAGTTGGCGAGATACTAAAAAAAATTGAAACAAAATGGATTGAAAATAACTTTGAGATAAATGATGAAGAGATAAAAGTTCTAGTGAAAAGAAATATTTAGTTCAAATATATTCTACTTTTATGATTTCATAATTTTTTTCACCAGAAGGAGTAACAACGTTCACAAGATCCTTATCTTGTTTTCCAATTAAAGATTTTCCCATTGGCGATTTGAAATAAATGAAATTTTTATTCACGTCAGCTTCGTCTTTCCCCACTATTTTAAAAGAGTTTTTATTTCCTTTTTCTAAATCTTTTACGGTAACAGTTGATCCGAAAACAACTTTGCCCGTATTTTCTATTTTTGTTATATCAATTACATTAGCTCTAGCTATGACGCTATTTATTTCCAAAACTCTACTTTCAGTTCGTGACTGCTGCTCTTTAGCAGCGTGATACTCTGCGTTTTCTTTTAAATCACCATGACCTCGAGCCTCGGCTATGGCTGCGATAATTTTTGGTCTTTTCACACTTTTAATTTCTTCTAATTCTTTTTGAAGTTTTTCTAGACCTGAAACTGTTATTGGCTCTTTATCCATTTATTTCCATTTTGCCATAGGCGGAAGAGACATTAAGATTGCCTCAACATTACCACCTGTATTTAAACCAAACTTTGTGCCTCTATCATACAATAAGTTAAACTCAATATATCTTCCTCTTTTATAAAGTTGTTCGTTTTTTTGTTTTTTTGACCATTTGGTATTTATTTTTTTTTCAATTATGTTTTTTGCACAATCCAAGAAACACAATCCCATACTTCTTATAAAATCGAAATCTTTTTCCCAATTATCTTTTTTATAATCGAAAAATATTCCTCCAATACCACGCGTTTCTTTTCTGTGAGGTAAATAAAAATAGTTATCGCACCATTTTTTATATTTCGGATAATATTTTTTATTATATTTGTCACACACGTATTTTATTTTTTTGTGAAACTTTTCTCTCTCTTTATCATCTCTAATTGAAGGAGTGGCGTCCATGCCTCCCCCAAACCAGTTTTTTGATGTTACGATAAACCTAGTATTGAAGTGCATAGCGGGAATTTTTGGGTTTTTCATATGCGCAACTACAGAAATTCCAGATGCCCAGTAATTTGGATTTTTTTTTGCACCTAAAATTTGAGTTCTAAATTTTTTATGAAACTTTCCAGAAACCTGGGAAAAGTTTACACCAACGCTATCGAAAACAGATCCATTTTTAATAATAGCATAAGTTCCTCCGCCATCTTTTTGGTCTTTAGATTTTTTCCAGGTTGTTTTTTTAAATTTTGCTCTTTCTATTCTCTCAAACTCTTCACAAATCTGAGACTGAAGAAACCTAAACCATTCGCTGGCAATCTTCTTCCTTATTTCTAAGTTTAATTTCATAAAAATAATTATTTTGTTTATAAAGCCACTATTTCCTTATTTTCAAAGAATTTTCTGTGTCATTCTGACCCGGTTGTGAACTACAAATAGTTCCTATTCATTTAAGAATAGATGGTAATATAATTTTATGGATAAATCAGGGAAAAAAGATAGGAGAGATTTTCTTTTCACCGCAAGTTATACACTAGGAGCCATAGGTTTGGGAGCCACAGCTTGGCCTTTCATACACCAGATGAATCCCGATGGTTCTGTAAAAGCATTAGCTTCAACAGAGGTTGATCTGAGTTCAATTCAGCCCGGAAAATCAATAACTGTATTGTGGAGAGGCAAACCAGTATTTATTAAGAGAAGGACACCAGAAGAAATTGCAGAAGCAAAAAAAGTTAAATTAGAAGAATTAAAACATCCCGAAAAAGATGAAGACAGAGTAAAAAAAGATGAATGGTTGGTTATGCTTGGAGTTTGTACTCATCTTGGTTGCGTTCCATTATCTGACAAAGGCGAATACAATGGCTGGTTTTGCCCTTGTCACGGATCACATTATGACACTTCGGGCAGAATTAGAAAAGGACCAGCACCTACTAATATGGAAATACCAAAATATGAATTTGTTGATAGCAACACAATTAAGATTGGATAGAAGTTTATGAGTCAAGATAATCATGTGCCTTCGTCAAAATTTGGGAAGTGGTTTAATGACAGACTTCCTTTGCTTACCCTAAGCTCTCATTTAAGAGAATATCCAACTCCTAAAAACTTAAATTATTGGTGGACCTTTGGGGCAATACTAACCTTCTGTTTAATTACACAAATTGTTACAGGTGTTGTTTTAGGAATGCACTATGTTGCGCATGCCGATATGGCATTTGAAAGCATCGAACATATAATGAGAGATGTAAACTATGGTTGGCTTTTACGATACATACACGCCAATGGTGCATCTATGTTTTTTTTAGCAGTTTACATTCATATATTTAGAGCTTTATTTTATGGATCTTACAAATCCCCAAGAGAAGTTATTTGGATAATAGGAATGCTAATTTATATATTGATGATGGCTACTGCATTTATGGGCTATGTTTTGCCTTGGGGTCAGATGAGTTTTTGGGGCGCAACCGTTATAACAAATTTATTTAGCGCAGTGCCTCTAGTTGGGGAGTGTATCACAACATGGCTGTGGGGAGGTTATGCGGTAGGCAATCCTACATTAACTAGATTTTTTAGTTTGCACTATTTGCTTCCATTTATAATCTTAGGTTTAGTTATTTTACACATTTGGGCTTTGCATGTACCAGGGAATAATAATCCAGTGGGGATAGAAATCAAAAAACCTTCAAAAGACACTGTACCTTTTCACCCGTACATTACCATCAAAGATCTTTTTGCATTACTGTTGTTTTTAATTATTTTTTCTGGATTTATTTTCTTTTCTCCGAACATTTTAGGTCATCCCGACAATTACATTCCGGCAAACCCCCTAGTAACCCCAACACATATTGTTCCAGAGTGGTATTTGCTACCTTTTTATGCAATTTTAAGATCTGTACCAGATAAGTTAGGTGGAGTGCTATTATTGTTTGCTTCGCTTTTTATTTTAATAGCGTTACCTTGGTTAGATAGAAGCAAAGTAAGATCAGCAATTTTCAGGCCGATTTATAAAAACTTTTTTTGGTTGTTAATTCTAGATGTTTTGGTTTTAGGCTATATGGGCGCAATGCCAGCAGAAGGTGTTTATCTGCTAATAGCTAGAATTGCTACCGGTTATTATTTTTTGCACTTTCTTATTATTTTACCCTTACTTAGCTCTGTGGAAAAAACCGATCCAGTGCCCATGAGTATTTCTGAGCCTGTTTTAAAATGAAAACCTACATGTCTAAAAATAATTTTATAATCAGTTTTTTCTTAGCATTTCTGCTTTCCCCTTTTAATTTGTATGGATCAGATACAAAATTAATAAAAGTTGACTGGAGTTTTGACGGCATGACAGGCAAGTTTGACCGGTCTTCACTTCAAAGAGGTTATCAAGTTTACAACGAAGTATGTTCATCGTGCCACTCAATGAGACTTCTTAGTTATAGAAACTTAGGAGAGAAAGGTGGTCCAGAGTTCTCCATCGAACAAGTAAAGGCTATAGCTGCAAACTTTGAAGTACAAGATGGGCCAAACGAAGAAGGAGAAATGTTTTCAAGACCAGGAAGACCTTCGGATAAATTTGTTTCTCCTTATCCTAACATTCAAGCTGCAAGCGCAGCAAATGGAGGAGCGTATCCTCCAGATATGTCGGTTCTTGCTAAATCAAGAAAGGGCGGAGCAAATTACATGTATTCTCTCCTAATGGGTTATGATGATCCACCTTCAGGTTTTAAACTAGAAGAAGGCGTACATTACAATAAGTATATGGATGGAAATAAAATAAAAATGGCAAAACCGCTTTTAGAAGGCTCAGTTACTTATGCAGACGGAACAAGTGCAACCGAGGCACAGATGGCCAAAGATGTTACCACTTTCTTGACCTGGGCATCAGAACCACATTTAGAAGCTAGGCACAAAACTGGAGTTAGAACAATTATTTTTTTGATAATTTTAACCATTTTGGTTTACTTGAGCATGAAACGATTGTGGTCAAGGATTGACTCTGAACAATAAAACATCTCCATCTTTTACCAAATAATCTTTACCCTCAACCCTTAACTTTCCATTTTCTTTTGCCTTTTCTGCGCTACCATATTTTTCAAAATCTTCGAAAGAAACGGTCTCAGCTCTTATAAAGTTTTTTTCAAAATCAGTATGTATAACTCCAGCAGCCATTTGAGCATTTGCATTTTTTTTTATTGTCCAGGCTCTAGATTCTTTAGGTCCGGATGTAAAGAAAGTATTCAGACCTAACAAATCATAACCAGTTATTATTAGTTGATTCAATCCTGTTTTTTCCAGACCTATATTCTGCATATAGGCATTTCTTTCTTCAGGCTTTAGATCGGTTATTTGGTCTTCAATATCAGCACATATAGTTATGTGTTTTTGCTCTGGGAATTTTTTTTTTAACATTTTTGTGTAGTTATTTCCACTTTTTACATTTTTTTCATCAACATTACTCACTATTATATAGGGTTTAGTTGAAATCAATCCTACTTCTCTGAGAGTTTTTTGACTATCAATATCATTGTACTCTTTTAAATTGTCACCTTTATTTAATTTGTTGAGCACACCATCCAATAATTTAATTTGTTTTTCTGTCATTTTTTTTCTAACATTTTTTTGAAGTTTTTTTTCAATTTGATTGATATCAGCTAACAATATTTCTGTTTTTATAGTCTCAAGATCGTTTATTGGATCTATTTGTTTATTTACGTGCTGTATATTTTCAGAGTCAAAACATCTGACCAAATGAACTATTGCGTCAACCTCCCTTATATGAGAAAGGAATTTATTTCCCAAACCTTCGCCCTTAGATGCTCCTTTTACAAGGCCGGCAATATCAACAAATGTTATATTTGCATTTATCTTTTTCTTTGAGTTGGAAAGCTCGTGTAATTTATCAAGTCTTTCGTCAGGCACATCAACAATTCCAATATTTGGATCTATTGTACAGAAAGGAAAGTTTGCGGCTTGCGCGTTTTTTGAGGATGTTAAAGCATTAAATAACGTCGATTTACCAACATTTGGCAAACCAACTATTCCACACTTAAATCCCATTCAGATTTTGATTTACCTTGCTGGAGAAAGTATCGATTTTTTTTTCTATCAAGGTAGGCAGGAGTTTTACAATATTTTCTGTTATGTCTTGAATCTTTTCTTCCTCATTTTCATTGAAATCTTCCAAAACATGGCTATTCACTCTTTTCTTATCCTGAGGGTGACCTATACCAACCCTAACTCTTGAATACTCTTTTCCTATAGATTTATCAATTGACTCAATTCCATTATGTCCAGCACTACTACCGCCGAACTTAGCTTTTATTTTACCCAAATCAATATCCATATCATCGTGAAAAACAAAAACATCCTTGGCATCAATTTTAAAGTATTCAATAAGTTCTCTTATGCAGGTTCCAGAATTGTTCATAAAAGTTAAAGGTTTAATAGCATAAACTTTTTGATTGCTAATATTTCCCGTGGTCAACAAGCCTTTAAATTTAGGTTTTTGTTTTGACAGATTAAACTGTTGGTTAATAGCATCAATTATTTTGAAACCTATATTGTGCCTATTGTTTATATTATTTGGGCCAGGGTTTCCTAAACCTACTAATAAAAGCATAAAAATTATTTTTTTTCTTTCTTTTCGGCCGCTTTCTTGTCAGGAGCAGGTTTTTTATCAGAAGCTTGTTTTTTGTCTGCTGGCTGATCTTTCCCCTTTTCGTCTTTCTTAGCAGCTTCGCCTTCCTTAGCTGGCGCAGCTTCAGCACCCTCTTCAGTTGCAGCAGCTTCTCCTTCAGCGCCTTCTGCCGTTACTTCTTCCGCGGGTTTTTCAGGCTCCTTAACAATTGTAGGCGGAGCAACAGTTGCGACAACAAAATCTCTATCAGTTATGGTTGGTTTTGCATTTTCAGGTAGTTTGATAGAAGATATCTTTATGCTTGCACCTATATCCAAGCCCGCTAAATCAACCACAAGATTTTCAGGAATATTTTCTGCCTGGCATTTTAATTGAACCTTACGTCTAACTATATTTAGTACTCCACCTTTCTTCAGACCAGGGGAATCACTATTGTTTTTAAATATTACTGGAATTTCTAAAATAATTTTTGAACCTTTAACAATTCTCATAAAATCAATATGAGCAGGCCTTTCAGAAATTATATGAAAAGAAACATCTCTTGGAATGACCCTTTCTTTTTTTCCTTCAATATCTAAATCAATAATGGTTGACAAAAAAGTTTCAGAATTAAAAATATTATTAAAAGATTTTTCTTCGATACTCAATTTTAAATTTGGACTTTTACCACCATATAAAATCGCAGGTATAAAACCCTTTGCTCTTAAACCCTTTGTTTCTCCGATGGTTTTCGTTTCTCTTTTGGCGGCTTTTAAATTATTTGTCATTTGAACGTGCAATTTACCCCAACTTTGAAATAAAACAAGTGCTAATTAAACAGATCTGATACCGATGTTGAGTTTGAAATCCTTTTTATAGCTTCCGCCATAAGAGGAGCAATAGATAATACTTGAATTTTATTAATATTTTTTATTCTTTTCGTATTATCGATACTGTCGGTAATTACTAATTTTTTTATTTTTGATTTTTTTATCTTGTTTATTGCTTCTCCACTTAATACAGCATGTGTTACAAATACATAGATATCTTTGGCACCCTTCTTTGTTAATGCTTCAGCGGCATTAACAATTGTTCCGCCGCTATCGATAATATCATCAACTATTATACAATCTTTATTTTTAACTTCGCCTATAATATTCATAACCTGAGATTTTCCTGCCTGCGGTCTTCTCTTATCAATAATTGCTAAGTCAGCATTTATTTTTTTTGCCAAGCCTCTTGTTCTTTCAATTCCACCTGCATCCGGTGAAACACATATAAAATTTTTGCTTCTTATATTTTTTTTAATGTATCTAGCAAATATTGGAGTGGTAAAAAGGTTGTCCACAGGCATATCAAAAAAACCCTGAATTTGTCCAGAATGCAAATCTACCGTTACAATTCTATGGGCACCTGCGTTTGTTATCAAATTAGAAACAAGTTTTGCAGAGATAGAAGTTCTAGGAACTACTTTTCTGTCTTGTCTTGCATAACCAAAATAAGGAATCACAGCAGTGATATTCTTTGCAGAAGATCTTCTCAATGCATCAATGCACAAAAGAAGTTCCATGAGATTATCGTTGGCAGGTGTTGATGTGGACTGAATTACAAAAACACTGTTCCCTCTTATATTTTCATTTATTTCAACATAAATTTCACCATCAGCAAAATTTTTAATGTTCGTATTCACCAGTTTTAACTTAAGGTGCCTAGAGATACTTTTGCTTAGTGAGTGATTGCTTGTTCCTGATAAAATTTTCATTAGGACATTCCCCTTATACATCCATTGTATGTAGGTTTCAATTAATTTTGTGAACTAATTTTTTTTATCACCGATATGCATCTTCCGTAGTCATTCTCTCCCAACTTTTTGGCCCTTCTATGGCTAAAGTATTCACTCTTCATGGCAAAAGTGTCAAGACACACATTCTCTATTTGCGAAACCCCAAAATCTTTAAATTTTTTATTTAAAAAACCTCTTAGATCAAAACTAAATGTTTTTTTGTTATTTTTTAAAAAAAATGAATCATTCTCTTTAGATTTTTTTATAAACATTGAGTAAAAATCTTCTTTTACCTCATAACTCTCTTGGGCAATGCACGGACCTATGCTGACAACTAATTTTTCTGTGTTTCCACCTATTTTTTCAAGCTTTTTCAGAGTGTTTTCAATTATTCCATTAATTGCACCTTTCCAGCCAGCATGTATGCAGCCAATAATCTTTTTATTTTCTTCATAAATTAGGATTGGAGCACAGTCTGCAGTTAGCACACATAAAGCGAGAGAGCTGTCTCTAGTCAGCATTGCATCAGATTCGATTCTTTCTGAATTATTTTTATTTTCTACAATTTGTACTTTATTGCTGTGAGTTTGATGCATTAGGACCAGTTGTTTCGTTTGAATCTTGAACTTTTTAGAAACTATATCTAAATTTTTTTGAACATTTAATTTTTTATCATTACTCCCAATTCCGCAGTTAAGACTTTCATAAATTCCTCTGGAAGTTCCATTCTTTCTAGAAAAGAAACAATGTTCAATATTATTTTTTTTTAAATTTTCTGAGCAAAACATTATTTAAAAGCCAAAGAAAAATTGCACACCTTATTTTTTGCAAAGATTACTTTAAAATTTTTACCCATCATTTCCGGATCAATTAATCTTTTAATTCTTAAATATAAATTTGATTTATCCTCGTAGCTCATTCTCTTGCTGGCAATTTTGAAACGTTCGATAATACCCATTTTTTGAAGAAATTTACTTTGGCTTATGACATCTTCTACACACAAGCCATTAGAATTAAAATACTTCTGGTACAAAGCAAAATTTACAAGAGATGTAATATCTGCTTTGCCCATATTTTTATTAATATCATTAAATTTATGTTTCATAACAGACTGCAAGGTGTCTGTGTTTTTTTCCGTCTTATATCCATAATCGATAAAAAGAGCTCCACCATTTAATTTTTTTATCTTATCACAAACAACCTCTAGTTCTTTAAATCCATATTCTGGATATTCTATGATTCCATTATTTTTTATAAGCTTGAAATTTTCCAGTTTACTAACCTGTTTTTTTTGAGCTTTTTTGTAAATAAAGCTTACCTTCTTTTTTTTTAAAGCAGCATATTTTTCAAAAATACTGCCATTTATTTTTTTAAATTGTTTTATGGGAAGGGCATCTAAAAATTCGTTTCCAAAAAAAATAATCGGACCCTTTTTAATTTTTTTTAGGTTGTTTATCCACGAGACTCTTCCAGAGACTATTCTTTTTTTCTGGATTTTTTTTAGTCTTTTGCTTTTTTCATAAAGCATTATATTTATTGAGTTAAAAGCTTCAGGAAAATTTTTTAGTGTTTTTAGCAATATTAAACAGAAGTCTCCATTGCCAGGTCCTAGCTCTACAAAATTTAAACTTTTAGGTTTTTTTAAATTTTCCCAAAAACTAACCAGCCATATTGCTACCATTTCGCAAAAAAGGTTGGAGATATTTGGCGCTGTTACGTAATCACCCTTAATTCCAAAAGGGTTTTGCTTTTGATAGTAGCCAATGTTCTTATCATAAAGGACTTTCTCTAGATAAAGATCTAATGAGACAGCTTTACTTTTTGAAAAAATTTTATTTATTCTTTTCATTAAAAATAAACCTTGATAAAAATAAAACTCCCAAAATTATCATTAGGACACTTAACATAGAGCCCACACTTAAATGACCAAATATATAGCCAATATGTTCGTCAGGCTGTCTAAATTGTTCAGATATAATTCTAAACATGCCATATAGAATTAAAAATAATAAAGAAATAGTGCCATGATTAAAAATTTTTTTACCTATAAGAAAGTTTAATATGACAAATAATACAACACCTTCTAATAGAGCTTCGTAAATTTGTGATGGATGTCTTGGCATGCCGTCAACTTTAGGGAAAATTATGCCCCAAGTTCTTTCTGTATGTATTCCATAGAGCTCACCATTAATAAAATTTGCAATTCTACCCAAAAAAATTCCAATAGGAGCAACGCAAGAAATTGTATCAAAATATACTTTGTAATTTAAATCTTTTATTTTGGCAAAAATATAAGTAGATAAAATTACACCAACTAATCCTCCGTGAAAGGACATGCCTCCCTTCCACAATTTAAAAATTTCTAAAATATTTTCAAAATAAAAAACCGGGTTGTAGAAAAAAACATAACCAAGTCTCCCCCCCAACACCACTCCAATAATCAAATATCCAATTAAGTCATCAAAATTTTCCAGATAATTTTTTTGGCTTGTGTCTTGTATTTGTTTTCTAATAATGCTTCTGCCGTACCACCAGCCAGCCAGAATTCCCAAAACATATGCAAGTGAATACCATCGAATCTGAACAATTCCAAAATCAATTAAAACAGGATCAAAGTTATGAACTATCATTTTTTTTAAATTTATCACAATTGAAATTAAATTGCTTATAATTTAAGGTAAAATAATGAGTAATTCTCAAAAAATTCTTAAGATGATATCAGGCTTTATCGAGGCAGGGATTTTAACCTCCCAAGACTTGAAAAAAGAACTATCTACATCAATTAAATTTAAAAAGGATAATTTTGCAGGCAAATTGGATCTGGTAACAAAGAAAGAGTTTGAGATTCTTAAAAAGTTAATAGAGAAGCAGCAAAAAGAAATTAACAAACTTAAAAAAACTGGATCTAAAAAGGTAAAGAAATCTTAACAAGCAGACCCTTGTGCTTACTTTCCGACAAAGAAATGTTTCCGCCATGTGATTTAGCTATGTCTTGGGCAACCGAAAGACCAAGGCCCACCCCAGATTTATTTAATCCTCTACTTTTATCAATTCTGTAAAAAGGTCTAAAAACATTTGCATATTCGCTCTTAGGTATGCCTGAGCCATTGTCTTCAACCGTTACAATAACACTATTCATGGACTTCTTAATTTCTACAAAAATTTTATTACCATAAGTGAGGCCATTTTCTAAAACGTTCAAAATACATCTTTTTATTAGGTTTTCTCTTCCATTAAATTTCAAATTTTCATTTGAATGAAATTCGTATTTACTCGGCTCATATTTTTCTAACAAATTTACAATTGCATTAGTTAGACTAAAATTAACAGATTTTTCTTCAGTCTGTGATTTAGCATACTGCAGATAATCATTTAGCATTTTTTCCATTTCATCAATATCTTCAGCCATTTTGTTTGCGGTTTCTTTTTTTTCTAACATAGCCAACTGTAACTTTAATCTAGTCAGCGGAGTTCTTAAGTCATGGCTTATACCGGATAACATTTCCGATCTTTGTGTTAGATGTCTATTGATTCTTTTCATCATACGATCAAACTCATAAGTGGCTTCTCTAATTTCCAAAGCTCCACTAGGCCTTAAATTTTCAATATTCTCTCCTTTACCAAACCTTTTTGCCGCCTTAGATAAGTTTACAATTGGTCTTGTTTGGTTTTTTAGAAAAATCAATGCAATCAATATCAATATTAGAGAAGGAAGAGTTAGCCACAATACAAATATTCTAACAGATGATCGGGCGATCTTATCTTTTGAAAAGAATATTTGTATAATCCTTTTTTCAGATTTTATTCTTAAGTCAACCAAGTCAATATAAGTTACAGTGTCAAACCAATAACTGGTACCGAATATTGGTTTCAGTTCTCTTCTAAGCGATCTATCCATAGGACTAAATCGTCTATCAGATCTTGTTTTAGGCAGCTCTTCATTTTTTTTTATGTTAATTACAAAGTCAAAATTTTTTTTATAAGAATTTGTCAAAAATTGTATGTTTTTTTTATCTTCCGAACGGTATACATCGAACAAAGTTTTTATTTCACTTACAAGAGATTTGGTCATTCCTTTATTTGCTTTGATCCATATGCTGTCAAAAAAAACTATAGAAATTGTTACCTGCAAAATAATTATCGGCGCCGCAACGATTATCAGCGCTCTATAAAAAAGTCTTTTGGGAAGGGTTTTTTTTAATATTTTATTCAATCCAAAGTACATATCCGGATCCTCTTATTGTTTGTAAAAATTTTGGGTTTTTAGGGTTTAATTCAATTTTTTTTCTCAATCTTGTTATCATTACATCAATTGACCTTTCTTTTGATATTTTTGAAATTTTTCCAATTTCTGTACGGGAAAAAATTTTCCCAGGTGAGGACAACATCTTTATCAAGACATTTTTTTCAGATGTATTAATTTTTTCTATTTTTTCTCTCAATTTAATAGTCATTTTATTTAGATTTACTTCAGCCTCACCAACTCTAGTTGGCCCAATTAAATTACTATTATTCTTATTTTTTATTATATTTTTTATTCTTAACAAAAGTTCCTGAGGCTCAAAAGGTTTGCCAAGATAGTCATCTGCCCCTAGCTCCAAACCATGAATTCTGCTTTCAGTCTCACCCTTAGCTGTTAAAAGTATAACCGGTATATTTTTTGATTGCTTCAATTCTTCTGTTAGCTCGTACCCACTCTGACCAGGCATCATTACATCTAAAACAATCAAATTAAAATTAAAAGTATCAATTTTTGTTTTTGCTTCCTTCGCATTCATTGCCGTAGACACTATAAAGCCTTTTTCTACCAGAAACTGTTTTATTAGATCTCTTATTTTGTTGTCATCGTCTACAACCAAGATATGAAATTTATTTTTTTCCATTAATAATTTTTTTTAAAACCTCTTTAAATTTAATTACAGAGCTTGGGTCAGAGTTTTTCAATGCATTGAATATACGTTTTTTTTGACTTTCAAAAACCTCGCCATAAATTTTTTTTCCATCATTGTCTAAATACAGAAGTTTCCTTCTAGTATCTACTTCATCTTTAATTTGTTTTATCATTTTTAAACGTTTTAAATCTCTCAGAACTCTGTTTAAACTTTGCTTTGTTATTTTTAATTTATAGAGCAGCTCATTTACACTGACTCCCTCATTTCTCTCAATTATATGCAAAGTTCTAAAGTGTGCAGAACCTAGAGATTTTTTTCTTAAGATTTCCCTAGGATCAGAAAATGTTTCTCTATAGGCATAAAGAAGCAATTGTATACAATCTTTGATTTGATCGTCTTTTAAATAAAGTAAATCTTTCATATTTTGGTCAGATATGTTGACATATTTTATCAACAAATATACTTTTTTGTTAGCAAAAAATTATTTAATTTTAATTTAATGGAAACAATTCCTTACGATAAAAGATCAGGAAAAATTTGGTTCAATGCCAAGCTCGTAGATTGGCAGGAGGCAAACGTTCATCTTCTTAGCCATGGTTTGCATTATGCTAGCTGTGTATTTGAAGGTGAGAGAGTCTATGACGGAGAAATTTTTAAACTTGAAGAACATACCAAAAGACTTTTTTATTCAGCAAATAGAATGGGTATAAAAATTCCTTATAGTGAAGAAGAGATCAATAATGCCTGTAAAGAAATTATTGTAGTTCAAAAAGTAAAAAATGGATATGTAAGACCCATTGCTTGGAGAGGAAGTGAAATGATGGCTATATCTGCACAAAAAAATAAAATACATGTTGCGATTGCTACTTGGGAGTGGGGTTCTTATTTTGATCCGCAATTAAAACTTAAGGGAATAAAATTAAATATTTCACCCTGGAGAAGACCGGCCCCTAACTCAGTACCCTGGGATACAAAAGCCGCAGGCCTATATATGATCTGCACATTGTCTAAACACGAAGCAGAAAGTAAAGGATTTACAGATTCTTTAATGCTGGATCATGACGGCAATATTGCCGAGGCCACAGGAGCGAACATTTTTTTTAAAGACAAGAATGGATCTTTACATACCCCAACACCCGATTCTTTTTTAGACGGAATTACGAGAAGGTGTGTAATTGAAATTGCCAAATCAAAAGGGATAAAAATATTTGAGAGAAAAATAAAACCGGAAGAAATGTCAAATTTTACAGGCTGTTTTCTTACTGGTACCGCAGCTGAAATTACACCCGTGTCTCAAATAGATAAATTTAATTTTGTAGTTTGTGATTTTATAAAAGATTTATCTAAAAGCTATCAAAATTTAGTTAGAAAAAAAGCAGCAGCTTAATTTTTTTTGTCGTCGTTAATTGCTGTATCTATTCCTTTCACCAGATAATCATATCCAGTGTACAAAGTAAGAATTGCAGCTAGCCACAGTAATATTATACCTATTGTTTGAGCATTATAGTCCTGAAAGTTAACAATTTTATTTCCTGTGTCACCTGTTAATAGCAATGCTATAGAAACCATCTGTATAAATGTTTTAAACTTTGCAAGATTAGAAACGGGCATCCTCACTTCTCTTCTGGCCAAAAATTCTCTTAGACCAGAAATTAATATTTCTCTAGTTAATATAGTAATCGCAGCAATAACCTCATAATTTTTTATTATTCCATTCATAACAAGCAGAATTAGCGCTGAAGCAACTAAAATTTTATCGGCTATTGGATCAAGGAGTTCTCCCAACCTTGACTCTTCTTTGTAGAGTCTTGCAAGAAAGCCGTCCAAATAATCTGTGAAACTTGCTAAAGCAAAAAGAAAAAAGGGAACCAGGTCACCAACTATTCCTGGTACAAAAAATGATATAACGAAAATCGGAACAATTATTATACGACCGATAGTTAAAATATTTGGTATCTTAAATTTCATAATTAACCCTCATGAAAAAAATCATGAATTTTTTTTGCTACTTTTTCCTCAATTCCTTTAACAGATCTTAGATCTTCAAAACTTGCTGATTCAACTGATTTTGCAGAACCAAAATGATTAAGCAAGGCTCTTTTTCTGCCTTTCCCAATTCCTGATATTTGATCCAAGAGAGATTTCCTGAGATTCTTTCTTCTTTTAGATCTGTGAGTACTTATGGCAAATCTGTGAGCCTCATCTCGAAGTCTTTGTAAAAAAAATAGAGCAGGGTCATTTTTTTTGAATTTGATAGTTTTTCCCTCATGAAAAAAAGTTTCATCACCCGCATTTCTATTTTTTCCTTTTGCAATAGCTATGACGGGTAGCTGATGAAGTCCAAGATCATTTAAAACTTCTCTGCTTACCGAATATTGGCCTTTGCCCCCATCAACTAAAATCAAATCAGGAAGCGCTAGAATATTTTTTTCTTCTTTTAATGCTCTAGAAAATCTTCTTTTTAATACTTCTTTCATCATGCCGTAGTCATCACTCTTTACAGATTCTGATTTTATATTAAATTTTCTATATCTTTTTTTTAGAAAACCTTCTTTTCCGAACGCAATGAAGGCACCCACAGAGTCCGACCCCTGAATATGGCTGTTATCATAAACTTCAATTAGACTTATATTAAATTTTAACAAAAATTTATCAGAAAGACCATCAATCAATTTTGAGTTGCTCTCTGTTTCTAAAATTTTTTGTGTAAGAGATTCTTTTGCGTTTCTCTCGGCTAATTTTGATAATGTTTTTTCACCATGTGTTTTAGCTAGTTTAACTATTATTTTCTTCTTCTCTCGCTTTGAAAAAGTCGTCTCTAGTAATAGCCTGTCTTCTACTTCAGTATTTAAAAGAATTATTCTAGGCGCACTTTTATTTTCATAGAATTGACCTATAAATGAAGAAAGGATTTTTTCTATTTTTTCATCTGGATCATGTTTTGGAAAATACGCCTGATTACCCCAGTTTTGTTTTGATCTGAAAAAAAAGACTTGAACACATGTTTTTCCAGATTCTTTAAAAATAGAAATTACATCCGCTTCTATTAAATTAGCCGCACTTATTTTTTGAGATGATTGAATTTGAGTCAATGCTTTAATTCTATCTCTAAGAACAGCAGCTTTTTCATAATCTAATTCTTTGCTGGCCCTTTCCATTTCTTCAGAAAATCTTTTTTGAATTTCACGTGACTTTCCTGAAATAAAATCTACAGCATTTTTCACCAGACTCTCGTAACTTTTTTTACCGATATAATTCATACAGGGTGCAGCACACCTTTTAATTTGATATAAAATACAGGGACGTTTTCTATTATTGAAAACTGTATCATCACAAACACGCAGCAAGAAAACCTTTTGCAATATTTTTATAGTCCAGTTTGCTGAACCAACGGATGCAAATGGTCCAAAATAATAGCCGTCTCTATTTTTCTTTCCTCTTAACTTGGTTAACTGTGGCCATTTATCTTTATGACCAATAAAGATGTAAGGAAAAGATTTGTCATCCCTTAACAAAATATTAAATCTTGGTTTGTGTTTTTTTATTAAATTTGCCTCTAACAACAAGGCCTCACTCTCACTTGCAGTCGTTGTTGTTTCCAGATTTTTTGTTAGAGACAACATTCTCTCAGTCCTAATGGGAAGGTGGCTGTCAGCAATATAGCTTTTTAAACGATTTGGAATATTTTTGGCTTTTCCCACATAAAGAATTTCACTTCTCTCACCCAACATTTTATAAACCCCAGGGTTTTTTGTGAGGTGAGGAATTTTTTGTCTTATGACCTCTTTTCCTTTCTTAAGACTCATTAAATTTACTTTTTTCGATTTCTATTCCAACTGAAGAAGTATTTTTTAAAATAT
>Ga0163108_10000781_pt1 | contig 23518 bp, 15 predicted proteins | sample Fk1155metaG_FD_109644 | JGI IMG/M metagenome (GOLD analysis project Ga0163108, IMG submission 109644) | Marine microbial communities from the Central Pacific Ocean - Fk160115 155m metaG | ecosystem: Environmental > Aquatic > Marine > Oceanic > Photic zone | place: The Central Pacific Ocean...
GGAGCGTTCGGTGAAGCTGATCAAGGTTGGCAGTGCCACTGAGGTGGCACGGTTGCAGCCGTTGGTGGAGCAACTCTACACCGACCGATATGAGGGAAATGAACAGGAGCCGGCCGATGCGAAAATTATTGCCGATTCTGTCACAGCAACACTGGTTGTCAGCGGCCGGGAGGATCATGTGCTGGCCATTGAGGAGATGGTTAAGGAATTGGGATTGCAGAAATCGCAGACTCGACCGCGAGTCACTCGCGTGTACGACTTGAAAAATGCGCAGGCCGAAAAATTGGCCACAACGGTGACTCAGTTGTATGAGGAAAAGTTGAAGGACAGCCCTGGCGTTAGCAAAGAGCAGGCGCTGGTGTTACCTGACGCGGCGACCAACCGGTTGATCGTAATGGCGCCGGACAATGAGTTGCCGCTGCTCGAGGAACTTATTTCCCAGGTGGATCAGGTCAGTCTGCAGACTGCCGGGACGCGGGTGTTTAAGTTGAAGAGCAATGAAGCATCGGAAGTGGCGGACATACTGCAGAGTTCACTGGTTACTATTAGCGGTAGCGGTAAGAAAAACCCAAAGGTCAGCGCGGCGGCCGATCCCAAGAGCAACACACTGGTTGTCTCCGGTGAACCGGAGGATCTACAGGCAGCAGCCGTGATCATCGAGCAACTCGACAATATAGGAGGCAAGCCGGATCGCACAGTGCAGGTGTTCACGCTGCTCAACACTAAGGCTGAGTTGGTTGCTGAGCAGACCAAGGATGTTTACCTGGATCAGATGAAGGGTCGTACGGAACTGGGTGCCTCAGATGCGATGATCCTGCCCGATGCCAGTGGCAGTCGACTGATCGTCACCGCGGATAAGAACCAGTTGCCGTTGATTGAGGGGATCGTCACTGCTCTTGATGAGAAGACAGCCAAGTCTGAACGAAAGATGGTCGTTTACTCGCTCGAAAACGGGTCGGCCGTCTCGATCACCAGTGTGATTGCCAATGTGTTTGACTTCGAGCTTGCCAAGGATGACGCGGCTTTGAAGCTGAGCGTAACTGCCTCAGTTGACGACAGGTCGTTGGTTGTGTCCGGTCAACCGGAGGACTTGGCCAAGGTGGGTGAGTTGGTGAAGACACTGGATGCCCCGACTTTCAAGGGAGAGGTCGAAGTACGTTCATATCGCTTGACTAAGGGGCGAGTTGGGGATCTGGCCGAGGCGCTGAACAAGCTGTTCCAGCGACCGGATGGTCTGCCCGGTGGGGCAATTCAGCCCAAGTTTGAGGCGGACGAAGACACCAAGCACCTTCTTGTTGCCGCTACCGTCGACCAGTTCGAACGGATTGAAAAATTGATCGAGGATTTTCAGGCCTCGGCTGTGGTAACACACGCGATTAAAACCTTTCGACTGGTTAACGGAGACCCAGAGGAGACAGCTAAAATTTTGCGCGAAATGCTCGACGCTGAGACAACCTCCTCCAGTAGCAGTTCTTCCCGAAGCAGCAGTTCTTCCCGAAGCAGCAGTTATTATCGCTATCGTTATGGACGTAGTTCAACGCAGAATGACAATGTGCGCATAACTGTTGCGCCCGCTATCAATGCTGTAATTGTACAGGGATCACCGTTGCAGTTGGGCTTGGCTGAGGATCTGGTAAAAACCTTGGAGTCGTTGGAGCGCCCCGGAGAGTCCATTATGGAGGTGGTTCAACTCGAAAAGGCTGAGGCCGTCTCGGTGGCTGACGCTGTCAACCGAGCCTTAAGAGGCATCGACGATCGACGTAGCAGCAGTTCATCGCGTAGCAGCAGTCGAACAAGCGGCAATGAAAAGGAACCTGACGTGACGGTAACAGCTGAGGTGAACTCCAATAGTTTGCTTATAGTAGGGCCAGTAGGCTCGGTCAAGACCGTGACCCAACTGGTTCGTCAACTGGATATCAAAGGGGAAAGCGAAGGCGGCGTCGATATTCGCGTTTACAAACTAGAGAACGGCAAAGTTAAAGAGGTTAGCCAGACACTGGAGGACATGATTGAGAGGGTGCTGCTCCTTATGCCCGGTGATGAAAGGGATCGGACACGCCGTCGGTATTCCGTTCGAGTCTGGTCTCATGAGGAGACGAACACCCTTTTTGTCCTCGTTCCACCTCGACAGTTCCCACTAGTGGAGCAATTGCTTCCCATGCTCGACCAAAAGACCGAGGAGGCAAAGCAGCAGGGCGAGGTCAAGTTCTACACACTAAAACATGCCGTGGCCCGCGATTTGGGAGAGGTGGTGGAGGAAATTGTAGACCGCGTGGCAACGCTTGCCCCAGGGACGGAGGCAGAGCGCCGCGCCCGACGGTTTTCCGTTCGGTTCTGGTCTCACGATGAGAGCAACACGCTGCTTACGTTGGTGCCTCCAGAGCAGGTTGAATTGGCGGAAAAATTGATAATGATGCTCGATACCCCCAGGAGCGAGGAGGAAGGCGCCGGAGAAATAAAATTCTACCCGCTAAAATTTGGTGAAGCAGAAGCCATTAGCTCCATGCTTGAAAAAATGGTTGAGCAGGTTGTGAACATCAAGCCTATCCCGGGTGGAAAACGGAGGGACCTGGAGGAGTCTGTGAACATCTGGCCTGATGAACGATCGAACAGCCTTTTTGTCATGGTGCCACCTAGCCAACTGCCGCTGGTGGAGCAGTTGCTGACTCTTTTGGATAAAAAGCCAGAAAGAGAGAAGCGAAACATACATTATGTCATGCTTGAAAACGCTGATGCCGATACCGTGGCAAACCAGATAAAGGCGTTGTTCATTGAAGAGGAAAAGGTCGATCAGCCATTCATTGAGGCCGATTTTTTCATGAACAGCATCACCATCATTGCGACCGAGGAGCAGATTGCCGAGATGAGTGATACGATTACACAGCTCGACGAGGCAGCGATGGATAACACCTTGCAGCTCAGGGTTATCTCCTCGGAAGGTGTGCCCGCCAAGGATCTGGCGGAGATGTTGACCGGTCTCTACTCGAACTTGTCCGGCGTTGATATTCGACTGGTTGAGGAGTTGCCTGAAGCAAACCCACAGACAGAGCCGCTGTCTAAGCCTGAAGAAAAACAAGAGAAGAAAGTCACCGAAAAGGAGGAAATCGTCTACATTGCCGTTGATGAAAAAATCAATGCCGTTTTAGCCTCCGGTAAAGCCAACGAGCTCGACCGGATTTCACGACTTATAGATGATTTGACCATCACCATCCTGGATAGTGAAGCCGAGTTTAGGCGATTTCAGTTGAAGGAGGCTGATCCGGAGGGTTTAGCCAAGGCGTTGCTTGATATCTATGCTCGGCCGGAAAAAACCGTGGTGGAGGATGGGAAACCCAAAAAGGTACCGCAACCACCAAAGATTGTGGCTGTAGCTGATCCGCGCACCCGATCTGTCATTGTCCGGGCGGAACCGCTCGACTTTGAATTTATCACACAGATCATCAAAGAATTGGACACTGTCGGATCGACACAGGTTGAGATGCGTTTCTTTGTGTTACGAAATGCCAAGCCTGAAGAAGCCATTACGCACCTTGAGGATTTCTTCAAAGAGTTAAAGGAAGTGCGTCCCGGTGAACCGCTTCAGGCCAAACCGGACAAGCGAACCAAGTCACTCGTGGTGGTGGCAAGACCGGAGATGCTCGAAAAAATCGGAGATGTCATTGAACGGCTCGACGTGCCTCCCGAGTTTGCCGTTGCTGAGGTGCTGATAGTTGAATTGAGGAAGTCCAATGCGGAGAACGTTTCAGTAGTACTGCAGGACATGATGCGTCCCGATTCCAAGGGAAACCTGACCGATGAGGCCCAGGCGATGGTTGAGCAGGTGCAGAAGCTCAACATCACCAACAGTGATGGGCAACTCGTCCAACTCGATTTAACCAAGCCCATCAAGGTGTTCGGCGAATCGGGCGACGGCATTAATCGACTCATCATCACATCCACTACGGACAACATGGTGGCGTTAAAGGAGTTGGTGAGGATGATGGATACCGTCTCCGTGATCGACGGAGTGGCCATTCGCATGGTGACCTTGGTAAATGCCGAAGCAGACAATGTTCGAGACACGCTTGACGGTATCTTTTCGCAAAGCCAAGCGCTTGGCCAAGGGCGAGGTGGCAAGGCGGAGCCGGAGGGTAGTGGGGGACGCGCATTGGTGAATCAGATCAACTTTGGCGCCGATGATCGCACCAACAGTATCATCATGAGCGGTCATACTGACTCGGTCGAACTGGCGGAGCGCCTGATCGTGGATCTCGACAAGGATGTGGAGAATTATGTTACCGATGTGAAGGTTTATCGCCTGAAACACGCTTCCTCTGATCAGATTGTGCCAATGCTACAGTCGGTCTTCAACGAAACTTCCAGGGAGCCATCGCTCGAGGGGGTCAGCCGACAGGTCACTCGACTTCGTCTCTACATGGAGAATAATGGAATCAAAGTCTCTGACGCACCGGCTACCCGGAGTGCAATGACCATTCAAGGGGAAGAATCCACCAATACCATCATTGTTGCCGCACGCTCTGATCTTCTGCCATTGATTGAGGAAGTGATCAACACACTGGATATCCCCGCAGCGGGGGGCATGGAATCAATCCAGATTTATGCGCTGGAGCATGCCAATGCAGCCACTGTCGAGAACGTCATTGAGAACCTCTTCGAGGGGCAGCCCAAAGGGCAGGCTCGGCCTGAGGATAAGCCCAACATTGTCATCGATTCCCGGACCAACGCCTTGATTGTTGCTGCCTCCCAAAAAACGTTGGCGATTGTCATGAGTTTGATCACGCGGTTGGATCAGAAACCGGAAACCCCCGGAATTTTGATCGAGGTGCTGCCGCTTGAACATAATGACGCCTCACTGGTTTCCGGGATGATCAACGATGTGTTTAGCGCCAGACGTCGCAACATGCTATCGCCAGATCAAACCTCCCAGCCGCAAGAACGCGTCAATGTTGAAGCGGATGGTTTGACCAATTCCCTCATTATCACCGCCAGCAAGGAAAACGTTGGGTTAATTCTCGAGTTGGTTGCAAAGGTAGACTTAGAACCCACGGCTGAAACAAGTCAATTAGTGATTATACCGCTTGAGTACGCTGATGCACAACGAGCGGCAGCCATGTTGCGTTCTCTGATAAAACAGGGTTTATACCGTCCTGGTATCACGCGGTCGGGACCAGCTCGTGCCAGTCGCGAGAGTATCGCCATATCCGTGGATCATGCCACAAACACGCTGATCGTTTCTGCCAGTCCGGAGAACCTCGCTGTAGTACGAGAGGTGGTAAATCAGATCGACACAAAGAATTACGCCAAGACAGGATCGTTGAAGGTCTATGAATTGAAGCACGCTTCGGCGCCACGTTTGGCCACGACACTTGAGTTGTTCTTCAAATCAAAGCGTGCAGCAGAGGCTGCGCTCGGCACCCCTGATGCCATTGTCCCTGTTACGGTGACTCCTGATGAGCGAACCAACACGCTGTTGGTTACCGGCGGCATGGAGAGCTTTGCAATCTTAGACGAATTGCTTGGCAAACTCGACGCCGATGCCGTGGTAGCGCAGAACAAGTTTGAAGTGTTTCCGCTGATGAACGGCTCGGCGGCCAAGCTGAAAACGATGCTCGATCGTCTATTTACCGGTCGAACCACCCCTCCTGGAGGGCAAGCACCACAAGCAGTCACGATCATCGCTGACTCAATTTCAAACTCGCTGGTTGTTGGCGCGGCGACTGAGGATTTGCCTATGGTTCGCGATTTGGTTGAGCGACTGGATGCGGAACAAACCAGCCCGGACATCAACGTGGCGGTGTTCCCGTTGGTCAAGGCAAGCGCAACAAGCGTATCACAGATCATACAGAGTCTGTACCGCGATACAGGGACAACGGTAGGTCCGTCGGTCGCTATCAATGTGGATGATCGCATCAACGCGTTGGTCGTTTCCGCAGGCGAGAACGATCTTAAGCGGATCGAGGAATTGGCCAAGCAGTTGGATACGGACGAAGTCAAGAGAGTCTCCGAGATTCGGGTGTTTGGTTTAAAACACGCCAGTGCCGCTGAGCTTGCCTTGCTGTTGAACACGGCGCTCAACACCAAACCGGAGAGCCTGACATCGCAGAGTGCGGACAGGCAGGAGTTGCTGCAGTTCATCACGCGAACTGAGGAGGAAAACGAATTGATTACCACCGGACTCAAGGAAGGAGTGTTAATCACTCCGGACCCTCGCACCAACTCCCTGGTTGTCTCTGCGCCGGTAGACAATATGCCCCTTATAGAGCAGATCATTCTCAAGCTTGATGATAGTTCGCCGCAGATTGCGCAGATTAAGGTGTTCCAGTTGAAAAATGCCGATGCCCGTCAGATGGCAGATGTGTTGACTACCTTGTTCCAGTTGCAAACCGCCGTCGGACAAGGCAATACACGTTCCATACGCTATACATTGGTTAAGCCCTTGAAGCCCTTGAATGCTAAAGCAACAAACCTGGACGGCGAACCGACCATAGGCACCGCGGAGCAGAATGCACTGACGGTGACAGTCGATGTTCGAACCAACAGCCTGCTTATAGGCGGTTCAGAGCATTATGTTGCCCTATCCAGTCAGATCGTCGAGGAATTGGATTCCAGTCCAGCACAGGAGCGAATCACTCAGGTTTATCGCCTCAAGAATTCCCAGGCAGATACGCTTGCTACTGCCCTTCAGGCTTTTCTGGATCAAGCACGCCAAAGGGTGACATCGGTCCTGGGCCAGGAGGCTGTTGGTACCGCCCAGCGTATATTGGATGAGGAAGTTGCGATTGTGGCTGAGCCGGTTACTAACTCGTTGCTGGTTTCAGCAAGCCCCCGCTATTTCGAGCAGGTTGAGGATATGATTACGCAGCTGGATCAACCACAAAAACAGGTTTTAATTGAGGTTTTGCTGGCAGAGGTCACTCTGGATGGCACTACGGAGTGGGGTGTTCAATGGAATACAACAATTGATGTGAGGGGTAATGGTATCTCCGGTCAAAATACAGATAGTGATTCACTTAAACTAGATGGCGAAACTGTAGTAGGAGGGTTAACAGCAACTCTTACAGGGGATAATTGGGGTTTTATCCTCAAGGCCATGCAGAGTGATGGGCGCTTGGAAATCTTAAGCCGACCACAAATACTAGCCGCTGACAATATGGTGGCCAATATAAATGTTGGCCAACAGGTTCCTGTGGTTACAGGTAGTCGCATCACAGAACGAGGCGACTCGATTAATAACTTTGAGTATCAGAATGTTGGAGTTGAGTTGGAAGTAACGCCACGGATCAATCCGGAAGGAATAGTGAAGATGGACGTGGCTCCCACTATCAGTTCGTTGTCCTCATCCACGGTGGCGGTTTCGAAAGATTTTAATGCTCAAGTGATCAATAACAGAAGCGCCAGCACCAGCGTGAGCGTGCAGGATGGTCAGACGGTCGTGATCGGCGGACTGATAAGCACTGAAGATGACGAGCGAGTTACAAAAATTCCGTTACTCGGCGATATCCCATACATCGGGCAAGTCTTCAGGAAGACAAAGAAAAAACGCATTAGAAGTGAGTTGCTAGTGATTCTGACGCCTCATGTTATTAACGAACCGAGTGATGCTGAAGTATTCAGTCGGGAGAACATTGACCGTTCTAGTATCTTTGAACAGTTTGAACCTAGTGGAAGTCAGCGAAACAAGACCCAGCAGCGCATACTTGAAACACTTAAGCCCGAAGGCCGCGAGGAAAAGGAGGTTGAAGTGCCCCGGCCAGCCAAGGAGGAGAAACCACTGCCATCAAAGATATAATGTTCGATGACAGGCCCCAAAAGCCATCGCTTGGTACTTATGCAGCGTTGGTTGTTGGGCTGTCATGGGTTACGGTTGTGGTAATCGGCTGCCAAACACAGGGGCCTGATGGAGACCAGGTTCGACCCAAAGTATTTGGCTCTGGCGAAGGGCCCATTAATTCAATCAGGCTTTTCACTTCTCCTACGTTACTTAATCTTGATGGAGAACCTGGCCTCGATGCATTTACAGCTCGCGTATATGCATTAAGAGACACCGTGCCAAAGCCGGTGCCGTTTACAAAGGGAAGATTAGAAATTTTATTTTTTGATGAGAGTTCAAACCGCGATCCAAAGGATCTTCCGCGTCAGATCTGGTCATTTTCCGGATTGCTTTTGAATCAGCATAGAATTCAGACGAGCATCGGATATAGTTATGATTTCGCCCTTGAGATAGATGAATTCAAGCCTTTGCCGGCCAAGGTTTCAGTTGGTGCTAGATACACGCCGACAAGCGGGCCGCCTGTCTTCGCAAAGCGAGTGAGCATCAAGGTTGAGCCGTAAAATTGTCCGGGGTTTTAAAGCTAACGCAAAAACCGATTGACCCTAATGGTGCAGTGCCCTAGTTTCCCCGCCCGGTTTGAGTTCCGGTTTTGCATCAGCAGCATGCGTTTGGCCAAGCCATTGAGGCATTAATGCGACACACAATTTCAGTACTGGTTCAGAACAAGTTCGGCGTGCTTACTCGCATTGCAGGTTTGTTTAGTGGCCGGGGGTTCAATATCGACTCACTCAACGTGGCTCCCACGCACGATCCTTGTGTTTCCCGCATGACAATTGTTACACGGGGCGACGATGCAACGCTCGACCAGATCGTCAAGCAGTTGAATAAGTTGGTGGACTCACTCGAGGTTCAGGATTTTCGTGACGGGGAATATGTGGATAGGGAGCTGGTCCTGGTACGAGTGGGGGTAGACTCCCGTTCCCGTGCAGAGGTGATGCAGGTTACCGACATTTTTCGGGCCAAAATAGTTGATGTCCAACCAGAGAGTGTCACGATTGAAATAACTGGCAACGAAAGCAAGGTGCAGAAATTTCTGGCCTTGATGCAGAACTTCGGGGTGCAGGAACTTACACGAACAGGCAAGGTCGCTCTGGCGCGAAAATAATTTTAACTATGGCAGCAAAAGTATATCACGATAAAGACGCGGACTTGAACGTCCTCAAAGGCAAAACCATGGCTGTCCTCGGATTCGGTTCACAGGGGCACGCCCATGCACTGAATCTCAAGGAGAGTGGTGTGAACGTCATCATCGGCCTTTACAAGGGAAGCAATTCGGCCAAGGTAGCCAGAAGCAAGGGATTCAAGGTGTACACCAATGCCGAGGCTGTGAAGAGGGCGGATGTGATCTTTGTTGCCGTGCCGGATACCCGGCAGGCGGATGTATACAAGGATGATATCAAGCCGAACCTGGTCAAGGGCAAGACATTGCTCTTTTCACACGGATTCGCCATTCACTTCGAGACAGTAGTGCCACCGAAGGACATCAACGTGATTTTGGTAGCTCCCAAGGGGCCTGGCCACATTGTCCGACGCCAGTACGTAGAAGGGAAGGGCGTGCCCAGCCTTATCGCCATCTATCAGAACGCCGACCGTCAAGCCAAGAAAATAGCCCTCGCATGGGCCAAGGGCATCGGCGGGACACGAGCAGGAGTTATACAGACTACCTTCAAGGAAGAAACCGAAACCGATCTATTCGGAGAGCAAACTGTGCTCTGCGGTGGTACCAGTGCTCTAATACAGGCCGGCTACGAGGTGTTGGTTGAGGCCGGGTACCAACCGGAGATGGCTTACTTTGAATGTCTGCATGAGTTGAAACTAATAGTGGATTTGATCAATGAGGCAGGTATCAGTGGTATGCGCTTCTCGATTTCCGAAACGGCTAAGTGGGGCGATGTGAAGGTTGGGCCCAAGATTATCGATGCAAGCGTGAAGAAACGCATGAAGGAAGCACTTAGCAATATCCAAAACGGAAAGTTTGCCAAGGCTTGGGTGCGTGAATACAAGGCCGGCTACAAACAGTATAATAAGCTGCTAAAGGCTGGCGAGAAACACAACATCGAGAAGGTCGGGGCCCGATTGAGATCGATGATGCCTTGGATGCAAAAACGTACAGTCAAGGGGGCCCAAGCCGCTTATTAAACCGTCTAAACAATTGCAACCAAGTGGATTTCATGGTGTTTAAACAATCCATGACGCCAAGAAAGGCAGGTTATAACTACAGGAATGTACTCCTATTGGGGTTGCTAGCGTTGGCACAAGTAGAAGGTTTTGCTGCACTGGACACCAAAGCGCATTCAAACCCATATTTGGCGATCATCAAGCGCAATGCATTTGACCTCACAGGCACGCCGCCTCCCGTAAAGAACACGCCGCCGCCAGAACCTCCCAAGGATCTCGACTTGAAGTTCACTGGTATTTATCGGTTGAAGGGGGTGGAGAGAGCCTGTCTTGCATTGATCGATTCCAGCGCCAAGCCACCTGAAACCAAGTATCTGCAGATACCTGTAGGCGACAAGCAGGATTCAATAGAGATCACGGCTATAAACGCTGAATCAGGCATAGTAAATTTGATAAAGGACGGCAAACCACTGGAACTCAGCTTGAAAAACGACGAACACACTTACAAGACAGCCGTGGCAAAGGCGCCGTCGAAATCGTCGAAATCCCGTTCGTCCTCTTCCAAAACACCCTCCAAGACTTCTTCCCGCTCATCTTCAAGTTCGCGGCCCACCTCCGGCAGAAACGCGGGAGCAACTAGTTCGCGCTCCGGTGGGGCATCAAGAACATCTTCCAGTCGATTAGGAACTCACTCACCTTCGAGTTCAACACGTGCTGTTCCAACGAGAGCACGCCGCACTTACCCATCACCGCCTCCGATGCAGGGTGCTGATCCAACAGTCCAAGCCCTAGAAATGATTCACCAAAAAGATTCAGTCGAAAGCCAGGGCGTACCAATGCCTCCGCTGCCGTTTGGAGGAGAGCTCAACGAAGGCCAACCGTCCGATGCACTGCCCAACGATCGCCCGCCTTTGCCTCCGGGGCCAGGTGTTTCTCCTCTTCCGCCCGGGCCTCCAAACGGTTGATTACACCCTTTCTTAATGCTCCAACTTACTGGTTGAGTCGGTGTCCAAGAACAGGGTGGCCTGACTTTGTGTGCGTAGAAATGATGCCGGGCAGGCTGTGGACACAGGCCCTTCGAGCATTGCCTTCACGGCGTCGGCTTTTCGTTGCTCCGGCGCCACGCAAACCACTTTCTTCGCTGAGCACAAAGCGGGAATTGTCAACGTTAGTGCATACTTTGGCACGGCCTCTAAGTCTGGGAAATGACTTTCGTTGACCTGTTGCATTCGACAGGCAACATCGAGTTCGACGATTTTCACCAATCGCTCATCCTCGAAATTCGCCACTGGCGGATCGTTGAATGCGATGTGCCCGTTTTCGCCAACGCCCATGCAGCAGATGTCAATTCGTTGAGCCTTTAGCAGCAGTTCGTAGCGCTCGCATTCGGCGATAGGTTCTGGTGCGTCACCTCCAAGATAGTGAAATACTTTCGGGTTCACCTTGCTCTCTACCCTTTCACGCATGTACCGGCGAAAACAGGCAGAGTGGTTTTCATCGACGCCAAGGTATTCATCCATGTGAAATAGTGTCATTTTGCCCCAGTCGATTCCTCCTAATTCCACGAGTGTGTGCAGGAACTGGATCTGTGAATTGCCAGTCGCAAGAATTGCGGAGGCTTCACCCTGGGCGGCGATGGTCTGTACAAGATAGTCGTGGACCGTCTTTGCAACGTCGGTTGCCATGTCCGATTCAGAGGCGTAAATCCGCACCGGCAGCGAGTCGGTTGTGAATGTTTTGGTGGGTTGAATAGTTTCGATCATAACAATGTCTCCTACGCGAGTATGTCTTGCCCAAGCACCGAATTCAAGAATGGAGTAAAAACCGATTGCCCGTGTTGACGCGGAGTCAAGCTGGTTGTAATCTCCTTACCGGATTGTAGTGAGTGAACAAACAAAACCGGAAACAGTGTTAACCGTTACCGAGGAGGCAGCTAAACAGGTGGGCGTGATACGATCTAAGGATCCGGAAAGCACTAGCAAAACACTGCGGCTATTTGTTGAAAAGGGTGGTTGTAGTGGGCTGCAGTACGGCATGGTGTTTGACGAAAAACGGGATGATGATCTCACGATTGAGTTTTTTGGTGAGACCGTGCTCGTGGATAACTTCAGTGTCGACTACCTACGCGGCGCGGTCGTGGATTATCACGATGGATTAAACGACGCGGGCTTCAAAATCAAGAACCCAAACGCCAAGCAGTCCTGCGGTTGTGGTAATTCATTCGAGACCTGATCTCTGTTGCGCTTGGTTAAGCACAATTTTAGCCCAAGATATGCGAGCGTAGCACACCATAAACATCGATCGATTCAAGCGTGGTGTTAAGGTGTGCGTCGGTGTGGTTTGAAATCAGGACTGGCCAGTCAACCGGATCGCTTGGCCGGCAGCCGTGCGATCCCTTGACCAACTGTGCGTTGAGAGGGATGACATCCATTAGAAATCTGAACCCCAGTTTCTTTTTTAGCAACTTGAACATCACCCGAGGCGTCGTGCCTCGCACGGAATCCTTGAATAACTCAACGGGGTCGTAACCGGGCTTTCGGTGGATGTCCACGCAGCGGGCGAAGTCGGGCGCCAGGGCGTCGTTCAGCCAGTAGTAGTAAGTGAACCAGGCGTTTTCGGCAGAAGTAACAATGAGGTCTCCGGCGCGCGAGTGGTCAATCCCATTGGATTGCTTCTCCGATTGACCCCAGATCGCAGTCACACCACTCGTGCCTTCGAGTAGGTTGCGGACATCGTTTTCAATAGATTTATCATTGATGTAAACGTGAGCTACCTGATGGTCAGCCACGGCGAATGCCTGGCTGTTTCCGCAGTCGAGCCGTTCGAGACCGAGTTCTTCCTTGATAGTAAGCCAGCCTCGTTCGCGGAATAGGCGATTGATATGAATTGGTTGATCAACCGCTGTGATGCCGTACTCGGAAAGCAAAACAACCTGTACGTTGCGTGCTGTGAAATAATCAATCAACTCACCGACGATCCTGTCAATGCGTTGCAGATCGTTGGCAATCTCCGGATGCTCCGGCCCAAGTCGCTGCAGATTGTAGTCGAGGTGCGGTAGGTAAACGAGATTCAGAGTTGGTTGCTGTTGTTGCTCGATCCACTTGGCTGCGTTGGCTATCCACTCGCTCACTGCATCCGGCTTGCCAGCGGGTGACTGTTGTCCGGCCGCTGGCCCCCAAAAGGCAGGGAAAGGAAAACTTCCAAGTTCCGTCTTGAGTGAAGTACGCAGTTCGTATGGCCACGTATAAATGTCGAAATACTTGCTGCCATCCGCCGGATACATCGGGCGAGGCGTCGCCGACCATTCGACATTGGCGTACATGTTGAACCACCAAAACATTGTCGCACAAGTGAAATTCCTGTTGGCCAAGCGCAGTTCTTCCCACAACTTGGGAGACTGAACGGTCTGGTTCGGTTGCTTCCAGAAAGTGACTTCTGCCAATTCATGATTGTACCAACCGTTGGCGACTATGCCGTGATCGCTTGGCCGCTTGCCGGTTAGGTAATTCGACTGAGCGGTGCAAGTCAGAGCCGGGAACGCTGGATTGATTAGCGCTGTTTGGCCAAGCGATTGAAACTTGGTGATGGCAGGAGTGTGCTCGCCGATGTGCCGCTGACTTAGCCCGACGACGTTTAAAACGGCGGTTCGTTTCACAGCGGTAAAGGGTCAGGCACGGGCAGGGACAACCGATTGTTCACGGTCGGCTTGTCGGTCGCGTAGTTCGTAGATGGACTCAATCACATGCGGTAGGTTCATCCTGTGTACCTCGAAGCCTTGGCCAAGTTCTCGCAGTAGCGTAATCGTCAGTTTACCGCCAAGATGCTCCCGGAATTCCTCCAGACCGTTGATAACGTGTAGTGTGCCGGACTCGTCCTCATGGAGCAGTTCGTTAGCGAACAGCTCGAAACCCAACTTCTCCATCAGTATCAGAATACGTTCAGCCGATTCGTCAGAAAGATATCGCGCGCGTCGGGCATAAATGACATCGAGTGCGATGCCAACTGCGACTGCCTCGCCGTGTCGGATGCGGTATTCGGACAGCTGCTCAAGCTTATGAGCGGCCCAGTGTCCAAAGTCAAGAGGCCTGGCCGATCCAAACTCAAACGGGTCGCCTGATGTGGCAATGTGGTTGATGTGCAACTCAGCGCAACGGTAGATTAGTCGCTGCATCGGTTTGTGTTCGAAAGCTGCAAGCGCATCAGCATTATTTTCAATCCAAACGAAAAAAGTGTGGTCGCGGATGAGGGCTACCTTCACTGCCTCGACGTAGCCATTGCGTTTGTCTCGTTCGCTCAGCGAGGATATAAAATCGAAGTCGTTAATCACGGCGAACGGCGGGGCAAAGGCGCCGATAAAGTTTTTTTTACCAAAAGCATTGATCCCGTTTTTTACGCCGACGCCAGAATCGGCTTGGCTGAGAGTGGTGGAAGGGATCCGCACATGGCGAACACCACGATGAGCTGTTGCTGACGCCAAGCCGGCCATGTCTAGCAATGCACCTCCACCGACCGCCACGACATAGCTGTGTCGGTCGATGTGGTGCATCTCAATTTTGGAATGTATTTCTGAGACGTGAAAATAGGAGTTCTTCGTGCGCTCGCCTCCCTCGAACTGCATCGGTTTGCAGACCAGTTTTAAGCAGTCTCTGTAATGGTTAAAGTACTCCAGAAGTTGGTCGATCAATCCGGGTTGTGCGCGGCATAATGCCTCGTCCATCACCAGCAGTACTTTGTGTGTTAACTCTGACTGCCCATCAACTATGGTGTCGCGCAGGGTGGTGTTTTCCTTTGAAAAAACTTGCTGCGTAAACCGTACTTGATGACGGTAGCTCACATCAACCTTTTGCTCAATCAAGTTCACTGTCTGCAGCTAAAATGCTTCGTGATTCGTACAATTACCAGTTTTTTTGCTGTTTTAAATAGCATTGCAAATATGGTTGTGGGTGTTGATTCAGGGAAAGGGTTGTGATCCGATTATTTTAGCTACCAATCCAGAGTTTATAGTCTAGTTTGACTCCATGACTTTTAACGATTTTCCCCCGTGCTCAGACAAGTGGTGCAACCGTGCAGCCATGATTCGCTTCATCACTCTCAACGTTATATTCGCCGTCTCGGCTTCACTTGCCCAAGCAGGTGGAAATAGTGAGCGATACCGCAGGCAGTGCGTTAAGATTATTGCCGCCAAGGAACAAGGAGACGAGGGTCGTCGGTTATGGCAATTGTTCGAGGCAAACTGGAAATACAGAATGGTCGCTTCACCCGAAGCTGCTTCGTGGCACGGTTACCCAGGGCAAAACCACCGGTGGAGCAATCTGTCGATGAATTCCATCGCAGAGGGGAAGGGCGATGCAAGGCAAACCCTTGACACTATCCTCTCCTTTAACCGGGCGAAGCTTAGCAAAGCAGATCAGTTGAATTACGACCTTTTCCGCCGTAACACCGAGATGGCCGTTGAGCGCCAGCAGTTTCCAGTCGAGTTTCTTGCCATCAACCAAATGGAAGGCTTGCCACGCGACGTACCGTCGATGATCGCCATGATGCCTGCAAACAGAATCGGGGACTACGAGGACATTCTCAACCGATTAAGCGGAATTCCTACTTTGGTCGATCAAACCGTCACATTGCTGCAGGAAGGGTTATCTCATGGAATTGTACCGCCGAAAGTGCCACTGCAATCGGTACCCGACCAGATCGCCGGGCAGGTGCATGCCAGTCCTATGACCACACCAATGTTATCCAAGTTCAAAAAGTTTCCCAGCGTCATCACTCCTCTCGAGCAGGTGCGCCTTACCGAGGCGGCCAAGGCAGTTTACATTGATGCAGTGCGTCCGGCGTTGAAGCGTTTGCGCGTTTTCCTGCGTGATGAGTATGTTCCGAATTGCCGCACCTCAGTCGGTCGGAGTGATTTGCCCAATGGCAAGGCCTGGTACGAGCACCAAATCAGGCACTACACAACCACGACACTCAGTCCAGACGAAATCCACAACATCGGCATCCGCGAGGTGAAACGGATTCGCGCTGAGATGGAGTCGATCCGCAAACAGGTCGGTTTTGAGGGAGACCTGCACTCCTTTTTCAGATTTCTCCGGACTGATCCGCAGTTTTACTACGACACCGCCGACAAGTTGCTGGCCGGTTATCGCGACATTTGCAAGCGGGCCGATCCTGAGTTGACCAAGCTTTTTCGAAAACTTCCCCGCCAACCATACGGAGTAATACCCGTGCCATCATACATTCAGAAGTCCGTCACCACAGCCTACTATCAGCCCGGATCGAACGATGCTGGCCGGGCCGGCTATTTCTTTGCGAACACTTATGACCTGAAATCGCGTCCCAAGTGGGAGATGGAGGCGCTAGCGCTGCACGAGGCCGTGCCGGGACATCATCTTCAGTTAGCCGTTGCCGATGAGATTGTAGGTTTGCCAGAGTTCCGGAAATACGGGCGCTACACCGGCTACGTCGAGGGCTGGGGTCTCTATTCTGAGAGTCTCGGAGAGGAGATGGGTTTTTACACTGACCCTTATTCGAAGTTCGGTCAGTTGACATACGAAATGTGGAGGGCCATCCGGTTGGTAGTCGATACAGGCATCCACGCCATGGGCTGGTCGCGTGAGAGAGCGATCGATTTTTTTAAGGCTAACGCCGGCAAAACTGAGCATGATATCACCGTCGAGGTCGACCGATACATTGTATGGCCTGGGCAAGCGCTGGCCTACAAGCTAGGTGAATTGAAACTGAAGAAACTCCGCGCCGAAGCTTCATCCAGGCTCGGCGACAAGTTTGACATTCGTTCCTTTCATCATGAAATCCTATGGAACGGAGCCTTGCCTCTGGGGATACTCGATCAGCGCATTAACGACTGGATAGTCGCAGAGCAGGCCAAGTAACAGGCGCTTACTCTAGAGCAAAGACGGTGAGAGGAAAGTGAGTTTTTTTGTCGCTTTTGAAGATACATTGATCAAGTGTTTTTTTGTTTCGCATGAGAAATTCTATTTGTCGTAGCAGTATAGTAGCGGGTGCAATAGCCATTTTCGTGTCCGGTTGCAGCAGTTTGCCATTTAAACCGAGTTCAAACGAAGGAAAACTTAAGCCTTTCCTTGGTAAGCCTAAGATGGAACTTCAGCAGGTTTTCAAGAATCAACGATTCCCTAACATTGTCGTCGCGATGGATGGAACGCTGGTAGCCACTTGGGGGTCGGACGGTGTGGTTGCCAAGCGCAGCGAAGATGGCGGCAAGACTTGGGGGGCGAAAATTACTATCGCACAGCCGGGCTTTCAGGGCGGCGGGGTGACCGTCGATGAGAATAACGGCGAAATTATTGCGTTTATTGAAGAGATGCATCCCCCTGCGCCCGTAACCGTTTATCGGAGTAAAGACAGCGGTAAGAGTTGGCAGAAAGGGGAAGCCGTGATTTATCCTGACAGCAGTAATCGCATGCCCTCCATGCACATGAATGAACACGGCATCACGCTACGCCACGGCAAGTACGCCGGCCGTTTGGTTCGTCCTTCACGCCACTACGCCGCGGGCAATCGCCGGGAGGAGTGGCCAAACCATTTCACTAACGCCATTTACAGCGATGACGGAGGCAAGACATGGCACACGAGTGAGCCGTTCCCAGAAAACGGAACTGGCGAGGCAACCGTTGCAGAGCTTTCCGATGGCACGATCTATTACAACACACGCATTCACTGGGACAAGCGCCCGAACAATACTCGCCGCCGCGGCGCGTACAGCAGGGACGGAGGCAGGACATGGGGAGAATGGCACATTGTGAAGGCTTTGCCTGATGGTCATCAGCACCGTTCATATGGTTGCATGGGAGGTTTGACTCGCTTGGCCGTCCAGGGGCGTGACGTTCTTATTTTCAGCAACCTAGATACTCCCAATGCCAAGCGCGAGAAGATCACCGTTTGGGCAAGCTTTGACGGCGGCGGCACTTGGCCACTGAAACGTTTGGTTTATGACGGTCCGAGTGGATATTCCTCGATGACTTCCGGTCGCCCAGCCACTGTTACCGAGGGGTGGATTTATCTGCATTTTGAGGGCGGGCCAAAAGGCGGTTCCACATTGGCCAGTTTCAATTTGGAATGGCTGCTGGAAGGCACCCCAACTGGCGATGGGACAATGCCGGAGCTTTAACCGATCGTTTCTTGGCTAAGCGTTTTTTTTCAGCTTGGCTTATGAGCCTCTATCCAAGATAGCCTAAGAGCTGCCTAAGCGCCTGTCTGTCGAACGGAATCCTGTTCGACATATTGATTATTGAATGAAATTCACCCTCGTGACTCTTCGAGAAAAATCATCATTAAAAGACTCATCATGCAGAGGGTTTCCTTGTTTGGATCTATCTCAGCAAGTTTATCGATTCTGAACAGCGCACCCCAAAAGCTCGGGACTTTGGTGAGCCTGAAAAGTTCAGTGCCATCTTCACTGGTTGCGATATAGGACGGATTAAAGATATAGTTGCAAACCAAACCAACGAAAGGAAGCCCGCCGAGTAACGCATCCACAACTTTGGCAAGAGGATTCTCTTCTCGAATTGTTGCGTACTGATTACCGCTGGCGTCATTGAGCAAGTAGGTGGCTTTCCATATTGAGTTGATGCCTTTGCGTTGTATGGATCCGAATGATTGCTCATTTTCGCTGAAAAATTCATATGCCGCACTAAAATCGATAACTTTGTTAGCTTTGATGGTGCAGACTCGTTTGGTTTTTGTTTTGTCCTCAAATACTTCAAGTTCTTCTTTAAGCTTTAATATTTTTTGTCGGGCATAAGCAATTGAATTACCGTTGGCTTCCGTGAGTGTGGCCTGTTTTGCCAGGGCGATTTTTTTGAAATTTAATTCAAGGGGGTAATTCATACATGAGAATTTTTATATATGAATATTTATATGTCAATTTTAATATAAATTACCCGTTGACCTGTTTTAAAGCTTTTACCCAATTGGCTGCCAGCGTTTTGCGGGCAGCGTGTTTCATCTTGGGTTTGAAACGTTTGTCAATTTTCCACTGTTTTGCGATTTGGCTTTTGTTCTTCCAGACACCCACGGCCAAGCCGGCGAGGTAGGCAGCGCCAAGGGCAGTGGTTTCTGTGTTCGCAGGGCGGATGACAGGGACGCCAAGTAGATCGCTCTGGAATTGAATCAGCAAATTATTTACGCTCGCTCCACCGTCGACTCGCAGTTCACGGAGCTTCGTGCCGGCGTCGCGCTCCATCGCGGTAATGATGTCGTTGACTTGAAATGCGATGCCCTCGAGGGCAGCTCGGGCGATGTGCGCCTTGTTTGAGCCGCGGGTCAGCCCTGTGATCGTGCCGCGCGCGTGAGGGTTCCAGTGCGGTGCACCCAAACCGGTGAAAGCTGGCACGAGGTGCACGCCTCCACTGTCGGGCACGCGATTGGCTAGGCGCTCGATCTCGGCGGATGATTTGATTATCCCTAACTCATCACGCAGCCATTGTGTCACTGCGCCTGCAATGAAAACGCTGCCCTCGAGGGCGTATTCTGTCTTGTCCCCAATCTGCCATGCAACGGTTGTGAGAAGTTTGTTGCGAGATCTCATCGGTTTGTCGCCAGTGTGCATGAGCATGAAGCAGCCAGTGCCGTATGTGTTTTTGACCATGCCGGGTTTGTGGCAGCATTGGCCAAAGAGCGCTGCGTGCTGATCGCCTGCGATACCTGCGATGGGTAGTGGATTACCAAGAGCTTGGGTTTCTGCGTACACTTCGCTCGACGAAACAACCAAGGGCAACATCGACCGTGGAACACAGAATAGATTAAGCAACTCATCATCCCAGTCACCGGTGCGGATGTTGAAAAGCATTGTGCGTGAGGCATTCGAGACGTCGGTGATGTGGGATTTTCCGCCGGTTAGATTCCAGACCAGCCACGAATCGACTGTGCCAAAAGCGAGCCGTCCTGCGCGCGCCATGGCACGGGCACCTGTTGTATTGTTAAGAAGCCATTGGATTTTTGTTGCGCTGAAGTAGGAATCCAGTTCGAGCCCGGTTTTGCGCCGAATCAATCGGTCGGTTTTATCCCGACGCATTGCGTCGCAAGTGTCGGCGGTCCGTCGATCTTGCCAAACAATGGCGTTCCCGATCGGTTTTCCGGTGGCGCGATCCCAAACAAGTGTCGTCTCGCGCTGGTTCGTGATGCCAATCGCCGCGATGTCGGCGGCCGAGAGTTTAGCCAGGCGCAGCGCCCGCCTAGCTGTGTTCAGCTGAGTTTTCCAGATTCTTGCTGGGTCATGCTCGACCCAACCGGGTCTGGGGTAAATTTGCTGGAATTCCTGCTGAGCCACCGCGACCGGTTGGCCAAGCGCGTCAAAAACAATCGCCCGCGAACTGGTCGTACCCTGATCCAGCGCGAGGATGTGCGTCCGGGTTTGGCTCATGGAACTTCCTCAACACGGTAGAAGCGTCGTTTCTGGAGTCGACTGGCCTCCAGGTCGACGTAGATAAACTGATCCTCCTCTATTGTGACAATCTTTAGCGGCTTCCATTGCTTCTTGTTGCCAAGATCCAAGCTGTAGTCGATTCGATAGGTACGGCCAGAGATGCCGTCGATCTTTATAGTGGCAACGGTGTTTACCGACAAGCGACTCTTGAACGGAGCGTCCAATATGGCTTGCTTGATGTTTGAGTAGCCCTCGGGAGAGGCTAGATCGGACTCGCGATCTCCCTTGAACGGAAAAAAGTCGGACAGTTCGCCGCGTTCATTGTAAATGTAATAGTCGTCCTTGCTGCCTTGGTGCTGTCCGAATGCGTTCTCTAGATCGGTGTCCTGAAACAGCGGAAAACTGCACCGCGATGTGAATTCGTGCTGGCTCGATTGAGCTGAAGCAATGTTGATGGTAATGATGTTGACCTTGACCCGGTTGGCTTCAAATTCGGTCTTTAATTTCTCCAGATTCACGATCTGGCTGATGCAGTAACTTCACCAACCTGCTAACAGGGCAACCAACGTCACATGACCCTGGAAATATTCGAGCCCGTAAGTCTGTTGGTGTTTTGGGCTCTTGGGTTGGAAATCAGTCAACTCCCAGTCTGGCCATGGTGATCCGGATTGCTTGGGCGAGAGTGCCTGAGCCTGTGCGCGGGATGGCAGGCAGCATACCATCGCAAGCAACAGGGGCATAACTACACAGCCCGAGAATATCCGGTTTTTCATGTGCAGAGACAATAAAGCTAGCTCAGCCACATGGCAAGCGGCGGGATTGTTGGTTTAACAAAAAACTGGCTCCGCTAATCAGGACGCTCTACTTTCGCGCCGATGTTTATATCCAATTTCACACTCTCGGCTTTGTGCCTTGCGGTCACCTTGTTTGTTGGTAGAGCTCAAACGAACGACTTGGCCAAGTCGGCAGAGCGTCCGAATATTGTGCTGATCATGTGTGACGACATGGGTTGGAGTGACATCGGTTGCTACGGAGGAGAGGTCAGCACTCCAAATCTCGACCGTCTTGCGGCAGAGGGGATGCGCTTTACCCAGTTTTACAACAATGCCAAGTGCACCACCACGAGGGCATCGATCCTGACTGGACTATATCCGCGCCGAGGCAAGGGCGGGTTGCTGCGGCAAAACATGGTTACGCTAGGCGAGGCGATGAAGCTGGCTGGTTACCAGACGGCGCTCAGCGGGAAGTGGCATCTTGGCTCTGGCGAGATGACCCACCCATATCGACGGGGTTTTGATGAATATTACGGATTGCTTGATGGTTGCTGCAATTTCTTCAACCCGAAACAACGCGACCCTAAGTACAAGGGGGGGCGTATCCGGAAATTCGGACATAACGACAGAGACATCACAGATTTTCCAGATGACTATTACACGACGGATGCCTTTACTGATCACGCCATCAGGTGTATCGAGAAATTTTCAAAAACCCCCAATCCTTTTTTTATGCATATTTGTTATACAGCGCCGCACTACCCACTGCACGCCAAGCCGAAGGACATCAAAAAGTATATTGGTAGATTCAGGATGGGGTGGAACAAAATGCGCGAGCAGAGACACAAGCGAACGATCAAGATGGGGCTGGTCGATCCCAAATGGAAACTCTCCGGCGCTGATTCGCGGGCGTACGATTGGGAGTCTGCCAACCACGATCACGAGGATTTAAGGATGGCGGTCTACGCAGCGATGATCGATTGTATGGACCAAAACATCGGTCGACTCATGGCTGCGCTGCGAAAGAGCGCCGAGGCTGACAACACGCTGGTTCTGTTCCTTTCCGATAACGGGGGTTGTGCTGAGGAACCAGGCGGGCGTTCGTCCAAAGTTGTTCCAGGGCCCCAGGAGTATTATGCAGCAGTGGGTCCGTCTTGGGGTTGGGCGCAGAATGCACCATTCCGCCGGTACAAAAGTTGGGCGCACGAGGGGGGCATCGCCACGCCGTGCATTGCATGGTGGCCAGGGCACGTGCCCAAGGGTTCGATTACGAAAGAGGTCGGGCACATCATCGATTTTATGCCGACATTTCTTGAATTGGCCGGTGCGGATTATCCCGAAAATCACAACGGAAAGGAAATTATTCCAGTGGAGGGCAAAAGCCTCCTGAAGGTGCTGCGTGGTGACAAGCGGGAGGGACACGGACAACTTGCATGGGAGTGGTCAGGCAACCGCGCCCTTCGCGATGGCAAGTGGAAGGTCGTTTGGGATAAGTTAGACAAAACGTGGTCACTATTTGACCTAAAGGCAGACCGCACGGAGACTTTCGACTTGGCAGCAACCAATCCAGCGCTGGCTAAGCGCCTCGCCAAAGACTGGTTCACATGGGCCAAGCGCACCGGTTTAAACGCAAAACCATAACTGATGCTCGGCTAGGTGGAGTGTAGACTAAACAATATTTGCGTCTTCTGCGGTGCATCGCCGGGGAACGGACATGAGTATGCCGAGGCTGCTCGTGTGCTTGGTCATACGATGGCAGATAGGGGGATAGGCTTGGTTTACGGTGCAGGTAATGTCGGCCTGATGGGGGAGTTGGCCGACGCTGTACTATCTGCTGGCGGGAGGGTGACTGGTGTCATTCCGGAGATGTTGGTAAAGCGTGAACTGGCGCATCGGGCCATCACTGAGCTTTATGTTGTCAGTAACATGCACGAGCGTAAGGCGAAGATGCACGATTTATCTGATGCGTACATTGCCCTTCCGGGCGGCATTGGCACCATGGAGGAATTTTTTGAAGCTGTGACGTGGCGTCAGCTTGGTTATCACGACAAGCCAATTGCTATGCTTAATGTTGATAGGTTCTACGACGGCATCGTGAGTTTTTTCGCAACAATGCAGCATAACGGTTTTTTGCACTCGGACCATCGTGAACTGTTTTTTACCGAGACAAGTCCAGAGAATCTCATCAACCGGCTAATTGGATAGGGTAGGGGATGTGCGTTGCTTGTGCGGGTCTAAGTAAATGGAACAGTGCCAATGTGCTAGTATACGAGAAGATGGTACCCCGGGCGGGACTTGAACCCACAACATTCTGCTTAGAAGGCAGACGCTCTATCCAGTTGAGCTACCGGGGCGACTACCATCGCGCCTGCGATGTAGAATTGTCGCTAAGGCTAA
>Ga0163108_10000782_pt1 | contig 23516 bp, 24 predicted proteins | sample Fk1155metaG_FD_109644 | JGI IMG/M metagenome (GOLD analysis project Ga0163108, IMG submission 109644) | Marine microbial communities from the Central Pacific Ocean - Fk160115 155m metaG | ecosystem: Environmental > Aquatic > Marine > Oceanic > Photic zone | place: The Central Pacific Ocean...
TGATCAAATTCTTGAGCAAAGGAAAGAAGGATTTTCATTTGAAAGTATTGCCGATTCAATTTTAGGTTCTATTGGAAACCTATGGAAATCACTAGGGATTACTAATTTAATTGAATATATAGCAGGAATTTTTGGCTTCTCCGCTGGATCTGAAAACCAAGAGCAAGCACCCGAGCCAGCTCCTTCAAGAGAGCATCCTTTACAAACTTGTGACACAGTTCCCCAGGGTGGAAAAATTTTATATGCCCAGCAACAAATTAGTGTTTACAAGGAATCAAAATCTTCATATGAATCAGGCGAAATTTATAATTATTTATTCAAAGGACAAACTGCAATTTTAATGCCAAATCAGCCTGATGCTAAAGGTAATTACAAAATTAAAGCCCTTGGAAGAGGGACAGATACTCAAGCTGTAAAATATTTATATATAAAAAGTGCAGATTTTAATAACTTAGGAGAAGCAAATCCAGGAGCAAGACAATCTATTGGAACGAATGCCTATTTATCAGGAGATTCAATTTCACAAATTTTCTGTAGGCATACAGCTCATGGAGAAGGAATGCCAGCTCATAATATGCAATACATTTGTAGAAGTATTTCTGGTCAAGTTGCCGCAGGAAGAATTACCCAGAAACGAATTGCATTTATAATGGGATACAACAATTTAAGTTCACGAAATCTTGAAACAATTAAGCAGCATTACGTTGAAGCTTTTGGATACTTAAGGAGCCTTAAAGAAAACTACGGAAAAGAAATCTCGCTTAATCTACTTTACAACTGGACTGGATCTGATGGCAACCTTTATATGACTGAAGAATTAAGAACACAGATTAACGCATTTATAAAAGAAAAATGTACTCAATTTGGATTTAAATGTGTAAGTATGGACAATGCCCACGATCAATCAAAAGGATTGCATGGGGGGTTTAAAAGCCAGCAAGCATTTTTAAAAAAACTGACTTCATAAACTTGTGAAAAAGCCTAAAAATTGTTAGGCTTTTTTTAGTATAAAAATAAAAATGAATCTTCAAGAATTAAAAAATAAATTTCATGATATCGCGCAAGCTCTAAATATTGAATCTATCAAAGAAAAAGAAATAGAAATTGCAAATCAGCTCAAAGACCCCAACAATTGGGAAGATCAAAGCCTTTTAAATAAGCTAAATATAAGTCTTAAAGCTTATCAGAAGCAACTTTTAAATCTTCAGGAAATTCAAGATGGATTAGATTATATTCAGGCTTTTCATGAAGAAATATCGGAAAAGGAAATTCAAGATTCACTAGAAGCACTCAATAAAAAAATTAATGAATTAGAAGTAAAAACTTTATTAAATCAAAAGTACGACTCGTTTTCAGCCATTTTGTCTGTTTATTCTGGAGCCGGAGGAGACGATGCCGAAGATTTCACTCAAATGATTTACAATATGTATCAAAAATATTCTGAAAATCAAGAATATCAAACTTCGATTCTTGAATGCTCTCTCACTGAATCTGGGATTAAACATATTTCAATTAAAATAGAAGGACCATATGCATATGGAAACCTGAAGTCCGAACACGGAGTCCATCGATTAGTTAGACTATCCCCTTTTAATTCAGGAAACACCCGAGAAACGTCCTTTTGTTTAGTCGACGTAATTCCAATCATTGAAACCAATAATTCTATAAATTTCGAGCCTCAAGACCTCAGAATTGATACTTTTAAATCACAAGGACCAGGAGGCCAATCCGTAAACACCACTGATTCAGCAGTTAGAGTTACACATATTCCAACTAAAATTTCAGCTAGTTGTCAGTCAGAAAGATCACAGCATCAAAATAAAGAAAATGCCCTGAACCTTTTAAAGTCAAAGCTGACGCATTTACTTGAAATACAAAATAAAAAAGAAATTCAGGATATTCGTGGTGAAAACCTTCAAAACAGCTTTGGTAGTCAAATTAGATCATACACTCTTCACCCTTATAAACTTGTAAAAGACCACAGAACAAGCCACGAAGATAATAACCCTGAAAATGTCTTAAATGGAAAAATTGATGGATTTATTTACAGTTATCTAAAAGAAAACGTATAAAAAAAAGCCCCAAATTAAAAGGGCTTTTAAAAATTTTTTAAATTTTTACTCTTCAGTTGATTCAGCAGTATCTTCACCTTCAGCTTCCATAACTTCTTCAGCTTCCATTTCAGTAGTTTCTTCTACTTCAGTAGTAGCTGCTGGTTCTTGAATTTCAATAGATTCAACTGCATCAGCAGTATTTTCTTCCATTTCAGTAGTAGCTTGTCCACATCCAGCTAAAGCTAGAGACATTAAAGCAACCACAGCAATTAATTTTTTAGTCATTTTTTATAGTTGTTATATATTGTTGACTTTTAAAAGAGTCTTATATTAATTAATGACAAAAATTGAAAAAATTTCAACTCTTTATTTAGAAACTCTCTCGACATATTCTCCGCTTTCTGTGTTAACTCTTATCAATTCTCCTTCTTTTAAAAACAGAGGAACTTGCAAAACATAACCAGTTTCAAGCGTTGCAGGTTTTGACCCTCCTGATGCCGTATCTCCTTTTACGCCAGGATCAGTTTGTGTGATTTCTAAATTTACTTTTGGTGGCAACTTAACAGCTATAGGATTATCGTTATAAGTTAAAAGGTCTACATCCATACCATCTTTAAGAAAGTTTTTTTGAGAGTCGATAGTCTCTAAATTCAGCTCGAATTGCTCATATGTATCCTCTCTCATAAAATAAAAGCCATTTGGATCTGAGTAAAGAAATTGACCTCTTGTATGCTTTACGTCAGCTTTTTTTAGCTTGTCGTTTCCTTGAAAAGTTTTAGGGATTACAGATCCATTTAAAAGGTTTTTAATTTTAGTTCGACAAACTCCACCAGCTCTAGCTTGCTTAGAATGAACAGCAGATAAAATTATATAAGGAGTTCCATCTAGTTCAACCGCCATGCCAGGTCTTAATTCACCAATTGATAACATATTTGTGATTTTAATATTACAAAGATATACTTACAAAAAAAATAAAAGAAATCAATATGCTCATTTTAAATTCGATTTTTGATTTTCTGACTTTTAGTTTTAAATTTTTAGGGAATTCTAATTGGGCTTTTTTAATACTATCAATTTTCAGCATTTTTTTAGTTTTATATAATAGAAAGAAGGTAAGCTACAAGTTTAATCTTTTTGATACATTGTTTTTTGTCTTTATTCTTACCTTTTTAGCTTCGCTTTATTTTAGACAAGCACCCTTCGGCTTTGTGGAATATAGCAGTTTATTTGCTGGGTATTTTTTATATAAGTTTTTCCAAACTATTAAATTTAATATTCCTAAGTTTTTTTATTATATATTTTATTTAATAAATATTTTTACAGTTTTTCATTTTTGTTCTTCGAGTTTTGATAGACTATATGGTCTTACAAATTTCAACCAAACTTTAACTACCTACCCTAATCTTTGGGCTTTGTTAATGGGAATAATTCTTATTTTAAATTTTCAATCAAAAAGATATTTCTTGATATTTTCAACCGCAATTGCTTTCTTTCTTACCTTGTCTAAAACTTCCATTCTTTCACTTTTTTTGATAGTAATTTTATTATTATTTTATTCTTTTAGAGTTCTTGAGAAGAACAATGTTTGTAAAAATGTTTTAGCCTTATTTCTTGCCCTGATTATAAGCCTTGGAGTCATTGAGTTAAAAAACACTGAAAATTACACCCTGGATAGAATAACGAATCAATCTCTATCAGCCCAAAGTTCTTTTAATCAAAGATTTGTTTTTTTTGATCAAAGCCTCCAGATGTTTAAGTCTTTTCCTTTTTTTGGAGTAGGTCCAGGAAATTTTAAGGCTCTTCAGCCCAAGTACGCTAATGAGTTTTACGTTTTATCTGAACATCCTCATAATCTAGAATTAAAAATTTTAGCTGAAAATGGTATTATGTCTTTTATTGTAATGCTCGCAATCGGAATTATTTATTTATTAATTAATTTGAAAAGTCTAGGTAATCCGCATTTTTTAGCGTTTATGTTTGTTCTTGGTCAGTCTCAATTTGATTTCAACCTTAATTTCACAATATCAGTTCTTATATGCTCTTATCTTTTAGCCAATTCAACAAAGCTTAAATTAAAAAACTTCAAATATTCTAAAAAAATTTTTAACATTTTGTTACTTCAGTTCATTATAGTTGTTTTAATTTCATCAAACGACCTGGTATCTTCTAAAATTAAAAATAGTGATTTTCTATTTTTAGAGCCTAAGGATAATCAATTATTAGCAAAAGCCTATCCAAACTATTGGAAGTTTAGTCCGTCAAAATTTTCTGAGTTAAGTCCATATGATAACTTAAATTTGCACTTTGACTTTGCTCCAAGCCAATCAACTGATTATGATAAGCTGTTGAATCAAGTACTAGATAAAACAAAAGTTAATTTCAATTTTTTAATTCTAGATGATGAAATTCCCTACGCTCTAAAGTTAGCCTGCTATTACAATCTTGATCAAATACATGATGATTTAAAGCTTGCATATACCAACGAATTAGGTAAATTAAACTTAAATCAAGCAAAACAAAATTATGAAAATTCTAATTGCAACTAAAAACCAAGGTAAATTAAATGAAATTCAAGACTTTCTTAAGTCTTTGGATTCTATGGAGTTTCATAATTTATTTGATGTAAAACTAGATTTCGATGTGGAAGAAACAGGTAGAACTTATAAAGACAATGCATTGATTAAAGCAAAATCTTATCATACTAATTCTTATAATTTCACTTTAGCTGATGACTCAGGAATTGAAATTCCCATAATTAGCAATCTTTTAGGTGTAAAAACACGGCGCTTTGGAGCTGGAGAAAATGCATCAGACCAAGAGTGGTTAGATTATTTTTTAGATTTTTTTAAAAAATATAAAGGTTCTGATCGAACGGCTTATTTCAAAACTATAATTTGTTTATATACAAAAGATAAACCAATCTTTTTTGAGGGTATAGTAAAAGGTAGAATTGCAGATAAACAGCTTTGTGTTATAAAAAAAGGAATACCTCTGAGCTCGGTTTTTATACCGGAAGGTTTTGAAGTGGCAATGAGTCAACTGTCTGTAACAGATAAAAACACTATCTCTCATAGATCAAAAGCTCTTAAAAAAGCACTTGAGTATTTAGAAACAATTATATGAAATCAGATTTAGTAAAATTTAGAGAGATTTTAGCGCAGCTTCCTTTTGATAAATATTGGCAGATCGGCGTGGAAACAGGATGTCTATTAAAGTCGACTATAATCAAAAATAAATATTGCAGGGCTTTAGAGGTAGGTACATCATGCGGATATTCGGCTTTGTGGTTAATCGAAGCCTTATCAGCTCAGGAAAAAGCTTCTTTGGACTGTATTGAGTCTCATAAAGAAAGAAATACTCTAGCAAAAAACAACATAGAGCTTGTATGTCCTCCCAACGTGGAGTGTCATGTACACCTAGCACATGCACCAGGATGCTTTGAAAGCTTTGATCGTCTCAATTACGACTTTGTATTCGTTGATGCAACCAAGAGTCAATCTGTGGCAATTTTTGAAGCTCTTTACCCTTGTTTGAATAAAGGCGGAACTATTTTTATAGATAATGTTTTAAGTCACATAGAAAAAATGCAACCTTTTATAGATTATCTAATGAAAAATAAGATTTCTTATAAACTTCATAAAATAGATGCAGGATTGATTGAAGTTAAAAAAGATTAGTTTTCTAATTTTTTAACATCAAATTCTAGCTCATTGGTTAAACCGTTAGGGTTTATTATAATTTGTTTGTTTTCAGTTTTTTGAATATCTTCTGAATTATCTTCTTCTTTATTTTCTTTTGGGTTTTTAATTGCATCCCCAACTATAAGATTATAATTTTTTTCTACCACAAAATCGTTTTTATCAAATACTTTCATTTTTAACTGAACGGGAGTTCTGTTTGGACTGGTAATTCTTACGATTCCACGGAAAGGCTCTGTAGTACTTGTGAATTTCAAAAAATCATTTACATAATATTCAACCTTTTCAACTCCAGCATCAGCTTTTATATCGACAAATATTTCTGTGTTACCTCTGTTTATTTGGTATCCATTTTTAAAATCTTTTGCGTCAATTGATAGTTCATTTTCAGCATATTCTTTCTTGCAGAGAACACTTTCTTCTAAAATTGGAGATCCTATTGCAACCTTCGATCCAAGCCGAAGATCTAATATTTCTTCATCAGAAAGAGTATTGAACCAGTCTCTTATTTCATTTTGTCTGTCTTTTAGAAGGTTTGGTTTATAAAAGGAAAGAATTTCATCAGAGAAAATTTCCATTTTTAAATTATCAATAAATTTAAGTTCTTTTACATACTCTTTTGGACAATATTCATTTACAAGCATTCTATTTCTTGAGTCTACTGTGGCTTCAAAATAAACATCATCAGACTTACTAGGCTTGAAATCATCAATAAATAAATCCTCTGATACCAAGTAGCTTGGAGTGTTTTGGCTAGGTATCATTCCTGAGTATGTACTATATGAATAGTTGTTTACATTTCGAGGTTTAATAAAATCTCTTACCTCTAAGTCTTTATGATATTCAAGCATAGTTTCTTTCCAGATAGGACCGGCTTGTGAGTATCCTGAAGCTTTTAATCCCGTTTGAGAACCATCCGTGTTCCCGGCCCATGCGATTGTTACGAGGTCTTTAGTCCATCCAACAGTATATAAGTTTGTTGGATAGAGTATTTTTTCAATTCTTTTAGTTGATGTACCAGTTTTAGCTGCAACCTTTCTACCAGGAAGAGTTAGTCTTTCTCCTAAATTCACACTTTTGTCTGATAAAATATCATTTATTAAATAAGTGATTTCTGGCTCTACAACTTGTTCTAGTTGATTTGAATCAACTAGAAATCTATTGTCTAGCAAAATCTCTCCGTTTTCATCTTCTACCTTTAAAATTGGATTTATTTCTCTAAGTTTTCCTTCGTTTGCAAAAACAGAATAGCCTTGAGCTAATTCAAAAAGAGACATTTCTCCAGTACCTAAACTTAAGGGCCATCCGTAATCAGATCCTCTATCTAGTGATTTTATACCTACTTTTTCTGTAAAACTAATAATTGAATCTTGCTCTCCAGCAACATAATAAGCTTTAACTGCAGGAATATTTCTAGATTGTCCTAGTGCTTTTCTTACTGAAATAGGCCCCATGAAGTTGCCATCATAATTTTGAGGAGTATCGTTTCCAATTTTAATCGGAATATCAAAAATTGTATGACCAGGTGCTAATCCTCTTTCAAATGCAGAAGCAAATACTATGGGTTTAAAACTAGAACCAGGCTGTCTTAAGGCTAAAACCATATTGTTATAACCTTCTATTTCTGGATTAGTAAAGTCTTTTGATCCCACCATTGCCTTAACGTACCCAGTTTCAGGTTCAATACTTATAACAGCTGCATTGTTTACGTTGTAATTTTCATTATTTTTAGCATTCTTCTTAACAATCTCTTCTGTTTTTAGCTGAAAATCAAGATCAATAGTTGTATAAACTTTTAAACCTGCATTTTCTACCATATCTTTTCCAAATTCTTTTTCTAAAAGGGATTTCACATAAGTTACAAAGTGATAAGCTTTTTGCTTAATCTTACTTTGATTAAATTCCACATCTTGAATATCAATTTTAGACTGCTCAAACTCTTCATCGTTTATCAAATCTAGTTCGTGCATTCTTCTTAATACATTATCGGCTCTACCTGGAATAAAAATTTTAACTCCATTTGCAAGCTCATTTTCCTTTCCAAGTAAACCGTACGACCACTCATTAGAAGATAGGTCGTCGAGTTCTTCAATAGACCTTTCTTGAATCTCTTCTAGTGTAAAGTCTTTGCTAATTGTTGAATATTTATTATCCCCAAATGGTGAAAAATAAGTAGGAGCATTTGGCAGTGCAGATAAAATTGCAGACTCTATTAAATTTAGATCGGCAGCGTTTTTATCAAAGAATACCTCTGCGGCTTTTTCAATCCCATAGGCCTGTCCTCCATATGGTATTCTGTTTAAATACATTTCAAGAATATCTTTTTTAGAGGCTTTTCTTTCAAGTCTTGAAGCCAATATTAATTCTTTGAATTTTCTAATATAAGTTCTTTCTCTAGAAAGAAGTGAATTTTTTATAAACTGCTGTGTAATTGTTGACCCACCTCTTGGGGAGCCCAATCCAAACTCACTTAAAACGGCCTTTGCAAGACCTCCTAGGTCAAAACCCTTGTGAGAATAGAATTTATCATCCTCAATAGCAACAGTAGCATTTAGTGTGTGTTGATTAAGGCTGTCAATAGAAATGTTCTCTCTAAGCTCTTCGGAATTCACTGTGTAGATAACCTCTCCGTTAACATCAAAGAATACGGTTGATTCTTTTCCCATTAAGTTTTCAAGATCAGCTACAGATGGTAAAAACAAAGAAAACCAAACGGTCGCTACTAGCCCAAGTATATTAAAGAACAACACAAACTTCAAAACAAAGCTTGCAAAACTAAAAGTTTCTTTTTTGCTTTTTTGCTTTCTTTTGTGTCTCTTTCTATATTCCGAGCTAAAACCATCCCTGGTTCCTTTTTTCATATTTAAGCTTAATCAAAGACAATTTTAAGCAAAATGAAGCTAAAAATCAAATCAAAATCATTTTTATTTGATTAAACTCCAAAATCTATTTATAATTTAATTAAATAAACAGTAAAGATATGAGCTTAATTATATTTTTGTTCTCGATTGCAATAACCGTTGTTGCTCAAATAATGGTACATTCTCAGTTTAAAAAAGCTGGGAAAATTCAAGGTAAATCCGGTTTAACAGGATTTCAAACTGCTAAGAAGATACTTGACCAAAATGGATTGTCTGAAGTGAAAATCATTCAATCAAGTGGTAAATTATCGGATTATTATGATTCTCGTAATAAAGTACTTGCACTTTCAAGTGATGTTTACAATAAATCATCAATAGCCGCTATAGCAGTTGCAGCCCATGAATGTGGACATGCTTTGCAAGACAAATATAATTACTCTTATCTAACTTTAAGACAAAGTTTATATCCGTTGGTTAGCGTTACTTCAAATATTGCTCCAATAATTATTATACTTAGTTTTTTATTTGCATCCACGGGTTTACTCAAAATCGGTATTGCAACATTTACTATTAGTTTATTTTTTACACTAATTACTCTCCCTGTTGAATTTGATGCTTCTAAAAGAGCTTTGAACGTTATTCAGTCTCAGAATTTAGTTCTGGATGATTCAGAATTTAAAACAGCTAAAAAAGTTTTAGATGCAGCTGCCCTTACATATGTTGCAGCTTTTGTCACATCTCTCTTGGAGTTAGTTAGGTTAATCATAATTGCAAAGTCTAACGAATAAATATGTTTGAATTATTAATATCTTTTATTGCCTCTACTGGTCTTTTTGTTGTTTTTGGAAAAATTCTCGTAGCCCAAACAAAAAAACTTGAAGGAATCCTTTATAAAGATTCCCAAAATCAAATAGTTGAATTTCAAGAAGAAAACAATCAAAAAATAGAAGCTTATAAAGATGGCTTTCAAAATATTAAAGAATCGATTCAAGAAACGATGAATATTTCAAGCGAATCTCTTGATCTTCTTACTCAAAAGATTGAAAGTCGAAAAGAAAAGACTGAATCTGTTTTAAAAATAGTCAATGAACTAGAAAAAAAACACCAAGAAATTCTAAAAAAAGAAAAAGAATTAGTCTCAAGTTCCATTGAAGTGTTAGAAAAAAAAGTAAATAAATCGAAAGATGATTTAAAAAAAGAAATCATCAAGGATATGGATTTAAAAACACGAGCTTCAAACCAGACAGATTTAACTTATTACGTAGAGAGAACTAAGAAATTTCAAGAAAGAGTTTCAAATAATATATTAAAAAGCACAATTCAAAGAGTAACGGCAGAGAGTTCAGTAGATAAATCTTCTAGAATTTTAAAAATGCCATCTAAAAATAGCTTTCAAAGAATCTTAAAAGATCCAGCTATTTTGGAAGTAATTTCTAAAACTCTTGGCGTTGAAATTGAACCTCTTGAAAGAGAATATTCTTTTAGAGTATCATCTTTTATTATGTGGAACTCAGAAATTGCCAAAAAAGTTTTATCCAAAATGGCTCTCTCTTTTAAATTTGATGCAAGTAAATTAGAAGCCACAATCCAATCTGCTAAACAAGAATTTCAAAGACACTTGATTTCAGTTGGTAAAAAAGCTTTAGCTAAGCTAGGCTTAAAAGATCAAAAACCATATGTCTGTGAAATAGTTGGAAGATTAAATTACAGAACTTCATATGGTCAAAATATCTTAAAGCACTCTTTTGAAACAGCCTATTTATGTTCTTTGATAGCGGCTCAATTAGGAGCAAATCAAAAAGTAGCTTTACTTGGTGGTTTCTTTCATGATGTAGGTAAGGCACTTGATCAAGAAGTTGAAGGTTCACATGATGTATTAGGGATGGAATTCCTAAAAGAGAATGGATTTCCATTTGAAATCTATCATCCAGCTCATTCTCATCACCATGCCGTTGAAATCGAAACTATAGAAGCTCAAATTGTTATCATTGGAGATAAGCTTTCCGCATCAAGACAAGGTGCTAGAACGGAATCCATGGAAATGTATTTACAAAGAGTTAAAGGTTTAGAAAGAATTGCTAAGGAAGAAAAACTTGTCCAAAAATCATTTGCAGTAAGTGCAGGTAGAGAAATTAGAGCTTATCTAAACAATCATCAATCCAAAGATTCAGATATGTCTAAGGTAGCAAGTAATATGGTACATAAAATACAAGAAGAGTTAATATATCCAGGTAAGATCAAGGTTAATATTATCAGAGAGTTTGTCTCTACATCTATTGCTAATAAAAAATAAAATGTCTAAAAACAAAGGATCATTAGAAAAGGTAATTATGACTGCAATAGTAGGCGCAGCCATTGGATCTGTGATTGGCGTTTCAGTTGCTCCGAAAAAAGGAAAAGAAACGCGAAAAAACATCTTTACAAAGCTTAAAAATATTGCAAGAATAATCAGGTCATAGTTAACAAGCTATATGAACCTGATTAGAAACGTAAAAATAAAAATACTTTATTTGTTTATATTTATTCTTTTGTTTATAAGTTTAAATTATTTACAGGCAGATATATATTTAAAAATATTTAAAGAAAAAATTTCAAAGACAAGCATTGAGCTCTGTGTTTTAAATAGTTGTGAAACATACAATTATTCATCTTTTTTAATTAGTGATGATGTAAAAGAAGTTTCAGCTTCAGGTGCCAGTAATTTAGCTTTAGATATGTATCTTTCTATAGATTTAAAAGATGCTGAGTATTTTCAAGATGAAAAATGGTATAAAATCCAAGAGGACTATACCAAGGATGATTTGTTGCTTTTAATTCATAAGTCTCGTTACCCCAATACTTACTTTTTAAATTATAGATCATCAATAGTAAGTAAGAAAATAGATATTTCAAAAGAAATCTCCCTTGAGCTAGAAGGGGAAATGTTAAATATTTCTAAACAAGAACTTAAAAAGCTAATTTTTATTAAGGATTCAGAACTTGTAATAAATCCCCTGCTGTTTTTAAATTATCTAAAAGATAAAGAAGTTGACTTAACCACTCCTGTCTTAGATCTTAATAATTTTAAAGCTTTTAAAAATAAAAAAATTCCAGATTTTGCTAAATTAGTTAACTCTCTTAATGTTAGTTTGAATGACAATCAAGAACATTCAAAAATTAGAGTTGAATACTATATTCCAACCCCAATTATTCTTTCAAATATAAATAATGAATATTCTATACAAAAAGTTGTCTTTACAAGCTTTTATGGATCTAATTTCAATCGTAATTTTAATATCCAAAATGCTATTAAAAAATTACAATTTATAGAATTAATGCCTAATCAAGAATTTTCTTTTTTAGATTCAATCGGAGATATTTCAAAAGAAACGGGTTACAAGGATTCATTAGTTATAACTAGTGAAGGTTTTGTGAGTCAAGCTGGAGGAGGAGTTTGTCAGGTTTCCTCAACAATGTATTATGCAGCTTTACATGCTGGCTTTCCAATTTTAGAAAGATATAATCATTCCAAAGCTATTTCTTATTATGCTCAAGCTTTTGATTATGGTTTAGATGCTACTATTTACCCGGGGCAAAAAGATCTTAGGTTTAAAAACACATATCCTTTTAAGGTTATACTTTTCTCTTACTACATTGATTTTACAATGCAAACTTTAGTCTTGGCACCACAAGAGATGGATAATGTTGAACTTAACTTGATAATAAAAGATGTTGATCATTCTCAGTATTCACTGGTTGAAATAAATAAGGATCTAAATTTAAACACTCAAGCTAAATTAATACAAAATTATATTCCAAAGATATTTACTTTGTGGGAGAGAAAAATTGGAGAAAAAACTGAAAAAATCAGCAGTAGTTATAGATCTCAGCCTAAGATTCTTGATTATTCAAACAACTGATTTTGACCTTTTTGTAATGGATTGCCATCTTTCCCTCCTAGTAGAGGCGATGTACCGGCTTGAATTTTAATTTGTCTTAAAATATCCTTAGCTTTTTCGTCATAAGGATTATGGTCTAAATAAGTGTTTATAAAAGCCATAGCCTCGTCAAAAGCTTTTACTCTAATTAATAAATCAGTAATAACAAAGTATAGATCGAAATTTTTAGGATTAAGCTCTAAGGCTTTCGAATAGGCATTAATTGCAGGTTTCCAATATTTTAAATCTTCACAAACCTTACCTAAACTTAGTAGTCTGTTAGGTTTTTTAGCATCTAAGATAATGGACTTATCATATGCATCTTTAGCCTCCAAAAGTTTCTTTTGATTATAGAATGCAAGGCCAAGATTACTGTAGTAAACAGGATTTCTGGGTTCTAGAGTGATCAGTTGCTTAAAAACAGCTTCTGCTTTTGAAAAACGATCTGTTTTTAGATAAATAAGACCTAATTTATTATTAGCATCTAAATGTTCTGGGTTTAAGGTAAGAACTTCTACAAAAGTTTTTTCAGCTTCTTTGAAGTTATCTTGAGCATAAAATAAGTCTGCCCTATCAAATGTATTGTTTATTCTTTTGTAGTCAAGATTTCTTCTTTTAATTCCTTCTTCTCTTCTTTGCTGACCTTGGTTTATTAATTTTGAAATTGGCTCAAATACAGGTTTATTTGCAAAAACCCGTAGTTTTTTATTGGACAAGTCTTTTCTATAGTTTTTAAAGAAAATACTCAAAAGAGATACCAAGCAAATAAAAATTAAAAACCAAATCATAAAATTTTTTTTATTTAGATTAAATTCTAACTTGATTATCCGAAAACTGCAATACTAAACTCAGTAAAACTGACTTCAAATTAACATTGGCATGAGTGTAAAGTTTTAATTGGTTTAAATGCTTAATCAAATTTGCATATCGACTATAATCTAGATCTCCGTAAGCTAGCTTTTCTTCAAGCAATTTTTCAAATGATAAAATTGTATTTAAAACCTTAGTTTTATCGATCTCTAAATTTTTCTCTTGTTGAAAGTAGCTTTGATTTTGATCTCTAATTAATTCAAAAATCTCATCGTCTATTTCTTTTTGCTTTGAATTTTGATTCTCTATAAAAAGTAAATAACTTCTAGATTGGATAGTCGGTAAAACCCTTGAAATATTTGAAGTAGTTAAAATAAAATAAACATTATCACTAGGTTCTTCTAGGATTTTTAAGAATGCATTCAGGCACGGGATTGAAACTTCTTCAATATTTTTAATTATACAAAACTGTTTTGAGCTAGGTGTTTTTAAAGTCAATTTTTGTTTTAATTCTCTGAATATCTTTATGCTTAATTTATTGTCTTTATTTTCATTTAAAATAAAAACATGATCCATTGGCCCCTTTTTTTTATTAACCAAGCTTAGAATCTCTTCAAAGCTCTTAAAAACACCATTGCAATAGCAAAGAATACTAGCTGATGGCTTATTTGTAATTAGACCCTCTAAAAAACTTAGTACCTTTACATTCATATTTTTAATTATATACTTTTATTGAAGTTATAATAAATTAATTATGGATAAATTCAAATCAATTGCAATTATAAGTGTAGTAACACTTTTCGTGTTTGTTACTTTTATAGTTTCAAGTAATTCAAAAAATCATAACCCCCAAGAAATGAATTTTGATCAGATCGCTATCGAACAACAAGGTAATCTTGATTTAGATGGACAAGCAACTATTGATATAGTATTTAATACTACAGAAGGTGAAATTCATGCTGAGCTTTACCCAGACTTAGTTCCAGAAACTGTTAAAAACTTTGTTGAACTTGCACAAGAAGACAAATATAATGGAGTTTTATTTCATAGAGTAATTAAAAATTTCATGGTTCAAACCGGTGATTTTGAAAACTTTAATGGAACTGGTGGTCACTCATATAAAGGAGAAGGTACAACAATCGACGAAGAATTTCACCCAAATTTAAAACATGTATACGGAGCTCTTTCAATGGCTAAAACTGCCATGCCGTCTACAACTGGTAGTCAGTTTTTCATAGTTCAAAATCAACAAGGAACACCTCATTTAGATAATGGTCATAGTGTTTTTGGAATGGTTAAAAAAGGAATGGATGTAGTAGAAAAAATAGCAAGTGCTAAAATAGGTCCAATGGATAATCCTCTTGAAGACATCAAGATATTAGACGTTAAAATTTCTAAATAAGCAAAAAGCCCTATTGACTAGGGCTTTTTAAATACAAAAAAAACTCATCTACATGATGAGTTTTAATGGTTTAGCTAACTTTATTAACTACTGCATCAAAAGCTTGAGGGTGATTCAAAGCAAGATCAGCTAGTACTTTTCTGTTTAAAGAAATTTTATTATCCGCTAATGCTTTAATGAATCTTGAGTATTTCAAAGTTCCATTAAGTTTTAGGGCAGCTGAGATTCTAGCTATCCAAAGCTGTCTGTAATCTCTTTTCTTTTTCTTTCTACCTACATAAGCATGTAGTCCAGCTTTCATCCAAGCAATATTTGCTTGCGTGAAGATTTTTGATCTCAAACCTCTAAATCCTTTAGTTTGAGCAATTCTTTTTTTATGTCTTCGGCGTCTTACTACACCAGTTTTTACTCTTGTCATGACTATTTACTGTTAGGAAGTAATCTTTTTAATTGTTTAGCAAAAGACTTAGGAAAAGTCAAATATGCAAACACTTTAGATCTCTTAGATTTATGTTCTAATCGATGGTTTCTATTAGCTTTTTGGTAAAAAGCTTTACCTTTACCATCTTTCGAAAATTTAATTCTCTTTTTAAGAGATGATTTTGTTTTCGCTTTCATATTATAAATTATTTATTTTTAGGTGATAGAATCATTATTAGGGTATTTCCTTGTCTTTTTGGTTCCATATCAACAGATGCAGTTTCTGCAAGTATTTCTTTGATTTTCCCCATCTTTTCAAACCCTAAATCAGTATGAGCAAGCTCTCTTCCTTTGAACATCAAACTTACTTTAACTAAATTTTTTTGTCCAAGAAATCTTTCTGCTTGCTTAATTTTAGTTTTTAAATCGTGATCTGAAATTCTAAGAGTAATTCTAACTCCTTTCACTTCAGTCTGTTTTTGAGCTTTCTTATGTGCTTGATCGGATTTCTTCATTTTATACAAATGTTTACCGTAATCCATAATCTTACAAACGGGAGGATTAGCCTGAGGGGAAACCTCTACTAGGTCTAGTCCTGCTTGTTTAGCAAGCTTTTTGGCTTTATCTAAACCCATAATTCCTTTTTGCTCGCCTTCATGATCTATCAATCTAATTGCTTTAGATTTAATTCGATCATTTGTGTTAAACGCTTTTATAATACTAAAATTAAATGCATGAGAAATATACTTTTCATTGCAGCTCTTGTCAAGAGACTTTAAAAGCTTTTACGGTTTTCAATTGCCTGAGATAAAGTTCTTGAATCTAGATAGTCTAAATCTGAACCAAAAGGAAGTCCAGAAGCTAGCTTGCTAATGCTGACCATTTCATTTTTCAAGCTTTCGTTTATATAATGGCATGTTGCATCTCCATCACTTGTTGAATTCAAAGATAAAATCAACTCGGTTGGAGTGCATACTTTATTTAATTTTTTACAAAGTAAATCAACTTTAGTATTACTTGGCAGCACACCATTTAAAGGGGAAATTAATCCATGTAAGACAAAATACTTACCCTTAAATACTCCCGAATTTTCTATAGCAATTAAATCTAAGATGTCTTCTACAACACAAATACTTTTTGAATTTCTTTTTTCATTTTGACAAATTAAACAAAGATCGCTTTCACAATAGTTTTGGCATTCATTGCAAAGTCTTACTTCTGTGTTTACTTTATTTAATGAATCAACCAAATTTTCAATATATCCGTCGGGTTTTTTTAAAATGCTTAAAGCTAATCTTTGAGCTGTTTTAGATCCTATTCCAGGTAGTTTATTAAGCTGATTAATCAATTTATCTATAAAAACTGGTAATAAATTTTGATTTTCCATTTTAAGAATTTTTTAATAGTTTGTTAAGTTTCTACTCTATATTCAAAAGCTTTAACTTCAATAATATGATAATAAAAATTAAAGTAGCTGTTCCAGTTAATGGTAAATTCTTTCCAAACGAAATGCAAATTGCGTTTCATGAAGGACTTCCCTTTGTGCAGTCTCCTAATTTCACAACTACAAGCATGAAATCTTTACAGTTAAAATTAAAAGTGATTTTTAAATGCATTGGATTAAAATTTCCAAAGAAAAAAATTTTTATTACTTTTAAGAATCAAAAATTAATTCCTACCTCATATCAGTTTTTGGAAACGCCAATTGTTTTGGCAGTTTTTAAATATATGAATCTTACAAGCTTTCTAGAAGAATCTTATTATACAGGTTCATTAGATTTAACTGGCACATTTTTAATAAGTAACTCTTACCAACAAAAGTATCAGGAGTTCATTGATGAATTTTGTTCGAATAGAAAATTTTTCTTTCCGGGGGATTTTGAAAGAATACATCCTAATGTTTTTAGGTCACAAGAGTCTTATTTAAGCCGGTCATCTTTTGAGAAGTCTATTATTCATTTGCCTCGTATCTTAACTTTAGCGTTAAATATACAGCATTTGTTGGGTGTTAATATTTTGTTTGTTGATCCGGAAGACAATGCAGGTCTTTTGATGAAGAAAATTAAGTTACTAAAGAGTTATATTAGTTTAGAACCACGAAATTATAATTTAAATTCGGAATTTAATGAGAAGTTGTTTTTTGACACCATTGCAGATGCATCAAAATCTGAACTCAAGTCACTTAAGAGTGAATATTTTCACTCCTGTCTTGGGGTAATTAAACCTTGTCCGTGTGGTAAACTTTTAACAACTGAAAAATGTAGATGTGGAGTTAATTATACAAAGACATTTTACAAAAATTTTTCCCCAAGGTTTTTTTCGAAATTTCCAATTGTTCTTTATTTAGACAATCAGTTAATGCAAAGTACGTGTTATAAATTTCAATGGTTCGAGTCTATTTTTGATTTTGATACCAATCAGAGTCTTAGCCAGAAAATTCAAATAATTCTAGATAAATGGTCAAATGAAGCTTTTTTCCCTATCTTTAAAGATACTGATTCTAAGCTTTTGTTAGCATCCTTATCGCAACTTGAAAATTGATTACATATAAATTTTATGAAGACGCTGCCATTCGTCTCTATAAAAGTAAAGGCTATAGATTAGTAAAAAGGAATCATAGAGGAAAGGGATATGAGATTGATTTAATTCTGCAGAAAAAAAAGAGTTTAAAAATTGTTGAAGTTAAAGCTTCAGTCTTTGAATCAGAGATAATTGCAAGAAAATTTATGGACAAACAAATAAAATGCTACAACAGGTTTCTATCTAAGCTTGAAAACAGTCACTTGTCTACTTATAATTTAAGCTTTGATATAATTATATTTGCTAAGAATCAGCCCGAGGCTTTACTATTCAATATATATAAAATAATAGAATGAAAAAACTAATATTTTTGCTTTATCTAATTCCAGCAATCTTTATTAGTGGTTTTTTCTTGATGTATAATCAGGTTGAAATTTTGGTAAATGTTGACCAGGGTAACGTTGAGCTTTACTATAATAATCAATCTCAAGTTTGTGCGAGCTTCCAGTGTAAACTATTGGTGCCTCGAAATTTAAAAAATATCAACTATAAAAAAGAAAATATTGTTCCAGGCATTTTAAAAATAGACACATATAAAGATAGAGAGTATTCCATTAAGACTAATAAGATAGCTTTTTTAAGGGAAACAAAGACGTATGGCACACAAGAAGAGCCATTTATAGTAAGAAAAGAGGGAGAGAAATTTGTTTTGTTTAGTAACTTTGAATCCCCTTTTCCACTTGCAAGCTTTCCCTCTTTTAAGGTTTCTCCAAGTATTTTTTATTCAGAGAATTTAAATTATATTCTTTTAAGAGAAGATAAATCTAATAGTTATTATTTGTTCGACACAAAAAACAATAAGAAAACACAAATTCAAAGTCTTGAAAGCCAAGGAGAGATAAAAGTTCTAAATAATGGTGATCTCTTGTATATGAATACAGATGGTCTATTAAATCAGGTTGATAAAAACAATCAAATTATAAACTATTATAATCTAGAAAGTATTGATCATTTCCTGGAAATTGACCAAGGGTTTTTAATTTTAACAAAAGACATGGCGGGAGTTTTAACTGATAAAGATGGGATAAACTTTGCATATGAACTTTCTAAGTCTGTCTTTATAAATCAAGCAGAAGAAAATTATAAAATTTATTTATTTAAAAATAAAGCTGATTACTCCAAAGTTTTAGACGTTAATTCTAAAAGCGGTCCGTTTCGACTAATTAGCTTTCCAAAAGTTAATAATAAAATATATTTGGAATCTTTGGATGGATTATTTGAAATTGAACTTTGAAAAATTTGAAAAAAAGTACATAATAGTTACCTTAAAAAGAAAATATGAATCAATTAAAAGCACCACCTCAATCAATTGACGCTGAAAAGTCGGTTTTAGGGTCTATTTTGCTTGATCCGGATGGATTAATTAAAATTGTTGATTTGATTGATCATGATGACTTTTATGTTCCAGCTCATAAACATATATACAATTCCATTTTTGATCTCTTTAACAAAAGAGTTAATATTGATGTTATTACCCTTAATGCAATCTTGCATGATAAAGGACAACTGGATAAAATTGGAGGTGCATCATACTTAGCTGAACTTGTTGATTTTGTTCCAACAAGTAGTCATATTTTTCAATACGCTCAAATAGTTAAAAAGAAAGCAACCTTAAGAAAACTTTTAAAAGCTGGACAAGATATTACAGCTTTAGGTTTTGACGAAAATACAGATGTTGAAAATCTACTTGAAGATGCGGAAAAGAGTCTTTTTTCGGTATCTCAAACCTTTGTTAAAGATAAGTTTGTTCATATTAAAGATGTTCTAACAGAAACTTATGAAAAAATTGCTGAATTACATGATTCAGATGCGAAAGATAAGTTTTCTGGTTTACCATATGGCTTTAGAGACTTGGACGGTATTACTTCGGGAATGCATCCTTCTGATTTGATTATTTTAGCCGCCAGACCAGCGATGGGTAAAACATCTTTTGCTTTGAATATTGCTCAAAATGCAGCTTTAAAGAATAAATCCGTAGGTGTTATTTCTTTAGAAATGTCAAAAGATCAGTTGGTTGAACGTATGTTTTGCTCCCTTTTACAAGTTGACTCTTGGAAAATAAAAACTGGTCAATTAGACGACAGAGATTTCGCAAAAATGGGACCTGTAATGGATAAGCTAAATTCAATGAAGTTATTTATAGATGATTCTTTATCAAGCTCAGTAGTTGAATTAAGAGCTAAAACTCGACGTTTACAAATGGAACACGGATTAGACCTTATAATTATTGATTACCTACAGTTAATGTCTTCAGGTAAGCATGGATTTTCTTCAAATAGAGTAAATGAGATTTCTGATATATCTAGAAGTTTAAAATCTTTAGCCAGAGAGCTTAACGTGCCGATTATTGCCCTTTCTCAGTTGTCTCGTGCAGTTGAGTCTCGTCCGGACAAAAGACCTATCCTGTCGGATCTTCGTGAGTCTGGTGCTATTGAGCAAGATGCGGATTTGGTAATGATGCTTTATAGAGATGATTACTATAATCCAGAAGATAGTTCAAAGACTGGAGTTACAGATCTTTTAATTAGGAAACATAGGCATGGTGCGGTAGGTACGGTTGAGCTTATGTTTAAGAAAGAACAAATGAAATTTTATAATCTTGAAAAAAATCGTTCTCAAGATTTTGAAGATGGAGCTCCACCACCACAGCCTGGACCACAACAAAGAAACCATGGACATTTAAAGCCAGTAAACGTTTCAAGGGGGCAATCAAATGCTAAAAATATTATGCCCGAGTTCTAAATGTTACTACAAAGTAAAAAAACCTCATAAGAGGTTTTTTTGATGGTGGGCAGGGAGGGATTCGAACCCCCGAAGGCGAAGCCAGCAGATTTACAGTCTGCCCCGTTTGACCGCTTCGGTACCTACCCTAAAATGGAGCCACTTGTCGGACTCGAACCGACGACCGACCGCTTACAAGGCGGTTGCTCTACCAGCTGAGCTAAAGTGGCCTGCACCATATTGGTATGAAAAATATACAAAACTCTATATAAAAAGTCAAAGGTTTTTTTAAGTTTTTGTATTAACTAAGTTAACAATAGCATTTAAAGTCCATTTATCATCGCATAGTACAAAATCATAATTGTTTTCCAGTAAGAATTCTTTAAAATTATTTTTATAAGCACGATTATTTTTAAGTCCAATTTTTATATTTTCAATGTCAGACGTAAAAGCATTTAAAAAAGCTTTTAGGTCGCTAGAGAAATCTTTATGGTAATTAGTATTCCATACTTTGAAGTCTGACAAATCTTGTGCAATTTGCGGATACCCAGCAAACCCAAAGAAGTTTCCTCTGATTATATCTAGGTCTATAGTCAAATGACTACATAGCTTTGATAGTTCTTTGGTATGTACAACTCCACTTGAATTTGTAATTGATATACCCGTTTTCACATTTAAGTCTGGACAAAGCTTGTTAACAGCATTTAAAAATAATTCTTCAAAGTATAAAAATTCCGATGGAGAGTTTATATTACTAAGAATAAAAGTGTAGCTGATTTCTTTTTTAGTCTGTATTCTCCACATTGCTTCTAAAAAAGATTGAATTATTACAGCAAAAAGATTTTCATTGTTAATAAATATTTTACATCCTGCTATTGAATTTTTTGATAAGTTAATAAGTTTCAGAATTTCTTTTTGAACAAAATCATAATCTAACTTTGAAATTTCCACGAAATCTAAAATGCTATCAATAGATGGTATCATTGAGCCAATAACATCATATGGAAAAGCTATTTGAAGATTTTTTTGATTAATCAATTCTATTTTGTTTTCAATTCTATCTCTTAGATTGTTTTTTATTTTTATCAAATCACGAGGCTGAAGGGTTTTAAATAAAACCCTTAGTTTGTCTAAGTCTGAAATGCTCTCTTTGAGAAATTCTTCTGTATCCCATAGAAATACTTCAAAAAGTGAATCTTGACCATCTTGTTTTTGGCCGAAACTATAAAAATCCAAGCTTAAATGTTCTTTTGATTTTTTTAATAAGCTTTTTAAGGGTTTAAGGGATTCATTTAAAACTAAATTTTTTTTGGTTTTAAAAATTCTTCCAGAGTTTGCATCTAAAGTAATAACGTCCCCAGTTTTAAGTATTTTTTGGTTTTCAAAGATAATCTGTTTGTTTTTGATACTTATAAAGTTATCTATTGCTATTGTAGGAATACATAATTCACGTGTTTTTCTTGCAAGAGCTGAAGTGAATTGTTTGTTATCTAAAATTAAACCACTTGCTCTTTTAATAATTTCTTTTGGCCACTGGTAGTCGGCTTTTGAAAAAATAATGAAATTATTTTTATTTGAGATGCAAGTTTTAGCGTCTTGTTCATCAAAAACAAGGCTTCCTACACAAGATCCAGTTGTTATTAGCCTTCCTTTTGCAAATGAAAAATCTGTAATGCTAGATTGGCATTCTAAGTTTTGATAAAGATGTAATTTTTCAGAATTAATAAAGTTTACAGCTTTTGAGAATTTCAGTTTTTCTTCATTAATAAAGTCATTGCAAATTTTAACTTCAGCTTGAATTGTTTTTGGAATTTCATATAAATTCGTAATTCTTAGGGTTCCATCTTCGATTACACCTTCCACGCAAAGATCAAATTTAAGAAATTTTTCAAGTGTTTCGAGTGTTTCTTCTATTTTATTTTTTTGCGTTTTATTTAGTTCTGAAATATCTGTGAAATTGCTATTAAATCTAAAGTACGAATAATTTTGTTTGTACTGAAAATAGTCTCCTTTTAAGCCTTTTTCTCCAGTGTTAGGGTCTCTTGAGTAGGCAACAAATGATCCCGAATTTTCACCAAGATTTCCAAAAGTCATTTCTTCAATAATAACAGGAAGACCGTTTTCAAGAGAAAATTTTTCTTTTATCTTTTGGTCTTTAAATTCTTTTGATAGCCACTTTGTATACATGCTTTCAATTACCATTCCCGCCTGTTCATAAATTGAATGTGGTATATTGAAATTATTTTGATTTGCAAAGTTTTGTAAAATATCAATTAGCTCTTTTAAGTCATTTAGCTTAAGGTCTTTAAATTCTTTCACTTTTTTTGATTCTACAAATCTATTTTCTATATTTAAGACTTGAGTTTTTGAAACGCCAAAAACTTCTTGTAAAAAATTACAAATGAAAAAGTAATAAGATTCATATGCAAACTTTGGTCTAAGATAAAAATTTCCAATTTGATCTACAGTGTCTTTATTAAAACCTATATTTAAAACACTATTTAGTTTTAAGATATCCCCGTTTTTTGATGGTCTTATTGATATTATCAAGGGTTTATCAGGAGATTTAAGGCCAGATTTTGACTGATCGCTTACTGTGTTAATAATTTCTTGGAGCTTTTCTAGATTTAAAGAGCAATCATTGCTTAGGTAATCTTTAAAAAATTTATCAGATATAAAAACCCTAGAAACTGTTGATATTTCTAATTTATGAAGACTTGATAAATAATAAGCTTTATATCCAATGTTTTCTTTGATTTTTGATGTAACCTCTAGGGGCAGAAAAAAGTCTTTCATTTTTTTAAGTTAGGTTTTTAAGAGCTTCGACGTAAGATGCTTTTCTGAGGCTTATATTTAATTCCTCTGAGGTTTTTAGTACTCTAGCGAACACTTTACTTATCTTATTGTTTAAGTGCTCTAAGGTTTCAGTTTTAGATGATTTTTTATTCTTTAAATTGTTATCCCATTCAAGGTAACTTCCAACAACACCTCCGCTATTAGCAAGTATATCTGGAATTACAATTTTGTTTTTCATTTCTTGGAAGTCTATAGAA
>Ga0163108_10000783_pt1 | contig 23502 bp, 17 predicted proteins | sample Fk1155metaG_FD_109644 | JGI IMG/M metagenome (GOLD analysis project Ga0163108, IMG submission 109644) | Marine microbial communities from the Central Pacific Ocean - Fk160115 155m metaG | ecosystem: Environmental > Aquatic > Marine > Oceanic > Photic zone | place: The Central Pacific Ocean...
GCTGGCGGCGATCGGCCTGGCGGCGATCATCTGGTGCGGTGCGATTGATCTCTCGATCGGCAGTGTTCTTGCCGTCGGTGGTGCGGTGTTTGCGATGAGCTACTCACACGACGCCTCACCGTTGGTCTGCTTCTGCGGTTGCCTGCTCGTGATCGGGGGACTGGTGACGTGCAATGGCCTGCTGGTCCGCTGGCTGCAAATTCCGGCGTTGATCGTGACGCTGGCTGGCCTGGCCGCCTATCGTGGATTGGCCCTGGTCCTGGTCAACCTGGGCGTTCCCGGTTTTGACGGCAACCTGACTGTTCCCGAGGAGGTGTTCCGGATCCCCGGCCGCGACTGGGCGGGCTGGTTCCTGCTGCTGGCCGTTGGTGGGGCGGTGTGGTGGGAGTTCCATGGACGACTGCCTCGGCTCTGGCTGGCCCACGGCAGTTCCCCGGTGGCCTGCCGGTTGCATGGTCTGGACGTGTCGCGGTTGACGCTCTCGGCATTTGTCTTCGGCGGGTTCTATGTCGGGCTGGGTGGCCTGTTGTACGTGTCCAACCAACAGACGATTGATCCCGCGCGAATGGCTCTGGGATTTGAACTCTCGGTGATCGCCGCTGTTGTCCTGGGAGGAACGAACATCTTCGGCGGGGAGGGCAGTTTTCTGGGGACGCTGCTGGGTGTGCTGTTCCTGTACCTGGCCCGCCAGGCGTTGATTTACGCCTTCGACGATCCCCATGCCCGCCAGGCCTTCGAGGGGGCATTGATCCTGGCGGTCATCGGGTTCGACTGTGCCCTGCATCGAGAGGGGCACCGGATGGAGGAGTTGAAATGAGAGCGATGGTGCTGTTGATCTTGCTGCTGGTCGAGCTGGCCGTTTTTGCGACGGTCAGCGGGGCCGACGTGGGATCGTTGAACGGGATTCTCGTCTATCTCGAGCTGAAATTCCTTGACCTGCTCCCGGGACTGACCCCCGTCCTGGTCTTGTCGGTGGGCATGACGATGGTGCTGGTCACGGCCGGAATTGATCTCTCGGTCGGCTCGATGCTGGCGTTGATCGCCTGCGTGATGTCGTCGGTCGAGGGGGCGGCGTCATTCTGGTGGACGGCGGTTCCCCTGGGGATGCTGGTGGGTGTCGGGCTGGGGCTTTTTAACGGCGCCCTGGTAGCCCGCCTGGATGTTCCGCCGATCGTGGCGACGCTGGGCACGATGATCTTCTATCGCGGTTTGTGCCGGTTGGTCATGCGCGAACAGGAACGGGCTCCTTTTTTTGACGTGCCGGGCTACGAATGGCTGGGCGGGTTTGCGGGATCACTGGTGGTTGTGGGGCTGGTGGCCGGCGTCGGAGGTTGGGTCTGGAGCCGGTCACGCTGGCGGCGAGAATTGCTCCTGCTGGGCGGCAATCGCGTCGCCGCGCGCTATGCCGGTGTTCCCGTCGGACGACGGATCCTGGAAACCTACGGTCTGATGGGACTGCTGGCCTTTGTTGCCGCGGTCTGCTTTACCGCCCGCAACGGGGCCGTCAATGCCAGCACGGCGATGGGGTTGGAACTGAAGGTGATCGTTGCCGTCGTACTGGGAGGCACCCGGGTCGAGGGTGGCCGGGGATCGCTGCTCGGGTCGGTCCTGGGTTCGCTGCTGGTTGCGGTACTCGATGACGGGCTACGGGAGGCGAAGAGTTGGAGCGACGAGCACCTGCCCTTTGAAATCAGCCACCTGAGGTACCTGTTGCTGGGTGGGTTGCTGGTAGGAGGGGTCTGGTTGAATGCCCGGGTCGGCCGTCGCCGGAGCCGTTAGGCGGGCAAGCGGTGTCGATTGCGATGAGCGAGGGTTTCCACAAGACTGCTACCTGGCAACAGGGGTTCGATTGCGACGGTTGAGTCACCGCCGTGCAGAACCTGTGACACGCGATGATGGGCAGAACATGGCGCACGTTTGCAGAACCGTTGGCTGGCGGTCGTTGTTTTCCTGGATCGTGGCTGGCATCCTGCTGGGCGTTCCGGGGTGTGACCGGGCCAGTACACCGTCGCCGGCGACCGGCAGCGCGACCGGTGCCGGAAAGACCAGCGTGGGTGACAAGCAGATCGTCATCGCCATGCTGCCCAAGCTGGTCAACATCAAGTACTTTGCCGCCTGCCGTCGCGGCGCACAAAAGGCGGCTGATGAACTGGGCGTGCGGTTGATCTATGACGGGCCGACCGAGCCCAGCGGTTCCGAGCAGAACAAGTTCATCGAGACCTGGATCCGCCAGGGTGTCGACGCGATCTGTGTTGCCCCCAACCAGCCCAAGACCGTCCGTCGCTTTGTCCAGCGAGCCCGCTCACGTGGGATCCAGGTGATTTGCTGGGACACCGATTCTCCCGATTGTGGCCGGACGTTGATGGTCAACCAGGTCGATGACCGGGAACTCGGAGAACGATTGATCGACGAGATTGCCGGTCAGATGAAGCAGGAGGGCAAGTGGGCGATCGTGATCGCCAGCCTGGATGCTGCCAACCTGAACACCTGGCGGCGGCACGCCGAGGCCAGGGCCCAATCGGCGTACCCGAAAATGGTCCTGGTCGACACGGTTGTTACCGAGGAAAATGTTGAGGTCGCACGGCAGAAGGTCGAGACGCTGCTCAACAAGCACCCCGACCTGAAAGGGTTGATCGCGTTCGATTCCAACTCGGTCCCGGGAGCAGCCGAGGCCCTGAAACGAACCGGCCGGGTCGGCCAGGTGGCACTGACGGGCAACTCGATGCCCGAGGAAATGCGGGCTTATATCAAGGACGGTGTGCTCGAGGCCTTTTACCTGTGGGACCCGAGGGCGTTGGGCGAACTGACGGTGCGAGTCGCTCACGCGCTGGTCCGCGAACAGACCATCACGCAGGGGACGCAGATTCCCGGTTACGGACCGGCACGGCTGAGTCCGGCCGATCCGACAATGTTGATCCTCTCGGATCCACTGCGTTTCAGCCGTGAGAACATCGACGAATACGACTTCTCGAAGTGAATCAGTCCTCGCCGGTCATTCGCCTGGTCGAGTTCATCCGGGTCCTCAAGGGCCGCTCGGTTCCCGGTGGCATCCATCCGGTGGGTTCTGCCAGGCCGGACCGCTTGAACAGTTCGCGCGGTGTCCACGCCGATCGGATCTCCAGACACCGTTCGCGAATTTCCGATTGTGTCGGCAGGTAGATATCCATGATGGTTCCTCCCGGCCAATACTACGGGTATCACGCTGCAGCTGTTGGTCGCAATTGATGACAATCCAGGAAGTCGGAGCGAATCATGTCGGCTGAAAGCCTCTCGGATCGCCTGTTTCTGCGGGGATCGCAGGGAAATCCGGTCCGCGTGGGGCTGGTCGGGGCCGGAAAATTCGGGACGATGTTTCTGTCGCAGGTTCGTACGACAGTTGGGCTGCAATTGAACGCGGTGGCCGATCTGGATCCAGCCAACGCGACCGCCGCATTGATCCGGGCGGGATGGCATGACGACCGGATTGTCGAGGCCACGACGGCCGGGGAGTTGGCCAAGGCGGCTGCAGGTCGACAGGTTGGTGTCACCGATGATGTGGTGGCGATGATCAACTCGGGGCTGGATGTCCTGGTCGAGAGTACCGGCCAGGTGGCAGCGGCATCGCGACACGTGTTGGCCGCCATCGATGCGGGACTTCACGTGGTGATGGTGACTGTCGAGGCGGATGTGCTGGTCGGCACGGCCTTGGCTCGTCGGGCCGCGGCGGCCGGCGTTGTTTATTCGCAGGCCTACGGGGACCAGCCGGCGTTGATCTGTGAGTTGGTCGATTGGGCCCGGACCTGTGGGTTCACGGTCACTGCCGCTGGCAAGGGCACCCGCCATCTGCCGGCTTTCCACGAATCGACGCCCGAAACGGTGTTTGATCATTACGGTGACGAGGCGGATTCGCTGCGGCGGCATGGTGTCAATCCGCGGATGTTCAACTCGTTCCTGGACGGCACCAAGAGTGCGATCGAAATGGCCGCCGTCGCCAACGCGACCGGCCTGCGGCCGCAGGCCGGTGGGCTGCAATTTCCACCCGTGGGGACCGACAGGTTGGCCGACGTTTTGAAACCGGTGGCCGAGGGAGGCATCCTCGAGCACGGCGGAACCGTCGAGGTCGTCAGTTGTCTGGAGACCGACGGACGTCCCGTGGCCAACGATCTGCGATGGGGAGTCTATGTTGTCGTCGAGGCCGAGCACGCTTACGTGCAGGAGTGCTTCGAGCAATACGGGATCCCGACGGACTCCTCGGGTCGATACGCGGCGACCTGGCGTCCCAATCACTGGATCGGGCTGGAACTGGGACCGTCGATCGCTCGTGCCGCTCTCGACGGTCAAGCCACCGGAAGCCCCCGGGAACACCTTGCCGATGTCGTGGGCTGTACGAAGACCGATCTGAAGACCGGCCAGGTCGTTGACGGCGAGGGAGGGTATTGTGTGTTTGGTCGATTGATGTCTGCCGAGGCCTGTCGCCAGCAGTCGCTGGTGCCGTTGGGCCTGCTCGAAGGCGGTCGGCTGATTCGAGATCTGCCGCGGGGCACACTTGTCGGATTCGCTGACATGGAACTCGATACCGATCCTCTCTTGCTGACGCTGCGGCAAGAGACCCTCGCCCCGGCATGATCAACGTCCGCCGATTTCCAGGACCGTCTCCTCGTCAGCCCCGTCCATGACCGCGTCCCACTGGGCCAGGAAACGCGTCTCGCTGAAGCGTTCGAGAACGTCGCTTGCGTTCTCGGCCAACCGACCGCGGAGTGCCGTGTCGCTCATGACGCGGCCAAGAGCCTGCTCGAGTCCGGTCATGTCATCGGCCGGCACGACCAGTCCATCGACCCCGTCACGGACGATCTCGCCGGGGCCGCTGGGACAGTCAAGGGTCACGACCGGCACACCGCAGGCCAGCGCCTCGGCCACGACATTGCCGAATCCCTCGTAACGCGACGGCAGCACGAACAGCTCGGACCTCGACAACGCGGCGGCCACGTTCGCCACCCAGCCGGGCAGGGCCACGTGGTCACCCAGGCCGAGTTCTCGGACCTGTTGTTCCAGTCGTGGCCGTTCCGCCCCCTCGCCCAGCAACACCAGTCGCCATTCCGGGTGCAACGCGACCAACCGTGCGAAGATCGGGAGCAGGCGATCGAAGCCCTTTTGCGGATGAAGCCGCCCGATGCCCAGCAGCACCTTGCGATCGTCGAAAGCCCAGGGTGAATCAGTGCCGGCTGAACCGGGTTCGGGTCGACGGGCGGGATTGGGCACAACGTGAACCGGTTGCCGGGGAGCCAGTTGGCGGCACCATTCCCGGACCGAATGGGTCAACACGAGTTGAGCGGCACAACCGGGATAGGTCTTTCGCCGTAGCCAGCGCCAGGCTCGGCCGGGGTCGTGATGTCGGGGATCGACCCGTTCAGAGACGATCACCGGATCGTCGAGTGGCCGGGCCGCCAGCAGGGTCAAAACGTTCATCCGATCAATGAAACTGACGATCGTCTGAGGAGACCGCTGTCGCAAGACCTCGCGCAACGCTCGGATTCGTTTGCGGCTGTTGGCAATCGCGTTCCACGGACCGCGTGAGGGACCCACCAGGCCCAGACCGATTCGCGTGATCTGATCATTGAGGGGAAAACTGTCGTTTGCGACCGAATCCAGTGTGATCAGCGAGACATCATCACCCCGATCGGCCCAGCACCGTGCCAGGTGGGCCATGTCCCGTTCGGCTCCCCCCTGGGCCAGCGAGTGGATCACGAGTGACAGGCGACGAGTCAACGGCGGGTGGCTCCGAAATGCCGGTGTGGTCGAGTGAGTCACCGTCGGGTGTATCACAATCACCGGGACCGCGACGAGAGCGATTCTGCACCAGGATCGACACGGTTTCACACGACGCCCGGTCGATAAATCTGGTTGCGTGGTTTTGCTGCATCAACATACGATGCGGACCGCGTTGTTGATGGAGTGTTCATCCCGTGTCGCCCGTTTCCGATCCGACCCACGCCGTGACCGATTCTGCGCCGGCGACTCGACGCGGGACGCTGGGGAAACGGTTGTTGTTGATGGTGGTCGTTTTTGTCCTGGCCGCGAAACCCGCCGACTTGTTGTTGGGCTACCTGGCCGGGACACACCGTCGTCACCTGCTTCGACTCGACCCGAATGCGGCGGTTCGTCACCGCAGTGCCGAGTTTGACTATGTTTTTCACACGAATCGGTACGGTTTCCGCGGGCCCGTTGTTGCCGAGGCTAAACCGGTCGGTCGTCAACGGTTGGTCGTGCTTGGGGATTCATTTGTTGCCGGCGTTGCTGTGGCCGACGAAGATGTCTTCACGGCAGTTCTGTCGGAGAAACTGTCGGCTGGTGGGATCGAGGTGGTCAACGTCGGGCGGGCCGGAACCAGTACGATCCGCGAGGTAACGCTCTACGAGCAGATCGGCCGGCGGTTCGCTCCGGATGCGGTCATCCTGGTCTATTTTCTCGGCAATGACCTGGCTGAGGTCGTCGAGGAGGAGACCGACGAGGAACTGGCGGACTGGAAGCCCTCGGGAATTCTGCGACGTGCTGCCTTTGCCTGGTGTTCGAACGCCTACCTGGAACTGGCCATGCAGAAACGGGTGGCACGGAACCTGGCCTCGATCGGCCCGCGGACGACGGCCCAGGTGCTGGCCCGGGTGCGGGACGAGGCGACCCGGTCGGGAGTCGACCCGGACCTGGCGGCCGGGCGTTACGGCCGGCTGCCCGAGAGCGTGCGCGACCTGGCCGAGGCCGGCGAGTTGCCCGAATACCGTTTCCTGCAAGCCTGCCTGGCACCGGCCCGGTTTCGTCACAGCATCGACCCGGATGACGAGTTCTTTCAGAGGGCCTGGCCACGGACCCGCCGGCACCTCGACCGTCTGAAGCGTTCAGTCGAGTCCGACGGAGCGACGCTGCTGCTGGTGGTGATTCCCGAATCGATGCAGGTTTCCGAGGCGGCACTGGAGTTCAACAGGCGATTGGGATTCGAGCTCGATGACGAGTGGAACCGGGCCAGCCCGGGCCGGACCGCCGAGGCCCTGGCACGTTGGGCCCGCGAGTCGGGCGTGCCGGTACTCGACGTGAAGCCGGCCCTGAAAGACCACCCGGGGCCGACATTCTTTGCCCAGGACGGCCACTGCACGGCCGTCGGCCATCGGGTGATAGCCCGGTCGTTGGCCGCTTGGCCGGCCCTGCGAACGGCCCTGCGTTTTCCGTTGGAGAATGGTGAGCGATGAACGGAGCGTCCGGGTCACCTGATCCCCTGTCGTTGCAGGCCCCATCTCGACCGCGGCGGTCGCGACGGACCCGCCTGGCGATTGTTGCGGGAGCCGTGGTCGTGGGGCTGGTCCTGGCCGAAGCCGGCTACCGACTGAAGCTCTTTCTCCAGGTCGGCCAGACCCCCCTGGGAGTGCAACTGACCTACCGGGCCTGGAATGAGCCAACAATTCTTGCTGGAGGCCGGGCCGGCTACAGCCACGAACCCGATCGCCGTGTCGTTGGCGTTCGCGTGACCAATGGCCGGGCCGTTGTCCAGTTGGAACGCACGACGAACGAAACCGGCAACGTCGGCTCGACCGAATCGGGCTACGACGAGGCAGCGACCCGGGTTCTTGTCGTCGGGGATTCCTTCACCGAGATCCAGCGGCAGCAGGCAACCTGGCCGATGTTGCTCGAGGCCGAACTGGTACGACGGCTGGAACATCCGACGGCGGTCCTCAACCGGGCCCGCAGCGGACACGGGCTCCTGCAGATGGTCGACGTCGCTGCCGATGTCGCCGGCAGACGACGTCCTGGCATTATTGTTGTTGCTTTCATCAGCGACGACCTGAACCGTTCGAGGTTCTGGCAGAACATTGAAGTGGTCAACGGCGAGCCACGCTTGGCGACACGCCTTTCACCGGAGGGAACGGCATGGCTGGCGCTGGGCGAGTTCTATGAGCCGGGGATCGATGCGGCCTGGTGCTCCCGCGTGCTGGCATCGGGCGATCGCACCGATGACCGGCTCGAGGATCTCGAGCGAAGGTTTGCCGCTCGCAAGCGGGATAATCCCCGCCGAATCGATTATGCTGCCCTGACCTCATCGTTTCTCTACAACCGGCTGACCTATGGTGACCCGTTTTTCGGGATTGCCGGTGCCGCGGCGACACCGCGGTTTGCCTGGCGGGACTTTCGCCGGGACGACCGGATGGTTCAGGCGTGGAAGCAACTGGGGTCGTTCGAGGGAAAGGTCGTCCTGGCTCACCTGCCCCAGTACGAGGAGTTACTGGCGGGCGAGTACAGGTTGACCGGGCAGCAGCGGTCGCTGTTGGCCAGCCTCGAACAACTGGCCGGCGTGCCGGTCGTTGACCTGATCAAGCGTAGCAAGGTGCCCGCTCGACCAGCGTCGCTGTTTCTGCTGCCTCACGATCATCACCCGTCGCGGCAGGGACTGGCCTGGTATGCCGAAGTCGTTGCCGGGATTCTTGAGGAACTGGTGACGGAAACCAAACGTCGAGACACCATCACCCGGGAAGGGACTCATGGACGATCGAGACCTGTTGAAGCGGCTGGGGAACGGCGAGACGATTGAGTCGCTGTGCGAGGACCGAGGATGGGACCGGGCGGCCTTTGATCACTGGTGGAAAGGCCTGGCTGCGGCTCGCGTCCCCGCGACCGACATCACGCGTCACGTCGATGTCACGGCACCGGTCAGGATTGTTCGTGACGAGCGGGGGATTCCCCACGTCCTGGCCGACAACGATGCCGACTTGTTCCTGGGATTTGGCATGGCCATGGCCCAGGACCGCCTCTTTCAACTCGATTACCTGCGACGGAAAGGCCTGGGACGATTGGCCGAGATTCTTGGTCCCGAAGCGATCGACGGCGACCTGGTGGCTCGCACGATGGGTCTGAACCGGATCGCGGCCGCCCACTGGAAACAGTTGCCGGCCGAACCACGGGCCTTGCTCGAGTCCTTCACCGCCGGCGTCAACGCCCATCTCGAGGAACTCGATGACGACGGCTGGCCGGTGGAGTTTGATCTGCTGGACTACCGGCCCGAGTCTTTCACGCCGGTCGACTGGATGGCGATTGAAACCGAGTTCCGTTGGTACCTGACCGGGCGGTTTCCGATCATCGTGATGCCCGAACTGGCCCGTCGTCGGCTGGGTGAAGGGCCGTTGTACGACGAGTTCATCTGTGGCGAGGCGGAAGAGGAGGCGATCTTCCCGGCCGGTATCTGGAATCCTCCTCCCGGCGGAGGCTCGGACCCGACCGATCCGGTCGGAGACGTTGTCGGCGATCCCGACCAGGCCATCGGCAGCAACAACTGGGTGGCCTCCGGTGGTCGAACCGTGTCGGGGCAACCCCTGCTTGCCAGCGATCCACACATCGCCTTCGAGGCGGTCAGTTGCTGGTACCAGGTGCACCTGTGTGGCGGGTCGTTTGACGTGGCCGGCATGTCCTACGTGGGAATTCCGGCGGTGATGTTTGGCCGGACGCCGCGGGTGGCCTGGGGTATCACCAACAATATCTGTTCGCAACGTGATCTGTACCAGGAACGGACCGACGAGGCCCATCCCGGGTGCTTCGAATACGACGGGCAATGGGAACCGGCGCAGGAACTGGTCGAGCGGATCGAGGTGCGGGGCGGTCAACCCATCGAGCAAACCGTCAGGTTCTCGCGGAATGGTCCGATCGTCGACGCGATCCTGCCGCCGCCGGCTGATCGCACCGGTCCGGTGTCGATGAAGTGGCTGGGCGCCTATGGGGGTGGCTGGATCGAGGCGATGCTGGGGATGGACCGGGCGGAGTCGGTCGAGGAGTTTCGGGAGGCGATGCGACCCTGGCACGTGCCGACGTTCGTCCTGGCGATTGCCGATTCCGACGGCCACATCGCGATGCAGTCCAGCGGTCGGGTGCCGTACCGCGATGCGCTTTCTCGCGGCTATCGGCGGGGCTGGGATCCCGGGGATCGCTGGTCGGGGCTGATCCCCTATGACGCGTTGCCGCACGTGGTCGATCCGCAACGCGGCTGGATGGCCAGCGCGAATCACCGGTCGACTGACGACAGTTACCCGTACCGCCTGTTTGGTTGCTGGTCGAGTGGCCATCGGGGAAAACGAATTCGCGAGATGTTCGAGGCCCATCCGCCCGGGATCGATCGCGACGAGTTTGCCCGGATGCAACTCGATGCGAAGTCGGGTCGGGCCGTGGAGTGCGTGCCCCCGCTGCTCGCAGTCCTGGATGGCTGTGACGAACCACTGATCGCCCGGGCCGCTGAAATCCTCTCGGCGTGGAATGGCGAGTGCCTTCCCGAGGAGGTCGGCCCGAGTTTGTTCAACGTGTTTTACCGGGCCTGGTCTCGACGTGTGGTCGAAGTGCGTTTCGAGGCCGACGAGGTGGAGCTGTTGGCGAAGGGGGTCGAAGCGGCCGCCGGCCGATTGCTGTCGGCCGATCCTCACGGCTGGTTTGCCGATGATCAGCAACGAAGGTCGGCGATCGTCGCCGCGATGAGGGACGCCGTCGAGCTGCTCTCGGAACGATTCGGAGACGGCATCGAGAACTGGACCTGGGGACGGTTGCACCTGATGCCGCTTCGTCACGTGCTCTCGGGACGCGGTGAACTGGCCGAGTTGCTTGACCACGGTGGCGCCGGTGTTCGCGGGGACATGCTCAGCGTCGGCAATACCGGCCTGGGGCCCGATTGGGAGGCTGCCACCGGTGCAGGATACCGACACGTCGTTGACCTGGCTGACGATCCTCCGGGACTGTGGACGATCGACGGTCAGGGCCAATCGGGCCACCCGGGCAGCCGGCATTATCGCGACCAGTACAACGACTGGATCGAAGGCAACCTGAGATTCGTTCCGCTTGGAAGTGGAGTCCAGGGCGAAACGATCCAGCAACTGCTTCCCGGATCGCCCGCAAACGAGGACGAGTGACGATGCCATTGCTGCTGATCCGTCATGCGCAGTCGATGAACAATTCGCTGCCGGAAGAGAAGCGGTCGGCCGACCCCGAGTTAACCGATCTCGGCTACCGGCAGGCCGAGCACCTGGCCCGGAGGTTGGTCGAATGGCAACCCGAGCGGCTGATAACCAGTGCCTTTCGGCGGACACTGCAGACAACCGCGGTGGTGGCCGCGGCCACCGGTTTGAAGCCCGAGGTCTGGATTGACTTGCACGAACAGGGGGGGTGCCAGTCCGGAGCGTCTCCGGAAGTCTACGAGGGGCAGCCGGGGATGACCCGTTGTGAGATTCTCGAGGAGTTCGGTGAATGGGATCTGCCCGAGGAAATCGACGAGCAGGGATGGTGGAAATCTCGCCGCTGGGAACTTCCGGAAGAGTCCGAGACACGAGCTCGACGGTTGACGGCGTCGCTGGTCACGGATTTTTCCGATCGAACGACACGCGTGGCGATGATCACTCATGGCATGTTCAAGCAGATCCTCGTTTCGGCACTGCTGGATCGCCCGTTCATCGGTGTCGAATGGCTCGGCAATCTCCACAACACGGCCGTCAGCCAGTTGAGACTTTCGGCCGGTGGATCGACGATCGACAGCTACAACGACAGTTCTCACCTGCCTCCGGAGATGATCTCGAACTGATTGGCCTGCTGCCATCGCCGGTGTCATTTTCGTGGATTTCGAGAAAACTGGACGTGATTCTTGCGTCCGCGGCTGGAACCGTCATGCTAGGTGCAGAAACCGTAGTCTCGCGGGACCTGGAAAAAGCCATGGAGACCCGATGATGAAATCATTGATGCCAAGGTGGTTGCTTGGGCTGACGGCGGCACTGCTGCTGTCGGTTCATCTTGCGTCCGCACAGGCCCAGAAGCATTCGCCCGCGGACCTGGCGATCGGCAAGCCCGCGCCGGAGATCAGCGGAGTGGACGTCGACGGGGTGAAGTTCAAGCTCAGCGACTACCGCGGCAAGGTGGTCGTACTGGACTTCTGGGGTGACTGGTGACCCCCTTGCCGGGCGATGTACCCACACGAGCGGTCGCTCGTGAAACGCTTGGCCAACCAGCCGTTCGTCCTGATCGGGATCAACAGTGACCCGAAGGCTCGCCTGCGGACGGCAATGAAAAGTAACAACATCACCTGGCGATCGTTCTGGGACGGTGGCAAGACCGGCGGCCCGATCGCATCGGCCTGGGGTGTCCGCAGTTGGCCCACGATCTACGTGGTCGATGACCGGGGCGTGATCCGCTACAAGAACGTCCGCGGTCCCAAGATGGACGATGCCGTCGACACGTTGCTGAAAAAGGCAACGGTGACGCTTGCCGAGAATCTCAAGAGCGACGATCCACTGGTTCGCGGCCTGGCCGCTTACCGGATGGGCAAGTACGGTGCCAAGGACGCGCGTACGGTCGTGTCCGGGTTACTCAAGGATGAGGCCGACGTGGTTCGGCAGCGAGCGGCGGTGGGGCTGGCCCTGCTGGGCAAGCCCGACAAGTCGCTGTTGCCGCTGCTGCGCAAGGCCGTGGCTGACAAGGATGCCGGCGTGCAGGCCGACAGCCTGGTCACGCTCGGGCAGGCCGGTGACCGCGAGTCGATTGGCCTGGTTGTCGAGGCGCTGTCGGCCAAGAACGCCGATGTCCGCAAGGCGGCGATCACCTCTGCCGGAGACCTCAAGGCAGCCGAAGCCGTCGAGGCACTCAGTGGACTGACTGCCAACAAGGACATGACCGTCGCCCGTGCAGCGATTGCCGCACTGGGACGTGTCGGTGGCAAGGAAGGATCCGCCGCGTTGAAGACGCTGGCGGCGAAGCCCGACCACCCGGCCCGTGTCTGGATCACCGCCGCATTGTTCCTTTCAGGTGACAAGGCCAGTGGGAAGGCCTTCGAGGGACTGCTTGTCGATGATGATGTCAAGATCCGCCGCGATGCGGTCTCGGCACTGGCCAGCCTCAAGGGGCTGGAGACCCAGCCGTTGTACCTGCAGGCACTCAAGGACAAGGACGCGTCGGTCCGCAAGGTGGCCCGTGACGTCCTCAAGAAGAGCAAGGATCCAGGGGTCCAGAAAGCGCTGGGAGAGACGCTGGCTCTGGAAGTCGACGACCTGCTGCCGAAGCTGAGGAATCGTCAGACGGTCTCGGCTGCCAGCAGTCAACTGGTTTCCATGGGCGTGGATGTTGTTCCGCTGTTGATGGAGCGGCTGGGCACCGAGAAGACGGCAGCCGGACAGGACGGAATTGCCCGTACGATTTTCGGGTTGCGGAGCAACAAGTCGGTGACGACCGCGCTCAGGGCCGGACTCAAGAGCAAGGTCCACGTGGTGCAGGGTTGGTCCGCCTTCCTGCTGCACTTCACCAGTCAAGATTCGACCCTGGTGCCGACTCTCGCGGAATTCGCGAAGAGCGATTTCAAGTTGCTGAATTCTCACTCGGTGAGAGCCCTGGGACGCTTCAAGAGCAAGCAGGCAACCGATGCTCTGGCGGCGTCGATCAAGAAGAGCACGCTGTTGGCCAACACGGCGATCCTCTCGCTGCAGCGGCAGGATACACCCGCGGCAGCGCAGGTGCTGGGTTCGTTGCTCAAGGATCCCAAGGTCGGCCCGCGGGCCGCGTCGGCATTGAAGCGGATGAAGACACCCGAAGCGAAGAAGTTCGGGAAACCTTCGTCAACGCCGTCGGCGTCGTCAGCGCCGTCAATCAAGGATGCCCAGGCAGCCAAGGCGGCAGCCGAGACTTTCGTCGAATTGAGCCAGGGCGGTCTGGGCTTGAAAGGTGTTGGCAAGGCTCTCGGAAAACCAGAAGAGACCAAGGCCACCGAGGTGCGATTCCATGCTGCCGGCGGCAAGAAATTGCCCAGCCGGTTCGGTCCGCCCCTGGGAAACCAGAACGCCTTGCTGGTCAAGTTTCGTTCGGTCAAGGACAACGTTGTTGTCGTTGTCATGACGAAGAACAGGGGAAAGTATGGCTGGTGGGATGTCCTGAGCATTCCCAAGGCTGATTTCGCGAAGCTGAAGAGGCTCTTGCCCGCCTCTCCCGCCAAGGGAGTGAAAGTGCGGAAGGGCCTCAAGGCAAGAAAACGCGCCGCGCGGTAAGGATCCGGGCCGCGGTCGGCTGCTTGATGAAATCAGCACCGGCGGGCTGTTGGTCCGGTCACTTTCGGCCGAACCACAGCCGCAGTGCCGTTCCGCCCAGGATCTCCCGCTTGGTGGCCTGGTCGAGCCCCAGTTCGTGGGTGAAGATCCGCAGGTGCTGGGCGTAGCTGATCTTGGAATTCTTGCACCAGAGTTCGCAGGGGAAGTCGCTGCCCCAGACGCAGCGGTTGGCGCCGAAAGCCTTGATCATCTCCCGGCAGGCATCGTGCAGGTCTCGTCCGGGGTAGCCGAGCCTGGTGCCGGTGGGGATAAAGGTCAGCTTGGCATGAACGTTGGGGAGCTTGGCGAGATCCTGCATGTGGGCCACGGTGGCGTCGAGCGAGTCGTCGGCGGCGATGTTCAGGCAGTGGTCGATGACGACCCGCAGCCTGGGATGACGAGCGGCCATCGCGGCGACCTGGGGCTTCAACTTGCTGGAGGTCAACGAGTTGATGACAATGCCGAGCCGTTCGGCGGTTGACCAGAGCCGTTCGACACCAGGCGAGTCCATCCGCCCGTCCTTGCCGGGGATGCTCCGCATCCCGCGGACATTGTATTTTTCGACCAGGTGTTCCATTACCCAGGGATTCTGGGGCTCGTCGGGATCGAGCGTGATGATACCAACCATGAAGTCAGAGTGACGGCGGGCAGCGTCGGCGGTGAAGCGGTTGTCCCAGCGGTAGTAGCTGCTGGTCTGCACGGCGGTCACGTGGGCAACGCCGTTTTCCTTCATGTTGCGTTTCAGGTGAGCGATGGTGCCGGTGCCCCGGGGAGGTCGCAGCGGCTCGGCCTTGGTCGGATACCGTTTTTCCTCCTTGGCGGTCCCGTAGATGTGTGCGTGGCAGTCGACGATCACCAGTTTCCTGGCGTCGTCGGCGATGACCGGCGCGGACAACGCGGCAGTCGAGGCCGTGGTAACCGCGGCGGCCTGCAGGAACTCGCGTCGATCTCCTCGGGATTCAGCAGACATCACGTGTCTCCAACTTGACTGGATTTCCAGTCGGATTCGATAGGGGGCCAGTGAGAAATCGCATCATACCGCGCGGCCTGACGCGGTGCTCGTGTGTCGCTGCTGGCGACAACTCCCACCGCGACGCCGGTCCTGGAGCGGATTGACCACCGTTACCTCAACGAAATCGACGGGCTCGAGAACCCCGCCAGCGAGAACCTGGCCGGCTCTTGCTACTGGTAGGCGACGTTGCCATCGGGTTCGAGCACCAGCGGGCGGCGCCAGAATCTCAACGGCCGATTCTTGATCGCTTCCTCGTTGACCTCGATTCCCAACCCCGGCGTCTCGGGGATCACCAGGTAGCCGTCGTCATAGCGGATCGGAGTCTTCAGGAGGTTCTTGTTGGCCCCGACGGTATCGAGGCGGTATTCGAGGATCAGGAAGTTGCCCGTTGAGGCGGCAAAGTGAGTTGAAACAGCCGTCGATGCTCCGCCGAGCGGGTTGTGGGGGGCAACGGTCAGGTAATGGGCTTCGGCCATCGCAGCGATTTTCTTGGTTTCGAGCAGGCCACCGCAGAGCACCAGGTCCGGCTGCAGGATGTCCACCGCGCGGGCGGCGATCAGGTCGCGAAACTCGTACTTGGTGTAGAGCATCTCGCCGGTGGCCAGGGGAATCGGCAACTTGTCTTTCAACTGGCCCATGGCGTCGATGTTCTCCGGTCGCAGCGGTTCCTCGAAGAACATCGGACGGTACGGTGCCACGGTGTGGGCCAGTTCCAGGGCCTTGTACGGTTCAAACAGTCGGGCATGTGGATCCAGGCCGATGTCGACGTTCTCGCCGACGGTGCGACGGACGGCTTCCAGTCGGGCAGCGGCTCCCTTGAGCACCTGCGACCACGGCATTTTCTCGGCTTCCGCCGGAAACGGACTCATCTTCACCGCCGTGAAGCCTTGCTTGACCGCATCGCCGGCTGATTGGGCGGCCTCGGCCGGCGTGGCACCTCCGGTGCCCAGGTAGACGCGGATCTTGTCGCGACAGCGGCCACCCAGCAGCTGGTAGACGGGGACGCCGTGCGCCTTGCCCTTGATGTCCCACAGGGCATTCTCGATCCCGCTGATCGCGGCATTGATCACCGACCCACCGGGAAAGCGGGAGCCGTTGTGCATGATCCGCCAGAGGTGTTCGATCCGTGTCGGATCCTCGCCGATCAGCCATTCCTTGAAATACGTGACCGTGGCCGCCACGGCTTCGTCGGGTCCCACCCGGTACGCCTCGCCGTACCCGTGCAGGTGTTCGTCGGTCATCACCTTGACATAAATGTGGTTGCCGCCGCCGAGGTTGGCACCCAGGGCCTGGATGTCGGTGATTTTCATGAACGGGACCTCGCAAAACGGCATGACAGGGTGCAAACGGCTTCCAATCGTATCCGTGACCCCGGCAACTTGCACCTCAGCGGCGACGATGGCATCCTGCAGTCACGGCGGGGCCGAGAGTTACCGGACGGGAGCATTCAACGATGACGACACGACGAGACTTTATGGCCCTGGGAGCCAGTGGATTGCTGGGGGCGACCGGGCTGCCGGCCGTGGCAGCCGACAAGTCCCGCGTGACTGCGGACCTTGTGCGACTCGATGCCGGAATCGAGCCGTTGGTCAGGTTGCTGGAGCGAACGCCTCGCACACAGTGCGTCGGCATGCTGGCCGGTCAGGTCAGGCAGGGCGTGCCCTACCGCCAGTTGCTCGCAGCGCTTTTTCTCGCCGGAATCCGCAACGTCAACCCGCAGCCGCCGGGGTACAAGTTCCATTGTGTCTTCGTGATCCACGCCGCGCACCAGCTCAGCCTCGATCTCCCCGCCGATCAACGCCTGCTGCCGCTCTTCTGGGCCCTGGACAACTTCAAGGTCTCGCAGGCCAAGGATATCGAGGAGGGCGATTTCAACCTGGCCGCGGTTCGCGGCAGATTGCCCGCCCCGGAAAAGGCCTGGGATGAGTTCCGCGCGGCGATGGCCGACTGGGACGAGCAACGGGCCGACCGGGCGATCGTGGCATTGGTCCGCAGCCGTGGGGCTCATGAAATCATCGAGGGGTTGTGGGAGTACGGTGCCCGCGATTACCGCAACATCGGTCACAAGCCGATTTTCGTGGCCAACACCTGGCGGACGCTGCAGACGATTGGCTGGCAACACGCCGAGCCGGCGCTGCGGTCGCTGGTGCTGGGACTGTTGGACTACGGAAAGGCCGAGCGTGTCAACAAGTTTGCTTTCACCGACCAGGTGTTTCTCGGCAACCGTCGATTTGTTGACGCGGTGATGCCGCCGGGAAGTCAGAGGTCGTCGTCGCGGTGGCCTGCGAATTGGAGTCGGCCGGGCAGCCAGGTCTCCCGGGTTTCCGGGTTGGTTGAGGCGATGCGAAGCCTCGACCCGCACGCCTGTTGCCGGTTGGTCGGGGAACGGTTGGGCAAGGGAGAGTTCCGGGCCCAGGCGGCCTGGGACGCGGTGCACCTGATGGCCGGCGAGTTGATGATCCGGCAACCGGGCATCTACGGCATCCACACTGTTACCTCGGCCAACGCATTGCACACGGCGTATCAACTGGCCGCATTACCGGCGACACGCTTGCTGCTGCTGCTGCAGGCGGTCGGTTGGATGGTCCAGTTTCGAGAGTTCATGGCCACGACCCGGGGCGGACTGAACAAGAGCGACATCCTGGTGCGGCCACCGGGTCGGCAGGTCAAGCCGCGGCCGGACGATTCCCGTTCGGCGATCGAAGCGGTCCTGGGTGCCATCGGACAGGACGCGGGGACTGCCGCGGCGGCGGCCCGGGGGCTGGGCGAGTTGGCGGCGGCCAGCAAACAGCCAGCGTTGCTGGGTGACTTTGCGTCGGCGGTCCGGCAGTTGATCGCCCGCAAGGCCACCGATGCTCATCACTACAAGTACGGCATGGCCATCTTCGAGAACCTCGACCGTGTCAGTCCCGCGTTTCGGCCGCACGTGTTGGCCGCCGCCCCTTATTTCCTGCGTGGTCGAAAAGACCCCGACACGCCGGTGGTGACCCGGGCCCTTGACGCTCTGGGGGCCGGCTGATCACGGCGACACGCCGGAAGAAACGCGGTTGACAACGATGACGGCCAGCGGTTAGCGAGAGGATTGTTCGAGAGAAGTTCTGTAACACACCGGGAGGCGGAAGGGCGGCCGCCGACGCGTTTCGAGCCACAGGGACGGTATGCTTCGCAAGATCCTGAAGACGCACTGGGGGTACGACGGTTTTCTGCCCCTGCAGGAAGAAGCGATGCAGTGCGTACTCGACGATCGGGATTCGGTCGTCGTGCTTCCCACCGGTGGCGGTAAGTCGCTGTGTTTCCAGGCTCCCGCACTGATCCGCCCCGGCATCGGCCTGGTCGTCTCGCCGTTGATCTCGCTGATGAAAGACCAGGTCGACGGGCTGAATGCCGCCGGGGTCTCGGCTGCCTGCCTGAACAGCGGCATGGAATCCGACGAACGACGCGAGGTCTTCGAGGCGCTCCACGCCGGGGAATTGAAGCTGCTCTACGTCGCTCCCGAGCGACTGGTCCAGTCGGGGATGCTCGACACGCTGCTCGAGGTCAACGTGTCGTTGGTGGCCATCGACGAGGCTCACTGCATCAGCCAGTGGGGACACGACTTCCGGCCCGAGTACCGACAACTGCGGTTGTTGAAGGAGACATTTCCGGAAACGGCGATCCATGCCTACACCGCCACTGCCACCGGGAAGGTCCGCGACGACATCATCGCGGAACTGGGATTGAGCGAGCCGGAGGTGCTGGTCGGTTCTTTCGACCGCCCCAATCTCTCCTACAAGGTGCAGGTTCGTGAACGGGTGATCGATCAAGTGGCCGCCGTTTTCGATCGCCATCCCGACGAATCGGGCATCGTCTACTGCCTCTCGCGACGCGATGTCGAGAAGACCTCCGAACAGCTCAACCAACGCGGTTACCGGACTTTGCCTTACCACGCCGGGATGAGTGACGACCAGCGGCGGGCCAACCAGGAGGCGTTTATCGGAGATCGCGTCGACACGATTGTCGCCACCGTTGCCTTCGGCATGGGGATCGACAAGTCGAACGTCCGCTACGTGGTTCACGCGGCAATGCCCAAATCGCTCGAGGGGTACCAGCAGGAGACCGGTCGGGCCGGCCGCGATGGGCTCGAGGCCGAGTGTTGCCTGTTGCACTCCGGCGGTGACTACGGGCGCTGGCGAGCGATCCTGGAGGATTCCGACACCGAGCCGACCGAGGGGGCGTGGCAGGGTCTGCAGGCGATGCAGAATTTTTCCGGCAGCGTGGTTTGCCGCCACGCCTCGCTGGTCGAGTACTTTGGCCAGTCACTCGGCGGTGACAACTGCGGCGCGTGTGACGTCTGCCTGGGGGAACTTGACCTGGTCGACGACCCGTTGGTGGTCGGCCAGAAGATCCTCTCGAGCGTGATCCGGCAGGACCAGCGATTCGGGGCCGACTACACGGTGAAGGTGTTGCGCGGTTCGAGCGAACAGCGAATTCTTGACAACGGACACGACCAGTTGAGCACCTACGGGTTGCTGGCCGACCAGGACGTGCGGGTGGTGCGGGGCTGGATTGAACAGCTCGTCTCACAGGACTTCATCGAGAAGTCCGGGGAATACAATGTGCTGGTGGTGACCGAACTGGGCCGCACGCTGCTTGCCGGTGAGGTGACGCCCCGGTTGCTGAAACCGACAAAACCGACCAAGGCGGCCAGGTCCCGGAAATCGCGGGCGGACGACGACTGGGAGGGCGTGGACCGCGAGTTGTTCGAGCGGTTGCGGGTGTTGAGGCGGCAGTTGGCCGACGAAAAATCGGTGCCGGCCTACGTGGTCTTCGGCGATGCGAGTCTCCGTGACATGGCCCGGAGCAGGCCGGCCACGCCGGCCGAATTCCTCGAGGTGCACGGGGTGGGCCAAAAGCGGGCGGCCGATTACGGCGAGGCGTTTCTCGCCGCAATCGGCGCGACCGACCAGGTTGGCAGCGGATCGCCTACAGCTTCTTCTTCCGTCCCTGGTACTGGACGTGGTGGCCGCGGGTCTTGAGGCGGATCCGGTACAGGCTCGTGTCGACGGTGATGTAGAGCACGTTGGCGTCCTTGCCGATTCCAAACTCGACGTTGCTTGGCAGGCCGACCGCGTTTTCCTGGTCCTGGCCGATCGGTCCGGTTGGAATGTAACCGACGTTTTGGCCCTTGAACGGATCGATCACCATCACGCCCGGCCGGGCGGCTTCACGAACCGTCAGGTACAGGAAGCCGTTTTCATCGACGGTCATGCCGTCGCATCCCTTCATGTCGAACATGTTGAAATCGACGATCGTGAAGCGGTGGCTTTCGACGGTTCCGTCCTTCTTCAACCACCAACCGTAGATCTTCATGTCGGCGGGTGTCGGTGGCACCTTGGCATCGGGGTCGATGTTGTCGGTGCCGTTGTCGTGATCGGCGACAAACAGCATCCGGCCATCGGGACTGATGGCGATCCCGTTGGGCTTGCTGATGTTGTGGGTGACCTCGAAGATCTTGCCGTCGGTGTTGATGCAATAGACCGCCCGGTGTTTGAGTTCCCGCTTCTCGTGGCCGACGTAACGCGGGTCGGAGAAGTAGATGCGGCCGGCCGCATCGACACACAGGTCGTTGGGAGCATTGAGTCGCTTGCCCTGGAACTTGTCGGCCAGCGTGACCGTCTTACGGGCCTGGACGTTGGTCCGCGAGATCCGGCGACCGCCGTATCCGGCGCCCTCGGCGGCGACCAGCAATCCCTTGGCGTCGAAGATCAGCCCATTCGACTTGCCGCTGTCGTCGCTGAAGACGCTGGTCTTTCCGGTCTTGGGATCGAATCGCAGGATCATCCCCTTGTCCTTGCCGAAGGGGATGTCGGAGAAGTAGATGCTGCCGTCGGGGGCGACCGCCGGTCCCTCGGTCAGTCCTCCCTCGATCTTCGCGCTGCGGGTAAACAGCAACTCGAGCTTCGAATCGGGTCCGACCAGTTGCTTGCCTTCCGGCGGCGGAACCTCACCGGCGTGCGCAGTGGCCAGTAGCAGGATCAGGGTGAGCAGTGAACGGGTGAGTGTCATGATGCAGGTCTCCGGGAATTGTTCTTGTCTGCGATGTCCTGAGAACGTCAATCGTCGAATCCGTGTTGTGTCAGCGTTTTCTTGTCCCGATGCAGTAGAGGTTCTTGTAGGTCCGGACAAACAGCTGGCCGTCGGATGGTGCCACGGCGGCCTTCATGTGTTCGCCCATGCGGTTGCGTGAGAGCAACTTGAATTGTGTCGAAGCGGCGATGACGAAGACGTCGCCCTCCTTGTTCGTGACGTAGAGCTTCTTGTCGGCGGCGAGCATCGTGCCCCAGAGCGTACCACCCAACCGCTTGGCCCAGACAACCTCTCCGGTCCGGGCCTTGATGCACTGGGCGATCCCCGTGGCATTGGACACGAACAGGTGGTCGTTGACGATGACGCCCGATCCGACCCGTTGCTGGTTCTGCGGTGTCAGCCACAGTCGGTTCGACTCGGTCAGGTCCCCGCGGCCTCCCAGTCTCATCGCCATCGCTGGTCCCTTGTGGCCGCTGATGCCCACGGCCAGGCCGTTCCCGATCGTCGGCATCGTGTAGATCTCGGTCCCCAGGCCGCCGCATTTCCACAGTTCCTTGCCCGTGTCGGGATCGTAGCCTTTGATCTCGCGAGGCATGGTCACGATCAACTCGTCGCGGCCCCCGACCCTGTGGATCACCGGTGTTGACCAGGAACCGTACAGGTTATTGTTCTTGCTGAACTCGGGCGTGTCCCAGACGGTCTTGCCCGTGCGACGGTCCAGCGCGACCAGGTGTGTTGGTTCCCCGGGTCCACGATGGATGATCACCGTGTTCTTGTAGATGACCGGTGTTGTCGCCTGGCCAAAGACATGGGTCAGCTTGCCGAGTTTTCGGTGCCAGAGCAGCTTGCCCTGGAAATCACAGGCCAGCACGCCGGCGGACCCGAAGCTGGCATACACCCGTTTTCCGTCGGTCGTCGGCGAGCCCGAGCAGAAGGGATTGTCGCGGTGGGTGGTTTCCTTCTGCGGATAGGCCACGTCGTGCTGCCAGCGGATGCGACCCCGGGAGCGATCCAGGCAAATCAGCCGGCGGACCTTGCCGCCATCGACCGGGCAGGTCACGAACACGTGGTCGTCCCAGGTGATCGCCGTGGAATTGCCTTCCCCGGGCAATGCGGTCTTCCAGTGGACATTCTCGGTCGGGCTCCATCGCACCGGCAGATCCTGTTCGGAACTCACCCCGGTTCCCGCAGCGCCTCGCCAGGATGGCCAGTTGGCCGCCGGCAGCAGGCTGGGGGCGAAGAGAACCAGGCTGACAAGGCAGGTGTGGATCAGCGGGTGTCGGGGCAACATGGGCAACTCCTGGGACTGCCAAGGCTGTGGGTTCTGACACGATCGTCGGAGCTATTGTGCCCGAGCACGAATCACCTCGCCACACTCACGGCACTTCAATTTCTTGCCAGCCAATTCTTTTCGGACCCGGTAGGAGCGACCACAGGCACCGCAGTTGGCTACCAGGGCCTGTGAAGATCCGGTTGCAGGCTGGGACGGTTCGGGGTCGTCGAGTTGAAACCCGCCACTGCTTTCGGCGAGTCCCGCCAGGATGTCCTCGCTGACATCCAGTTGCAGTAGCGTGTCGCTTTCAATGTCCTCGAGCAGTGCTTCGGCTGACTGGTGTCGCCGATCCGGTGACTTGGCCATCATTCGATTCAGTACTGCCACGGTTGCCTCGGAAACTTCCGGGTTGATGTCACGGGGATTCGGAGGCGGTTGGGTGGCGTGGGCGTTGATCTTCTCGGTCAGGTTGCCGTCGGGGAACGGTGGCGACCCGGTCAGCATTTCGTACCAGCTGCAACCCAGCGAGTAGATGTCGCAGCGGGCATCGGCGGCGCGGCTGTCATCGGCCTGTTCCGGGGCGATGTAATCAACCGTGCCGACCACAGTTCCGGCCATCGTGGCCCGGCTGTCTCCGGTGTGGTCAACCGATCGTGCCAATCCCATGTCGGCGAGCTTGGCGGTTCCGTCGCTGGTGATCAGCAGGTTGGATGGTTTGACGTCTCGATGAATGATCCCCTGCTGGTGTGCGTGATGCAGTGCCCGGGCCACCTGTCGAACGATGTCCAGGCAGCGGGCTGGGGTCAGCCTGCCCCGCTGTTGGAGCAGCCGTTCGATGTCGATTCCATCGACGAATTCCTGGGCGATGTAGGATATTTCGTCGACCGTGGCAGCCTCGTAGACGGCCACGATATTCGGATGTGTGAGTTGCTGGGCCGCCCTGGCTTCGAGTTGGAAGCGTTGCAGGAGATGTGGATCGGCCATGTGTTGTTGGCCGAGGACTTTCAGGGCGACGGTTTGTCCGGTGTCCTGGTGACTTGCCAGGTAGACCGAGCCCATTCCACCGGAACCGAGCAGGCGGACGATCGCGTAGGGACCGA
>Ga0163108_10000786_pt1 | contig 23454 bp, 13 predicted proteins | sample Fk1155metaG_FD_109644 | JGI IMG/M metagenome (GOLD analysis project Ga0163108, IMG submission 109644) | Marine microbial communities from the Central Pacific Ocean - Fk160115 155m metaG | ecosystem: Environmental > Aquatic > Marine > Oceanic > Photic zone | place: The Central Pacific Ocean...
GCCTCCTTTGCCCCCTCGGGGTTGCCGAGCGGCAGGGTCACAGTCTCATTGTAGGCAGTCGGGGTGTCGGGGGTGAGTGTCAGCAGCGTAACTGGATCAGCTCCATCAAATGATACCGACACTGTGCCAGTCTGCGGCTCTTTCCTCCAACTGGAGTCATATACCAAGATAGCCGTATTAGCTTTCACTCCGTCGAGACTGAACGCCGGGGTGGAGAGAGAGGCGTTGAACTTGGCGGAGGCCAAGTCGTCGTACTCATCCGAGTCGCCCACTGCGATCACTCCGGTACCCTTTGTGAACTCAGCACGATCCTGCCCAGCGGTTGCGCTCCATGAAACCGGATCCATAAACGTCCAGCCATCGAACTCCTTCACTGCGTCGCCGTCGCCGGTCGGACCGTGGTCATCAGCCTTTGTCATCACCCAGCCAGTCGGCGTGTCAGCAGTCCAGTCTGTGCCGTCACCGCCATTCTCACTTGAGGACTCGAACGCATCCAGCTCCAGGCTGTCAAAATTCTCCGCGAATATCGGCTCCGGCTCACCGGCGAGGATAAGATTGTCCACAGCCCACCACCAGTTGTTGCCCGCATCCAAGTATCCGAATGTAAACTTGATGGTCTTGGCTCCGGCCGGATTATCGATCGAAATGTTTACCGTCTCGTTCGGATTATGGTCATGATAGTAGGCAGCATCTCCGCCCTCAGATTCCCAACGCATAATCTCAATAGGATCGCCGTCATCAATGGTTGCTTCGATGGTTGCGGTTTGAACCACCTCCGGACGCCAACTGGAATGGAAACGGAGAACAAGTGAGTTTTCCATGATACCATCGAGAGAGATGGCTTCGGTGGTCATGAATGCGTTCATGTTGCCGCCCTCACGGGCTAGATCATCCCACTCATCACCGTCGGCAACTGCGGCAGCGCCCATGGCTTTCTTGAATTCCGAGCGACGCTGGTCTCCAGCAGTCTGGATCCACCACTTGGCATCAGCAAAACTCCAGCCGGCCCATTCTGTGACACCATCGTTTTCTGGGTGGCCTTCCTCGTCATCGATGCCCTGCCAAGCCCACGTGCCGGGGACTTCCTCGTCATCGATGACCCAGCCCTCGGGAGCTGTCTTGGTCCAGACCTGCTCACCCGCCAACCCTTCGTCAACATTCGGACCAAGCTCCAACCCATCGAAGTCCTCACTCCAAATGGTAATACCCAAACTTGGCTGAACCCCGAGCACAGCTTCAGCACTGGTAGCTTCTCCCGCTTCGTTTGTGACCTTCACACTATATTTGCCAGAATCAGCGACACTGGCTTGGCCAATCCCAAACTCAGCGCTGGTGGCACCGTCAATGGGAACCCCATCCTTGGACCACTGATAGCTAAGCGGCTCACCCCCATCAGCACCCACCGAGAGAGCAAAACTCTCACCCTCGTTGATCTCGGTTCCAATTGGCTGTGTCACAACCCGAGGTGGAACCATCCCGGCATTTACGACTAAATTATCAATCGCCCACCACCAGTCGTTACCGGCCTCACGCATGCCAAAGGTCAGCTGGAGCTTTTGCGCCCCGTCCGGATTGTTTAAAGGCAAAATGACAACCTCATTCTGATTGTGGTCGTGGAAGTTGGGGGATGTCGTATCCGACACCCAAGTCAAGACTTCGACCGGCTCGGCACCATCGTAACTTGCCAAAACATAACCTTCCTGATGGTAGTTACCATCAAACTCCGGACGCCAACTCGAGTGGAAATTCGCAAACAAAGTGTTAGCAATAATACCAGAAACATCGATCTCTGGAGTCGTCATGAAGGTCTTGAACCAGCCGTTGGCTGCTCCATCGGCGTGCGCCTTGTCATCCCATTCGTCGGGATCGGCCACTGCCACCACATTCTTGGCGAGACTGAACATAGACCGCGACTGGTCGCCTGCAACCTGCACCCACCAGGCGTAGTCGGCAAAACTCCAGCCGGCCCACTCCGTGACACCATCGTTGTCCGGGTGGCCATCCTCATCCTCATCCGCAAGGTATCCCACGTGATCCTCGCTGTTGCCAGGCACTCCAGTGGCGTCCACCGTCCAGCCTTCCGGTCCGGTCCGTGTCCATGCTTCTTCGGTAGCGACCGCCAATTCGTCGACAGGAGGCCCAAGCTCGACACTATCAAAATCCTCAAAGTAAACCGGTACTTCAAACTTCCGGGTCACGGTGTGCTCCCCCGCTACGCTGTCGGTATAGGTTAAAGCCAACTCATACTTGGCGCCCTTTGCCAATGCCTCCAGGCCGGATGACGTCACTGTGAGAATGCCTCCATCACTGGTGATGTCAGTGGCAACCGCCTCGCCATTGAGAGTCAGGGAGATCGAGTCGTTGCTAACGGTGGTATCACCCGGATTGATCACCACGCTCATGACTGCGTCCGCCTTGGCATACTTGCCGGACGGCGACCATTGCTCAACAAACGAAGGAACCGGTGGAAGATCCTCCGGCACACCGGCTGCCGCCGCAGCGCCCAATGCTAGGATTTGCCCGCCGTTGAGGCTTTCAAAGCGAAGCTGGATGCTGTTAACAAACACCTCCTCCGATTCGTCGTTATCGTCGACGAACAACGTCACCATCTGCTCGAACGCCGTGTCGAGCGACCAACGCCCATCGAGACTATCAGCCGGAACGGCTGTACCCCCAACGAATTCTCCATCTATATAGACCTTGCCCCAACCTTCCCCAATATCAGCGCCTTCAACGTTCATGACAATGGCGATGCGATGCCATTCATCGGGTGTCACGGAGCCGAAATCCATGCCGGACGTGCCGATCGCATTGCTGGCGCTAATGTAAAACTCGGCATCAGCCGCGCCGGCCACCCACTCGGCGGTGACAACGTCTATCAGGCTTCTCTTTTTCCCTGATGAACTGGCGGGATAATAAAGATCCATGATGGCGGTCCAGTTGTTGACCAGATCACCCTCGCCGTTGGAGTCCTCCGGCAGCGGCGCCAGTAAGCCCTGATCCAGCGTCAGTTTTGGCAGTTTCATGACATTAGCCACCTCACCATTGATCGCCGAGATTCCCAAGGCCTCAGTCGTTCCGAACTCCACCAAGTCACCGGTGTCTTCAATGTACTCCATGTCAGAACCGGCAGTGGCAGCTAGGTCACCGCCATCAAAGTTCCATAGACTAACATGAGCGTCCTGCGCCGAGAGCGAGGACTGCGATAGCAGTGTAATCAACACGGCTCCAATTAGTGCTGTAATCGAGTTTTGTTTTTTCATTATGCGTTCGTTTGTCATGATTAATTTTAACAGTATAAAAAATCGAATAATATAAGCTAGCTAACCTATCGACGTTTTCGAAATGGTTGAATTTTATTATCCACCAGTAGCAATGCAGCCAAGATGACGCCGCGATTTAGCAGGAATTCAGGATCAAAGTATTTTATGCTCACAAAACACAAATCAAAAACGAAGCGAATTTTAATTAGGCAAAGGGTAAAATCGAGTTTTTTTTACCTTGCATTTTAGATGCTAAACCTGGCATTTTTCGCACTTTGGGTCGGGCCGGATGAATAGGCAGGTTTGTCTGCGAACGAACCTCCCGTTACAATTTGTCCGTTACAATGAACGCCATGAAGTACGTCTCGGAGGAAACAAAGACGAACGAACCACACTGCTTGGCCAAGCGAATCGGCTGCCTGGCGTCGCTCCTGGCATTAGTGGCGGCTGTCCTCTTTGGTTGGCTCACCGAGCGGGACAGCTTGGCCAGACGCTCGAACCGCCAAGCTGTTTTAGGCTTCGCTCCCAGTCAGGAGCAATCCAAGGGCTATGTCTCATCAGAAAGTTGCCGCGCCTGTCACCCTTCAGAATATGAGAGTTGGCACCAGACCTACCACCGCAGCATGACCCAACTGGCCCTGCCCGGGAACGTTGGCGGGAAGTTTGACGGATCTACAATTATATCCGACGGACTGGAGTACAGGGTGTTCCGAAAAGGCCTCGAGTACTGGGCGGAAATGCCGGATCCTGAGATCATGATGAAAGCGGTGATGGGAGGGATCAAGGTGGACGACCACATTTACCGAATAAAAAGAACCAAAGACTCCCCGCTGGAAGAGCTGGATTTGCGTACCCTCCCGCGGGTTCAAAAACAAGTGGTTATGACCACCGGATCGCACCACTACCAAACCTACTGGGTCGAAGGCAGCGTTCAAAACGACGAGACCAACCAAAACGAAACCAAGTACGGTAACCTACTCCAGACACTGCCGTTGATCTACTTGTTCAAGGACAAGCGTTGGATTCCGCGCGAAGACGCCTTCATGATGGCGCCATCCTCCAAACGTATGATATCACAGTGGAACCACCACTGCATCAAGTGCCACAGCGTCGCGGGCAACCCTGGCATCCTAGAGGGGGAAAAAGGATTCAACACACGAGTGGCCGAACTTGGCATTTCCTGCGAAGCCTGCCACGGCCCTGCCCAGGAGCACATCCGCAAACACAAAAACCCGCTGAACCGCTATCTGCAGCACCAGAACGAGGAAAAAGACTCCACGATCGTGAACCCGGAACACCTCGACCACCGCCGCTCCAGCCAAGTCTGCGGCCAGTGCCACGGAATCTACATTCACAATTCCGAGAAGGAAGGAATGAACTTCGCCAAAAACGGCCCTCTTTACCGCCCTGGCGATGACATCCACAAAGTGCGATACTACATCCAGCACCCCTACTCATTCGATGGAGAAGCCCAATCCAAAGAGCTTCGCCTCAACTCGCAGTTCTTCCGCGAACGTTGGTGGGACGACGGAACCATCCTTGCCGGTGGTCGGGAGTTCACTGCAATCAGAGCCTCAGAATGTTACACCCACGGCGAGATGTCCTGCCTCTCGTGCCACACCATGCACCACGGCAACCCCCAACGCCGGATCACACCGGAGCAACGCCACAAACAGCACACCGATCAACTCAAGCCGGGTATGAAAGGAAACCAAGCCTGTGTCCAGTGCCACGATGCTCCACAATACACCACAGAACTCGAACGCCACACCTTCCACTCCCCCGCATCCTCCGGTAGCAAATGCCAAAACTGCCATATGCCGTACACCTCCTACGGCCTCCTCGGAGCCATCCGCAACCACCAGATACAATCCCCAGCCGCCTCCAGGAGCATTCGGCACGACACCCCCAACGCCTGCAATCTCTGCCACCTGGACCAAACGCTCGACTGGACGCAGCAACAGCTGGCCAAGCGCTATGCGCAAAAACCACTGCCGTTGAGCTCAGAACAAAAAAATACTTCGGCCGCTTTGCTTTGGCTACTCAAGGGGCATGCCGTCCAACGGATCATCACGGCTTGGCACGCCGGATGGCAACCTGCCCGCGACGCCTCCGGCACCGACTGGCTCGCGCCGCATCTGGCCCGACTGCTCAAGGATCCATATGGTGTAGTACGATATGTTGCCAAGGAAAGCCTTGGGAAACAACCCGGCTTTGATGCAGCCGAATTCGACTACCTCGCAACTCCACTGGAACGCGAGCGCTTGGCCAAACAGGCCATCGACAAGTGGAACGACCTCCCTCACGAACCCGACGCAACGATCGGCGATTCCATCCTGATCGGCTCCGACCGGCAGTTGATGGAGACCGCCATCCAGGCACTGCTGAAACAACGCGACAACCGCCCATTCACAATCAAGGAGTGAACCACCTGGGCAAGACAACGATGCACAAATCGAACAGGATCGCTTTCGAAAAAAATAAAATGCCAGTCGTAGGGATTCGCGTGCCATCGTGGGCCTCTTTCACCCGCCCCATCTTTCACGGCATCGTCGAGTTCATCCGCAATCGTGAGCAGTGGCGTATCCAGACGCTTGTCGATTCCACCAACGAGATGGCCCCGATGCTCATTGACGAAAAGTGGAGAGGCGATGGATTGATCCTGTTCCGACACTCCGCCCAGGAGGCGGAGGCGTTCAAACGCCGCGGCATTCCGGTTGTCAACCTCAGCACAGAGTGCCGCGAAAAGGGCTTCCCCACCGTCATCCCCGACAACACGGAGATCGGCCGGATGGCGGCGCAACACCTGTTGACACTTGGTCTGCGTCAATTCTCCTACTGGGGAGATCCCTCACGTGCCTACTCACACGAACGCGGACAGGCATTTGAGCAGCAGATTGCCAAGGCCGGCTTCGGCTGCATCAACACCCAGTTCAAACCGGATAATCTGCCTTGGGAGGGGCGCTGGGTGAACGTACGCCAGCACATCATCAGGGAACTGCAACGCCTACCCAAGCCGATCGGCATCTTTGCCAAAGATGACATGCTTGGCAGCAATATCATTCGCATATGCAACGAACTGGAAATTCTTGTACCGGACGAGGTCGCCGTAATCGGCACCAACGCCGACGAGGTCTTCTGCCAGATCTGCACCCCACCACTCTCCAGCGTGGCTTACCCCGGCGAGCGCGTCGGCTACCAAGCAGCCAGCCTACTCTCCAGCATGATGCGCGGGGCCTGTGTCGATGACGACTACGTCATGCCGATCCCCATCCACGAGATCGTCGCCCGCGAGTCCACCAACACCTTGGCTGTGAACGACCCTGTCGTGGCCGATGCCGTGCACCACATCCGGAGTCAGGCCGCAGTGTACCCCATCCGAGTTTCCGAGATCGTCGCCCGAAGCCATCTGTCCCATTCCGGCTTCAATAAAAATTTCGTCAAGGAAATGGGGCACACGCCCAAGGAGGAAATCAAACGCTTTCGTCTCCTCCACCTGCAGGCGATGCTCAAAAACACCAGCACAAAAATCAGTCAAATCGCAAAGAAGATGCGCTTTGAGAGCCCGGAGGAACTGACACGCTTTTTTAAGCGCGAAACCGGCTTCGCCCCGAAAGACTACCGCAAACACTACCACCCCACCCTGCACTGATCCCGGCAGACGGCCGATCTCTTCCTGGAGCCTCCACAAAAAGCAAACTTGAAACTTCTCCCGGCAGACCGCATGAACCCGTGCCGCCTGCGATTGGCCCGGCGCTCGACTCATGTCCCACGGTTACAGACACCTCACGGAGAACGACCCAACGTTCACAGCAAAAAAGCGTAGCACCGCCGAAATTGCCCGACGCGTAAGCGTTTACCTTTGGCCCTACAAATGGCTCGCACTAGCCACGGTCGGCTGCGCCGTACTGTCTCTACTCTGCGCCTTCGCATTCCCGAGGCTCACACAATACATCATCGACGTCGTCATCGATAACGGGCAAACGGACAAGTTGACGCCGGTGATCCTTTTGCTGCTGGGGGCGTTTTTCCTGCGCGACTTTTTCAATAGCGTCCGCATCCAGGTGAATAACCACTTCGAGCAGCATGTGGTATTCGACATGCGGCGCGACGTGTACGGCCGTCTCCAGCGATTGCCAGTGAACTACTACGATAAGCGCGCCTCGGGCGACCTAATGACACGGGTAATCGAGGACGTTAACGCCGTCGAGCGGCTGCTCATCGACGGTACCGAGCAGGGCACCGTCGCCATTGTCAGCATCCTCGGCGTGCTGGCGATTTTATTTGCCACCCATCCTGTCCTTGCCGGTGTGGCGATGATCCCGATCCCTCTGCTCGCCCTAGGAGCAATGTGCTATACGCTCACCGCTCACAAGCGCTACCGCAAGCAACGCCAGGCCTCGAGCGCCATGAACTCGTTGTTGATGGATAACCTGCAGGGCGTCCGTGAAATCAAGGCATTCGGACGCGAACGACATGAGGACGAACGCTTCGCCGACCGTGCCGAGGCAATGCGCCAGGGCACTCTCACAATCATGCGAGCTTGGGCACTGTACAACCCTGCCATGAACTTCATCACCGCGACCGGCACCGGCCTCGTTCTGTGGATCGGCGGCAGCCAGGTGATGGACGAACAAATGAGCGTCGGGGAGCTGGTCGCGTTCCTGTTTTATCTCGCCCTGTTTTACGAACCGATCGGCAAACTGCACGGACTCAACCAGATGCTCCAAGCCGCCCGCGCCGGCGGCGAACGGGTGTTCGACATCCTTGACGCGACGGAGGAACGCAAAAATGCCGGCAATCCAATACCCCTCCGCGAACCGGTGCGCGGCGAGGTTGAGTACCGCAATGTTCACTTCGAGTACACCGAGGACAAGGCGGCCTTGCACGATATCTCGCTCCTGTCCCAACCTGGGCAGATGATTGCACTGGTCGGCCCGACCGGCGCCGGCAAGTCAACACTCGTCAACCTTCTGCCGGCATTTTATGAGGCCACTGCCGGCGCGATCACCATCGACGGGCAGGACATCGTTGACACTTCGCTCGAGTCGCTGCGCAAAAACATCTCCGTCGTCAGCCAAGAACCGTTCCTCTTCAACGGCACCGTTGGGGAAAACATCGCCTACGGCAATCTCGACGCCAGCGAAAAAAAAATCACCGAGGCCGCGCAGGCCGCGAACTGTTTTGAATTCATCAGCGAGCTGGCCGACGGCTTTGACACGAAAGTCGGCGAACGCGGCGTGCGACTCAGCGTCGGCGAGAAACAGCGCATTAGCATCGCCCGTGCACTGCTCAAGGACTCTCCGATCCTCATTCTCGACGAAGCCACCGCCAGCGTGGACACGGCCACCGAGCGACTCATCCAGCAGGCACTCGAGCGGTTGATGAATGGCCGCACGTCATTTGTCATCGCGCACAGGCTGAGTACGATCCGCAACGCTGACCAGATTCTCGTGCTGAAACACGGACGCATCACCGAGCGCGGCACACACGACGAGCTTCTTGGACAACAGGGTCTCTACGCACGATTGGCCCGCATCCAAAACACCACCTTTATTGAAGAAAGCTTCGAGAAACTAGAATCCTCGACCTGACCGGTATGCCCAACCTGCTTATAGCCAGCGGCAATGCACACAAGGCAGAGGAAATCGATGCTATTCTTGGCGACGGTTTTTCCGTGCAATCCCTGGCCAGCTTTCCCACCGCACCAAAAGTGTTGGAAGACGGCGACACCTTCTCCGCCAACGCCATTAAAAAAGCCGTCGAGATCGCCGGCTGGCTTGGCGGCCAAGCGCTTGGCCAAACACTGCCGAATTTCGTGCTGGCGGACGACTCCGGATTGGAAGTGGATGCGCTCGGAGGCGCGCCTGGCATTCACTCCGCGCGTTACGCCGGCGGCGATAGCAACGCCTCCGACAAAGCCAACAACGCCAAACTACTGCGTGAGTTGTCAACCGCAGCCGACGGCAAGCGGGGTGCTCAGTTTCAATGCGTACTGGCAATGGTCGAGCCAGGCCAAGCGGCGGAAGTGCATACGTTCAAGGGCATCTGCCGAGGCTGCATCGCCGAGATGCCGACAGGCCAAGGCGGCTTCGGCTACGACCCCCTTTTCATCCCAGAGGGCCACAATCAAAGTTTTGCCGAGCTTAGCCGCGAGGTGAAAAACGAAATTAGCCACCGCGCTCGCGCCTTGACCAAGCTGGCCGAACACTTCGCAGAAGGTTGACCCTCCTCACAAGCCCCACAAAATGGGGACCATCAACCAAACCAAAAAGCCAACCAGCAGCGTCAGCCCAAGCCCGGCCCGGAGATAGTCGGTGAACCGGTATTTGCCCGGACCGGAAACGAGGATGCAGGCCGGTTCGAACGGCGCGATGAACGACGACGATGCCCCCAGCATCACCGCGATCGCAAACGTCTGTCCGCTCACACCGAGCGTACCGGCCGTCTGCATGGCCACCGGCAACACCACCAACGCGGCGGCCGCGTTGGACATCGTCTGCGTCAGGAATATAGTGAGCAGAATGAACCCGGCGAGCACGAAGCGCGGACTCTCCGAGACCGATTGGATGCCGTCGGCGAGCCAATCAGCCGCGCCGGATTCGCGCATCGCTGCGCCAAACGCCGTCATGCCACCGATCACGATAAGCACGCGCCAGTCGATCACCTCGTAAACTTTCTGCATCGTGATGCAACCGGTGGCCACCGTCAGCGCGGCAGCGCTCAAAAAACAGATCGGCAGTGGCGCCAGCCCAAGGCCGCCGGCAATCACCGCCAAGCCGAAAAAAGTGAGTGCCCGCAAACCCTTTTGACGCCGGTCTGCGCTTGGCGCCTCGGTGGCATCGAGTCGCAGGAGGTTGGTGTCATGCTCGAGCGAAAGCAACCGCTCCTCCGAACCCTGCACAAGCAACAAGTCACCAGCACGCAACCGGATCGTTCCCAGCTTGCGGCCAAGGGATTGGCCGTGCCGGTAGATTGCCAGCACCGCCAAGCCGAACCGTTGCCGAAATTGAGTCTCCATGAGGGTGCGGCGGATGAGCGTAGACTTGGGCGTAATCAGCAACTCGGCGATCTTCACGTCGTCCGCCTGCAACACGTTGTTCTCCAGCTTGGTCTCAGCGTGAATCTCGATGCCGCTGGCATCCTTCACAGCAAAGAGGTCCTCCATGCTGCCGGAGACCAGCAACACGTCGCCCTCCTCAATGCTGGATCGGACGTTGGGTGCGAAGCTGCGTTTCCTGCGAAGGATCTTGATAATGCGAAACTCCATCTCCGCCAGTGATGACTCGAACACTCGCTGGCCGATCAGGCTCGAACCCGGCATCACGACAATCTCGGAGAGATACTCGCGAATGTTGAACTCGTCAGCAAGGCTCTCGTCCGGATAATCTGGAAGCAACCGTCGCCCGAAAAGCATCAGGTAGCCGATCCCCACACCCATGATCAGCAGTCCGACCGGCGTGATCTCGAACAGGCCAAGCGGACGGTAAATCTTGAGGTCGTGGACCTTGGCGTGCTGCAAATAGTCGGCAGAATCAACTGTGCCGTCTCTGTTCAAGTCGATGCCGCTGTTGGCCATCCACTTGGCCAAGTCGGATTGGTACCGCCTCGCCAACTCACCACTGACGGCGACATTGGTTGAGGTACCAATGAGCGTACAGGTGCCGCCGAGGATCGATGCAAAACAAACCGGCATCAGCAATTTCGATGGGCTGGCTTTCAGCTTGCGCGCAATCGACATCACTGGACCGATGAAGAGCGACGTGACAGCTGTGTTGTTCATGAATCCGGACAAACCACCCACCACCGACATGGTTGTCAACTGCAGCCTATCGACACTCCCCCCCGCAACCCGCAACAGCCAAGCCGAAACCAGGTCGAGCACACGCCCCTCCAGCAACGCGCCGTTGATCACAAAAATCGAGCCTAGGATAATAATGATCTGCGAACTGAAACCAGCGAACGCCTCGCCAGGCTCAAGAACGCCAGTCAGCACAAGCGCCAAAAGAAGAAAGATTGTGGCCAAGTCCACCGGCAACGCTCGCGTGGCAAACAGCCCCACAGCGACCACCAGCAATCCAAGCACGATGCCAATCTCGAGTGTCATTTCCCCCGGTACCTCTCCGGATGCCCGCTTCGCTAGTGCAGATTGCCCGCCCGGGCAATGTTTTTGTCGCCGATTGGCCAAGCGCATTCCGGGTTGATTTCAGCCCCGCCAGCATTGATTCTCCCCATGCGCTTATGAACATCAGCAAAATCAGCCTGTTTCAGCTGGATCTGCCTCTGCACGAGGGTAGCTACAACTGGGCCGACGGTAAGTCGGTGCAGGTATTCGACAGCACAGTCGTACGGATCGATACCGACGAAGGCATTACCGGCCACGGCGAAGTCTGCCCGCTTGGGCCGGTGTACCTGCCGGCCTACGCCGAGGGCGTCCGCGCCGGCATCCAAGTACTCGCACCGTCGCTGCTTGGCCAAGACCCGACGCAATTAAGCAAGCTCAACCGCCATATGGACGCCACGCTCAAGGGTCATCCATACGTCAAGTCAGCCCTCGACATGGCCTGTTGGGACATCCTCGGGCAGGCGACCGGCCAGCCTGTCAGCAATCTGCTCGGCGGGCGCTACGGCAATGATTTCCTGCTCTACCGCGCGATCTCGCAGGAGACCCCCGAAGCGATGGCCGGCAAAGTCGCCGGTTACCGTGCCGAGGGTTACCGGAAATTCCAGCTCAAGGTCGGCGGCGATCCCGAAACCGACATCGAGCGCATTCGCGCCGTGTCGGCAGAGTTGCAACCCGGCGACGTGCTCATCGCCGACGCCAACACCGGCTGGCTGATGCATGAGGCCGCGCGTGTCGTCCGCGCCGTCAAGGACATCGACGTGTACATCGAGCAACCGTGCGACACGTTCGAAGAGTGTTACTCGATCAGGAAGATGACCGACCACCCATTCGTCCTTGATGAGAGTATCGACGGGCTGCCGATCCTGCTCCGCGCCAACAGTCTGCAGGCGATGGACGTTATCAACATCAAGATAAGCAAGTTCGGCGGACTAACCAAGGCCCGCCAGGCGCGCGACCTCTGCGTGTCACTCGGCATCGCCATGACCATCGAAGACAGTTGGGGCGGCGACATCATCACAGCAGCCATCTCCCACCTCGCCCACAGCACTCCGGCCGAATTGCTTTTCTCCTCCACCGACTTTAACAGTTACGTCACCGTCTCAATCGCCGACGATGCACCTCAAAGAAACAATGGCCGAATGGCAGCCTCCAGTGCCCCCGGTCTCGGGATCACTCCCAAAACAGAGGCACTTGGCCAAGCGATGTTTGAATCCAACTAGTCCCCCAACTGACCAGAAGCCCATAGCAGCCCCCGAGCGACCAACTTGAGAAACACGGGATCACTAAAAGTGGCGTCAGAATGGCCGTAGGTGGTGCCGAAAACACGAGCTTTGCCATACTGATTCGTCCAGGCTACCGCGTATTCCTTGCCATTACGCTCACTCTTTGAAGTGGCCAGAGCCTTGGCTTTCGGCCACATCTTTTCAATAACGTACAACTCATCCTTCGGAGTCACCCAATCGTCCGGCATGCCCTTCAGGATCGGGTGCTTCAATGCAACCTTCTTAACCGGATAACGACTTTGATGTTCATGATGACGACTGGTCACTCCAAGAAACTGGCGCCAGTCATCGGTTTTGGACGCGCGGTAGGTATGCATCGCACAGTGGATCACCACCGCGGGCACGCCTGCCTTATGGGCCTTGGTGATACTACGGATGTAATCTTCATCAACCGTGTTGGCAAAGCACTCATTATGCACCACCACGTCGTAGCCCTTGGCCCAGTCAGCATCTTTATACAGATCAATCTTCGCCTTGGTTCCAGAGCCGCCTTCGTTGACAATCTCCCAATCAATCTTGGCCGCCTTGGCCACACCCTCTATCAACGCCTCGCTTTGGAACTTGTAGTTATGACAGCAACCGCCGGTGATGAGCAGTGCCTTTAACGGTTTTTGCTTTTCCTCCGCTTTTGCAGATACCAAGCCTGCTACAGTCACCAAAGTTAAAGCGCGAATTAGATGGGAAGTAATCATTTGTTTATGCATGACGCGGCCCCAGCCTGCCCCATTCAGATGGCGACGTCAGTTTTATTTTCCCTTCGTTTTTTTGGCTGGCTTACGACGGAACTGGCCAGTGAGTTTCGAGCCGTTGTCGGATGGGAGGGACTTGTGCCATGCGATGAGTGATTTAGTAAAATTGGAGACGAGTTTTGGATGCTCACGAGCGAGGTTATTGGTTTCACCGAGGTCGGTTTTAAGATTGTAGAGCTCTGGATCACTACCGTCGTATTCGCAGAGGAATTTCCAGTCGCTAACGCGTACGGCAAGATCAGGCAGGTCATTGTCGCCATAAAATGAATCGCGATCAGGCGGACGCCGAAAAAAGATAGGACCCTTACGCGAAGTGGTCGCTTGGGCAAGCAGCGTGCCGGGCAGCGACTCGCCATCGAATATCACGCCCTTGGGATACGGCGTGCCGCTGAGATCCAGCAAGGTTGGCACAAGATCGATGGCGGAAAAGACCGAGTCACGGTTCACATGATCGTGTTTGGCAACCAAGCCCGGCCCCCAAACAATGAGCGAAGATCGTACGCCGCCCTCGTACAGGTGCGTCTTAAAGCCACGGAATGGGCCAGCAGAGCCGGCGCCCTGCTCCGGGCCGTTGTCGGAGCAAACAAGCACGAGCGTGTTATCACGCAGCGCAGGGTCATTGCGGATAAGGCCGAAGAGCTTACCGAGTTGGCGATCCATCTCCTGCAGCACGGAATAGTACAAGCCACGCTTGCCGTCAGCCCATTTGTCCACCGGCGGCCAGAACGGGCTGTGCACGTCGTCGGGCCAAATGTTTATGTAAAACGGCTTCTTCGCCTTGGCTGCTTTTTGGATAAACGGAATGGCCTCATCAACGAAACCACCGGTGATTTTCGATCGCAACATCCAGCGCGCGCCACGGCCAAGACGCTCGGCATCGGACCAGATGCGGCGGGGTTCCGCCCATCCCGGCTTGAGCGTGAGCGGCAGCAACTTCGGCCCCATGCCCTCGAAGTTCGTAAGCGAAGCGTCAAATCCGTACTCGGTAATCGCCGGCGCCTCAGCCACATCACGCTGGCCGCCCATGTGCCATTTACCAAAATGTCCCGTAGCGTATCCTGCATGCTGCAGTGAGCGCGCCAACATCGGTGCCTTCGGATCGAGCCACTGTACCATGCCTCGCCGCGTGTTCATATCGCGATGCGCGAGGTACGAGGTGATGCCCCAGCGCTGCGGATATTGCCCCGTGGAAATTGCCGTACGCGACGGCGAACAGATCGGCGAGTTCACATAAAACTGCTCGAAGCGAACACCCTCCTTGGCCAAGCGATCAACGTGCGGCGTCTTCGCGAATTCATTTCCAAAACAGGAAAAATCCCCCCACCCCATGTCATCAATGAACACAAGAACGATGTTCGGCTGCGCCGCCTGTGCAGCCAGATGAAGAAAGCTGGCAACAAGGATTGTTATGAATGGCTTTATGGTCATTAATCCACTTTATAGTATTTAATTGGCTACTGCTTAAGGGCGATATGGGGAGCGGTTGGGTTTATGCGGATGCTTTGCATTTCTTCCTTCATCTCCTTCGCGATTTCGGGGTGGTTTCGGATGATATTCTGTTGTTGGTAGGGATCCTTGGCCAAATTGTATAGCTGCGCCTTGGGTGCATCCAACTTGATTTTTCCGTCTTCGATATCGCTATTAACATGGCCGGTGAACAGTTGGGCGGCGGGGCCGCCGAGCCCGTGTTCGCCGACTTTCTTCGCGCCAAAACCGCCATGTCCTTTCGCACCAATGTAGATCCAGTTGCCCTTTCTCAAAGACAGATGGGTTCTCCTAAGAGGCGCAATCAACAGGTGATCGCGCACCTTTGCATCCGGTTCTCCGGTCAGCACAGGCAGGATATTGAAACTGTCCTCTCCCTCGGTTTGGCCAAGCTTGCGCCCGCTGATCGCCGCCACGGTGGCGAACAGATCGACGTTGCTGACCAACGAGCCCGACTCGCTGCCGGCTTCGATCTTCCCCGGCCAACGGGCGATGAACGGCACGCGGTGACCTCCTTCCCATGCGTCGAACTTGAAGCCAAGCAGATCGCCGTTCAGCTGGTGCCCCCTACTCCACGCCTCCTGCCCACCGCGATTGAGCATTCCTCCGTTGTCGCTCGTGAAAACCAGGAGCGTGTTGTCGGCGACCTTGGCTTTGCTCAACGTGTTCATCACTTGGCCAACGATCCAGTCCAGCTCATGAATAAAATCGCCGTACCGTCCCGCTTGGCTCGTGCCTCTGAAGCGCTTGGCGGGAGTGAACGGATGGTGGATGTTACTCGTCGCGAAGTAGAGGAAAAACGGATTGCCGGACTTCGCCTTGGCACGAATCCAATCAGTCGCCCTCCCGGCGAAGGTGGTTCCGACTTGTTCGTCGTCGTACAGTTTGTGCGCCTTTGCTGCACCGCCGATGGTGTCGGTTTTAAATTTCTCATCAAACGCCCGCGTCTCCGCCATGTTGCCGTAGACGAATGGATCCGTTTTATCGAAGCCAACAACCCGGTGGTTTTCGACGTAAACAAACGGTGGGTGACTGTTCACTACCGGTAGACCAAAGTAGGAATCGAAGCCAAGCTCCAGCGGGCCAGGCTTGAGCAAGCCATTCCAGTCTATCGGGGATTGGATGCCAAAGCCGAGGTGCCATTTACCGATGCAGGCCGTATCGTAGCCCGCACTTTTCGCCACGTCGGCAATTGTCGTGCGAGCGGGATCAACAACCAACGGTGTCCTGAGAAAAACCGGCGACCACAAGTTGCCGTGCCGAACCGGGTAACGCCCGGTCAACAGCGTGTAGCGTGAAGGCGTGCAGACGGCCGACGCCGTGTGCGCGTCTGTGAACCGTCGGCCCTCCCTAGCCAAGCGATCGATATTGGGCGTCTGAACATGTGTCGCGCCGTAACAACCAACATCTCCATAGCCAAGATCATCCGCATAAATAATGACAATGTTTGGTTTGTTTGCATGCGCTGAACAATGCAGTGATAGCCAAAGTGAAATAATGAAAATATTTTTCATTATTTAACTCAACCGGCGAAGGCGCGTCACCCGGCCAGTGGCGACCCATTCGGCTACGATGATGTTGCCGTCACGATCGAAACAGGCGTCGTGCGGATGAACAAATTTGCCCTCAATCCACTTCTTGGGATCGTTGCGAACACCTTTCACTGTCTTGGTGACGCGCTCGACGTCTTCGCCTAGATGGCCAACGACTTCGTTCTTTTCGTTGAGCAAAGTCACGCGTGCGTGGAGCTCGGGGACGAGCAGGAGGTTTTTGTAGGTGTCGCAATTAGCCGGGAGCCCGTAGCCTTTAAGAGTCTCAAGGTACTTGCCGTCCATGTTGAAATACTGGAGCGAGTGGTGCGCTCGATCGCAGACAACGATGCGTTCCTTGCGGCCGGGGCGGCGGTCAATCCAGATGCCGTGCGGCGTGGCGAACTTCCCTTTGCCGCCACCAGGTCCGCCAAACTTGGAAGCCCAGTTGCCCTCCTTGTCATAGCGATGAATCCAAAACGAGCCGTAACCATCGGCCAGCAGAAAGCCGCCGTCATTGAGGAAAGCAAAATTTGTGGGCATGAACGCATCGCGGCCCCAGCGTTTAACCCTCACCTCGTCCTCGTCCTTGCGGTATACACCGCTGTCCATCGGCGCATACTTTTCCCAAACCGTCTCACCTATGAGAGTAAGTTTGGCAAAAGACTTCACCTGCTGATAGGCACACACATAAAGAAACTGCTCACGGCCCTCCGTACGCACCTCAATACCATGGCCGCCGCCCTGGAACTGCGCCCCAAAGGCACGGATAAACCTACCCTTCCTGTCAAAAACAAAAATTGAAGGATGATCCTTCTGGTTTTCGCGCCCCTCATGGATGACGTAGAGCAACCCCTCTGCATCGACCGCCACATTGTGGGTTGTTTGCCAACTGTACCTGGCAGGCAACCTAGCCCAGTCATGCTGCACCTCGTATCGATGTTCACCCTCACCTATAACGATTTGCTTGGGATTCTTGTTGGCCAGTAAAAGCTGCGGCGGCGCCATAGCGGCAAAAGTGGAAGTGGCAAGGAAACGGCGACGAGAGAGTTTGGTTTTCATGGGTAAATCGGTCGGCGAAATTCTACGCCGCGCACTAGAAGACGCAAGGGTTGACTGAAAATGCGTTATTATCTACCTACTTTATCTTGGTAACGTAAGCATAGAAGGCGCCCATGGACACACCTGCTGCATTGCTAAACTTGGCCCACAATTCATCCCGACCCGGCTTGAGCTTGAGCTTGAAAGTCACACTTTTGGCTCCTTGCTTCACCGGTAGAACCAATTCCTTTCTGCCCAGTTTCAGGTGCGCCTTTACCGCCGCAAAGGATTTGCCGGGCTCCGCGCGGAAAGCCCTCTGACCTGGCACGTCCGCACCGGCTTTCAACTCAGCCGCAATCGCGCGATTCGCCTCCTTGGGCCAACGCCGCAGTTCCACCGTGTAGGTGCCTGCACTCTTTACATCCACCGCCCAAAAACCGGTGTTACTGGGGCGCTTCTCTGCACTCCGAACATGACGCTGGTTCCATGGGGTGCTGCCATCGGCAATCCAGTCGTGACAGGTGAGACGCGCAGGGTTAGCTGCCGGATCAGAGTGGCCCAAATAAATCGCAGTCGGCTTCCCGAAGGTCGGCACCAACTCCTCCCACCACGCATCATAGCGTTTAGTCAAACGCTTCACCGCTCTAGGATTAGCACTGGCCACATCCTTCTTTTGACCAGGGTCTACCTTGATATCATACAACTCCTTGCCATTAATTAGCCGCCACTGATCGGTCATCACCGCACTCTTGCGCCACTTGATCGGATCACGCACCCGTTGTGAATCAGTAATCAGGATGCGATCAGGCCAATTTCTGGCCTTGCCTTCGATCAATGGGCGGATATTGACTCCGTCAAACTTTACGCCCTTGGGTGCGGGCACATCGCAGTAGTCAATCAGGGTTGGAACAATATCGACATAAGAGGTGATCATATCCACATCACGCCCTTTTGTTAAACCGCCCTTTGGCCAGTGTATGAAAAAAGGCACACGGTGGCCGCCGTCATATTCACTGCCTTTACGGCCGCGCATACCATTATTGTGTACATTCGCACCACTAGAAGTGCCGTTGTCAGTTGTAAAAATGAAGATGGTGTTCTCGGCTAGCCCTTCTTGTTTCAGAAAGGCCCGCATCGAGCCGACATTGTCATCGATGTTGGAAATCATCCCGAAAAAATTGGCCACACCTACGCCCTGCTTAACGTAAGGCGCACTGGATTTCACCGGCGAATGCATAGGCCCATGCGGCGCGTTGGTACACAAGTAAATAAAGAACGGCTTTTCATCATCCTTAACCCTGCGGATAAAGCGCTTCGCATGATCAAAAAAAACATCCGTGCAAAAACCGTTCACCGGGACCGGCTTGCCATTGTGCCAGTACGATCCGTCGAAGTAGGCGTTGTCCCAATAATCCGGAGTCTGCCCAACTCCCCCGCCACCGTGTCGCAACACCTCCTGAAATCCGCGATCCTCCGGGCGGTATGGATAATTGTCACCCAAATGCCACTTGCCGAACATCGCCGTGTGGTAGCCGCCATCGGCCATAATTTGCCCAATGGTCACCTCATTATCGCGCAGCATCGAGCGGCCCATTATCGTGTGCCACACGCCGGTGCGGTTCGTCCAGTGACCGGTGATTAACGCCGCTCGTGTCGGCGAGCAGGTCGGCGCTACGTGATAATCGGTCAACCGCACGCTGTCCGCATGCAACCTGTCCAGATGCGGTGTCTTCAGAACGGGATTCCCATGGCACGACAAATCGCCGTAGCCCTGGTCATCGGTGATGACCAAAACCACATTCGGCCTCTTGGCGGCTCCTGCTGTAACCATACAGACCAAAGTAGCAACCCAAGCCAACAGTATCTTTTTCATAATAACTTGGGCTGGAGCAGACGGTGAAACAGCCCAAGCGTCAACCATTAACATTGTGGACTTATTGTGTTGAAACGAGCGAGTCGAAACTGATAATATCCCCCAACCAATTAGGAATGGTTTTTGATTCTAAGAAGGTCAGGGTCTTCCGCAATTTTGGCGGCTTGGCGGGACTAATCGTTTGTCTTTTCGTCGCTTGGCTAAATGCGGAAGCGGACGACCTCTCCAAAACCACCTCCATCGACTGGACCAAGGCTCGCGAATGGTGGGCATTTCAGCGGCCCGTAAAATCCAAACTCCCGACCGTCTCTAACAGCGCTTGGCCAAACCAACAAATTGATTACTTCATCCTGGCCAAGATTGAGGCGAAGCAACTCACCCCCTCCCCGCAAGCCTCGAAACGTGTCCTCGTACGGCGTCTGTTTTTCGATCTGACCGGGTTACCTCCCTCTCCAGACGAGATGGGAGCTTTCCTCGCCGACGAAACAGACAATGCCTACGAACGCTTGGTTGAAGAACTCATGCAGCGCCAAGCCTTCGGCGAACGCCTGGCCAGCATGTGGCTCAACAACGTCCGCTATGCTGAGGATCAAGCGCATCAGGTCGGCAGCAACACCGCGTTTTTTTACCCGAACGCATTTCGTTATCGCAAGTGGGTTATTGACGCTTTCAATAGCGATGTCCCATACGACGATTTTATCCGCAAACAACTTGCAGCCGATTTGCTACAAGGTACATCTTCCAGAGATCTGCCCGCGCTAGGATTTATCGGGCTCGGCCATAAATATTACGACCGCAATCGACTCGCGGTGAAAGCGGAGGAGTGGGCCGAACAAGTCGACACATTGACCCGGTCTCTACTCGGACTCACCGTTGCCTGCGCCCGGTGTCACGACCACAAATACGATCCGTTCACACAGAAGGACTATTACGCTTTAGCCGGCGTCTTCGCGAGCACAGATCTCGTTGACCGAATGGCCGACGGCAGCGAAATCAAAAAAGACAATGAAGCAGCAAAAAAGCGCATCAATACGATCCACATGGTGAGAGATGTTAAGCCGAAAGATCTGCATGTATTCCTTCGTGGAAACACCGAGAGCAAAGGCGACCTAGTACCCCGCCGTTTTATCCGCGTGCTTTCGAAAACCGAACCTGAGCCGTTTACCCACGGCAGCGGCCGACTCGAGCTTGCCGAATCGATTGCCTTACCAAACAACCCCCTTACTGCCCGTGTCATCGTCAACCGCGCCTGGGCGATGTTCTTCGGTCGCGGTCTCGTTATCACGCCGAGTAACTTCGGCCAATTGGGCGCCGCCCCTAGCCACCCAGCACTCCTCGACAACCTTGCTGTCCAATTCATGGAAAACGGCTGGTCGATGAAACAATTAATCCGTGAGATGGTTCTCTCGTCCACCTACCGCCAACGCTCACACGAATCGCACGTCAACAAAGCGATAGACTCTGTGAACACAAATCTCTGGCGAATGAACCGACGCCGACTCAGCATTGAGCAGTGGCGTGATTCGATTCTGGCCGCGGGCGGCAGCCTAGATCGCACCGGCGGCAAGTCTCTCGAACTGACTGACAAAAAGAATGTCCGACGAACCATCTACGGCCACATCAGCCGCAAGAAACTGAATGACATGCTGATGCAATTCGATTACCCGGACCCCAACGTCCATGCGGCCAAGCGCTCTGCCACGACGACGGCTGTTCAAAAACTGTTCGTGATGAACAACCGCTTTATGATGGAACAGGCCCAGCACTTGGCCAAGCGCGTCGCGGGCGATAGTGCTTCCGCCTCGGCCTTGCAGGTCCAAGAAATATACAGGCTCCTGTACAACCGCGAGCCAAGCGCCGCTGAACTGGACTTGGCTCTTAATTTTCTCCGACTACCCTGCGAAAGCCAACTCACCCGATGGGAGCAGTATTCGCACGCCCTACTGGCCTCGAACGAAATGAGTTACATCGATTAAATGACCGGCCCGTATTCAACCGAAATCAATCGGCGAGAGATGCTTCGCCGCTGCACGGCCGGCTTTGGAACGCTTGCCTTGGCGGGAATGCTTGGCCAGGAACAGTCTCGCGCGTTCACCGTACCCGGACCCCACTTAGCACCCAAGGCCAAGCGGGTTATTTTCCTGTTCATGAACGGCGGCCCGTCTCACATCGACACATTCGATCCCAAGCCAGCACTCAAAGAATACGAGAACAAGCAGCCTACTGGAAAAATATACAAAAACCCAAACTCTTCCGGCTTCATGCCATCGCCGTTTGAGTTCAAACGCCACGGGCAGAGCGGAGTCGAAGTCAGCGAGTCACTTCCTTATATCAGCCAAGTCATCGACGAGTGCTGCGTGATTCGCTCAATGCAAACCGATGTCCCCAACCACGAACCGGCTCTCCTGCAAATGCACACCGGTAACGTGCAGCCGATCCGACCCTCGATTGGTTCCTGGTTACAATACGGCCTCGGGTCACTGAACGACAACCTGCCCGGCTACGTTGTACTTCGGCCCACGAACAAAATCGTCGTAGGCCCGGCACTTTGGAGCAACAGCTTTCTCCCGGCACAACATCAGGCCGTCAGCGTCATCACGGCTGATATGAAGGTCGACAAACTGGTGTCCAACATCCGCAACACCCGTCTCACTCATCGCGAGCAACGACAACAACTCAACCTGATCAACCGCCTGAACCAACTGCATTTGGACAAGCGGAACAATGACCTCGAGTTGAATGCGCAAATCAAGGCGATGGAAACCGCCTACCGCATGCAGTTTGAGGCGATGCACACATTCGACATCGAAAAGGAAAGCGCGACCACCCGCGAAAAATATGGACGCACTCCATTTGCCAACTCCTGCCTGCTGGCACGTAGACTGATCGAGAGCGGTGTCCGCTACGTGGGCGTGTACTATGTCAACAACGGCAACCAACCTTGGGATACGCACAAAAATCACAACGAGAACCACACTAAGCTTTCCCGAGACAGCGACCAAGCAACGGCGGCACTTATATCCGACCTCAAGGAACGTGGCCTTCTAGAGGACACTCTCGTTATTTGGGGAGGCGAATTTGGCCGCACGCCCTATGCTCAACAGAAGAATAATAAAGACGTCGGACGTGACCACCACAACACGGCATTCTCCATGATGCTCGCTGGAGGCGGGGTTAAAGGTGGCATCACCTATGGCACAAGCGATGAACTAGGCATGCACGCGCAGGAAAACCGCATGCACGTACACGACCTGCATGCTACGATCCTGCACCTGATGGGTATCGACCACAAAAAGCTTACATTCCACTGGAGTGGTCGGGACTTCCGCTTGACGGATATTCATGGCAACGTCGCCCATGACATCATCGTCTGAATTTGAAATGAAAAACATAACACATGGCTTCACGCTAATTGAATTGTTGGTGGTCATCGCTATCATCGCCATCCTTGCCTCCTTGCTGCTGCCGGCCTTGGCCAGGTCCAAAAGCAAGGCGCGGCAGACCGTATGCATGAGCAATCAAAAGCAACTTGGCCTCTCCACCGCCATGTATGCCGAAGATTTTGATAACAAGTTCCCTATCTCCATAACACCACATTCCGTACAGAACCATGCAAACTGGCTAGTCAGCATGCACGATGCGGGATACCTCAGCACCATGGATCTATTCACTGACCCCGCGGATGTCGAAGGGCCATATAACGTTTTAACACTCAGAAAACGGAAAATCATTCTTGAAAAAAGAAGTCGTGAGATTGTCTTCTCTTATGGAGCAAACGAGCAAATGATCGGCCCGTCCGATCAACGGTATAAAAAAATCAGTCAAGTTCCCGAGCCGGATAAGATCTTCTTTTTTGGTTGTGCCACCTACATGGTCGTTCCACATTGGGACCATGAGCGAGTCTATAACGCCAGCGGCCCGCACCAGCCAAGCTCATCCGCAAATCCACCCAACGAACTATACGCCCGGCATAACTCAGGAAAAACCAACCGAGCCAATGAGCAAAGTAAGGGTGGAAGCAACATCACCTACACCGATCTTCACTACGAATACAAAAACCAGTACTTCATCGATAAAAAACTGTGGTGGTACAAGGATAACAAGCC
>Ga0163108_10000787_pt1 | contig 23450 bp, 21 predicted proteins | sample Fk1155metaG_FD_109644 | JGI IMG/M metagenome (GOLD analysis project Ga0163108, IMG submission 109644) | Marine microbial communities from the Central Pacific Ocean - Fk160115 155m metaG | ecosystem: Environmental > Aquatic > Marine > Oceanic > Photic zone | place: The Central Pacific Ocean...
GATCACGAGGTGGTCAACAACTGGTCGCCCGGCAAGGATCTGAGCGCGGATGACCGCTACAGCGAAAAGTCGGTGCCGCTGCTGATGGCGCGCGCGCAGCGGGCGTTTCACGAGATGACCCCGATCAGCTACAACCCGGCCGAACCAGGTCGTGTCTATCGCAAGATCGGCTATGGTCCGCTGCTGGACATCTTCTTTCTGGATCTGCGCAGCTATCGCGGCGCGAACAGCGATGGAATGCAGGACGCGGTGACGGCGCAGTCCCAGATCCTCGGCAAGGCGCAGATGGATTGGCTGAAGGGGGCGCTGAAAGGCTCGAAGGCCACCTGGAAGGTGATCGCCTGCGACATGCCCATCGGCGTCAATGTCTGGGACAAGGTCGCCGAGGATCAGCGCTATGTCGAGGCCGTGGCGAATGGCGATCCCGGCGCGGCGAAGGGACGAGAGCTGGAATTCGCGCAGCTTCTGCGATTTATCCGCGACGAGAAGGTCGCGAACACGGTCTGGCTGACGGCGGATGTGCACTACACCGCCGCGCATGAATACCATCCCGACCGCGCCGCCTTTCGGGATTTCGAGCCGTTCTGGGAATTCGTGTCCGGACCGCTTCACGCGGGCACCTTCGGGCCGAACGATCTGGACATGACCTTCGGGCCCGAGGTGAAATTCGTCAAGGCGCCGCCGGCGGGCCAGGCGAACCTGCCGCCCTCGGCGGGGATGCAGTTCTTCGGTATCGTCGATATCGAGGCTGCCTCGGGCCAGATGCGGGTGCGGCTGATGGATCGCGGCGATCGGGAATTGTGGTCGATCACGCTGGATCCGAAACCGGCCTGAATCCCGGCCGCGGGCCGCGCCCGTCTCAGCCGGGCGGGGTCCTGCGGTCCGGCCGGCGGTCGCGCAGGCCGGACAGGGCGCGGTTCTCGGCCCGGATGCGGATGGCCAGGACGGCCGCATTCAGCGCGGTGAAGATCAGCGCGACGGGCCACAGGCCCAGCACCACCGGCGCGACCGCGATCTCGGCCACGACGACGGCGTAGTTCGGATGCGGGATCAGCCGGTAGGGCCCGCGCGCGACCAGCGGCCGATCCAGCACGATGATCCGCGTCGTCCAGCGGTCGCCCAGCGAGGCCAGCACCCAGAGCCGGGCCGCCTGAAGCGCCACGAACAGGATCAGCCACAGCGGACGGATCGGCTGGTCCCAGCCGAAAATCGCGATGGAGGCCAGCCAGCTTGCGTGAAGCGCCACGATCAGCGGATAATGCGCCGCGCCGTGTTCGACCGCGCCTTGCGCCAGCAGCCGCACCGTGTTGCGCCGCGCCAGGATCAGCTCGGCCAGTCTTTGCAGGACCAGGAAGGCGATGAAGGCGGCCGCGCCTGTCATGGCACGAGGATCGGCACGGCCGACAGCGTGAAGCCGGGTCCAAGCGCCAGCACCAGCAGGTCGCCGCGCTGGTCCGATGCCAGCACCTGCTCCAGCACGAACAGCACCGTCGGCGCGGACATGTTGCCGGTGCGGGCCAGCACGGCCCGTTCGGCGTCCAGCGCGCCTTCGGGCAGATCCAGCGCCTGTTCCAGCGCCACCAGCACCTTGGCTCCGCCCGGATGGCAGACATAGCGTTGGGGCGCGTGACCGGGAATCAGCGCATCCAGCGCGGGCCGCAATTCGCGCGTCGCGAAATCGGGGATCGAGCGGTCGAAGATCACGCCCAGCCCGTTCTCCTCGACCGACCAGCCCATGATGTCCAGCGTGTCGGGCCACATATGCTGGCGGCCGGTGCCGATCTCGGGCCGGCCGTCGTCCCGCGCTTCGCCCGCGCGCAGCACCAGTGCCGCCGCGCCATCCCCGAACAGGGCGGTGGCGATGATGTCGGCCTTGCGCAGCCGGTCCAGACGGAACAGCAGCGTGCAGGTCTCGACCGCGACCAGCATGACATTGGCGCCGGGCCGGGCCGCCGCCAGATCGCGCGCGATGCCCAGTCCCGAGGCGCCGCCCGCGCATCCCAGACCGAAGACCGGCACCCGGATCGCGTCGGCGCGAAACCCCATTTCGCGCGCCACCTGCGCCTCCAGCGTCGGCGTGGCGATCCCGGTCGAGGAAATGGTGACGATCACATCGACCTCTGGCGCCGTCAGGCCCGCCATCTTCAGCGCCCGGCCGGCCGCCTGCCGGAACAGGTCCGAGGCGCCGGACAGATAGGCCTCGGTCCGGTCCCGCCAGCCGCGTGGCGTGGTGAACCAGTCCAGCGGCACGACCGACCGGCGTTCCTCGATCCCGCCGTTGCGAAAGGCCGGGATCAGGCGTTCGAACTGCGCAAAACGGGGGCCGAGGATCGCGCGGGCCGCGTCGATGACCTTCTGCTGTGGCAGGAGGTGGGGCGGCACGGCGCTGGCAATGGCCAGCAGACGCACCGGCGCCGTGAGGATGGCTGGCATGAGGATTCCCGTCTGTTCCGTCCCAGTAACGCATCCCGCGGGAAAAAGGGTGCACAGGGATCGCCGCGACGCGGCGAAAACGGCACGGCGCGCGCGCGGCGCAACCAAGAGGGCCGCGCCCGGCGGCGCGGCCCGTCATCACCGAAATTCGGCCGGATCAGCTGTTGACGCTGTCCTTCAGGGCCTTGGCGACTGTCACCTTGACCTGCTTGTCGGCGGGTTTGGTCATCATTTCCTGGGTCTGCGGGTTGCGGACCTGACGTTCGGGCCGGGCGCGGCAGGCGACCTTGCCGATGCCGGGCAGCGTCACCGCGCCGCCATTGGCGACTTCACGGGTGACGACGCTCGCGATCGCGTCCAGCGCCGCCGCGGCCGATTTCTTGTCCGAGCCCATTTCCTCGGCCAGAGTTGCCACCAGCTGGGTTTTTGTCATCGGTTTTGCGGAAGCCGTAGCCATTCTTCTGTCTCCTCTTGCCCCTGTCGTTCCGGGCCCAAATTAGCGCCTTTTGCGGCATATCGCCTGCTACACACGGTTTTGACCGGCAGATCAAGCATTTTTCGCGTCGCACGCGAAAACCGGCCTTTCCCGGCCCCGCATGTCGCGGGGTTACAGGAAGGCGGTCTCGCTGAAGGACCGCAATTTGCGCGAATGGATCCGTTCCAGCGGCATCTCGCGCAGCTTTTCCATCGCGCGGATGCCGATCAGCAGGTGGTTGGCGACCTGCGTGCGGTAGAAATCGGTCGCCATCCCGGGCAGCTTCAGTTCCCCGTGAAGGGGCTTGTCCGAAACGCAAAGAAGCGTGCCATAGGGGACGCGAAAGCGAAAGCCGTTGGCGGCGATGGTGGCGCTTTCCATGTCCAGCCCGACGGCGCGCGACAGCGACAGGCGGTGGACCGGGCCGGACTGGTCGCGCAATTCCCAGTTCCGGTTGTCGATCGTGGCGACGGTGCCGGTGCGCATGATCCGCTTCAGTTCATAGCCTTCCAGCCGCGTGACCTCGGCCACGGCTTCTTGCAGCGCCACCTGAACCTCGGCCAGGGCCGGGATCGGCACCCAGACCGGAAGATCATCGTCCAGCACGTGATCCTCGCGAAGATAGGCATGGGCCAGGACGAAATCGCCCAGGCTCTGCGAATTGCGCAGGCCCGCGCAATGGCCGACCATCAGCCAGACATGGGGGCGCAGCACCGCGATGTGATCCGTCGCCGTTTTCGCATTCGAGGGGCCGACGCCGATATTGACCAACGTGATGCCCTGACCCGCCGCGCGCTTGAGGTGATAGGTCGGCATCTGCGGCAGCTTCGACAGCGGCCTGATCGGCGTCTCGGGATCGGTGATCTCCTGATCGCCCGGCGCCACGAAACTGGTATATCCCAAGGCCGGGTCGGCCAGCGCCATGCGGGCGAAGGCCTCGAATTCGTCCACGTAGAACTGGTAGTTGGTGAACAGGACAAAATTCTGGAAATGTTCGGCCTTGGTGGCGGTGTAATGCTGCAGGCGCGCCAGCGAATAGTCGATCCGCTGCGCGGTGAAGGCGGCCAGGTGATGGGTTCCGTCCGGCAGGGGGCCGGCGACCCCGTTCACGATGTCGTCGTTCATGGTGTTCAGATCCGGCACGTCGAAGATGTCGCGCAGCGAGAAATCCAGCACGCCTTCCTGCGGCACGGCCAGTTCGCTTTGGGCCGCGACCGCGAAGTGAACCGGCATCGGCGTCTCGCTGAGGCCCACCGTCACCGGAACGCCGAGATTCTTGATCAGCAGCGCGATCTGCTCGGTCAGGTAGTTCTGGAACAGATCGGGCCGGGTGATGGTGGCAGCATAGCTGCCCGGCGCGACGACATGGCCAAAGGAAAGCCGCGAATCCACATGCGGATGGCTGGTGACGGTCAGACGCAGTTCCGGGTAGAAGGCGCGATAACGCGCGGCGGGGCGTCCGCCCTCCAGCAGGCGGGTGAAATGGTCCAGCAGGAAATCCGTCGACTCGGTATACAGCCGCTGCAGCCGCGCGACGGCGGCGCGGGCATCGGTGAACTGCTCGCGCGCGGGGGAATCGGGGCTTTCGACGGGCAGATAGCGGGAATCCGTGTCCATGGTCTTCTTATCCTTCTTGTTGCGCGGATCCTGCCAGCCCGGCGCGGGTCAGGCAAGCGTCTGGCGGCACCGCCGCGGGCGCGTTAGCCTGCGCCCATGGAGATGCTGATTTTCGGTCATGGATACAGTGCGGGCTTCCTGACGCCCGCCTTGATCGCGCGCGGCTGGCAGGTCAGCGGCACGACACGCGCGGATCCCGACCGGGTGGCCGCCGCGGGGGCCGCGCCGCTGATCTGGCCGGGGCAGCGGGATGCGGTTCGCGCGGCGATTGACGGGGCCGACGCGGTTCTGGTCTCGGTCGCGCCGGGAACCGGGGGGGACCCGGTTCTGGCCGCCTTCGGCGCGGATCTGGCGCGCGCGCGGCCGGGCTGGCTGGGCTATCTGTCCACGACCGGGGTCTATGGCGACCGGCAGGGCGGCTGGGTGGACGAGGACAGCGCGACCGACGCCAGCGGCCCGCGCGGTCGGGCGAGGATCAAGGCCGAGGCCGGGTGGCGCGAACTGGCGGAGGGCGCCGGGCTGGCGCTGCACATCTTCCGGCTGGCCGGAATCTACGGGCCGGGGCGCGGCCCGTTCGAGAAGGTCCGCAACGGCACGGCGCGGCGGATCGTGAAGCCGGGGCAGGTCTTTTCGCGCATTCATGTGGCTGATATCGTTCAGGTTCTTCTGGCCTCGATCGAGGCCCCGCGGGCCGGGGCGATCTATAATCTCTGCGACGACGATCCCGCCCCGCCGCAGGACGTGATCGCCCATGCGGCGGAATTGCTGGGCATGCCGGTACCGCCGGAAATTCCCTTCGATCGGGCCAAGATGACGCCGATGGCGCGATCCTTCTATGCCGACAGCAAACGGGTGCGGAACGACCGGATCAAGGATGAACTGGGGATCGGGCTGCTTTACCCCGATTATCGCAGCGGGCTGCGGGCGCTGTTGCGCGACGAGGCTGGCTGAGGCGGTGTTGCGCGGGCAACGGGGCCTGTGTTGCGCCGGATGCGGTTTCGGGGCGAATTCCCCGAAAGCCCGGCAAATGCGGGGCACCCCGTCGCACAGGGTGCGCAGCGTGGCGGCACAGCGGGTGCACAGGCCGTACACCGCTTGCGGACCTTCGGTTCACGGATCGTTAACCGCCCCCCGCCCGGCATCACGGCGCCGACGCGCCGCATGGACTTTGCGCGCGGCCCGTGCATGATCGCCGGTCATGAGCTTCGACACCGATATCGTGATCGCGGGCGGCGGCCTGAACGGGCCGACGCTGGCCCTGGCGCTGGCCGGGGCCGGCCTGTCCGTGACCGTGGTCGATCCGCGCCCGGCCGGGGACCGGACCGGAGAGGACTTCGACGGGCGTGCCTATGCGCTGGCGCTGGCCTCGCAGCGCCTGCTTTCGGCGCTGGGATTGTGGGGCGATCTGGCCGGCGTCAGCCAGCCGGTCCGGCAGGTCAAGGCTTCGCAGGGCCAGCCGGGCGAGGGGGCCGCGCGGTTCCTGCTGCATTTCGACAGCGCCGAGATCGAGGAAGGTCCGGTCGGGCACATGCTGGAGGATCGGTTCCTTTATCGCGCCCTGCTGGCGGCGATGGCCGGGCGCGTGACTCATCTGGCCGGCCTGTCGGTCGAGGGGCAGGAACCCGATGCCTCGGGGATCGCGGTGCGATTGTCGGGCGGGCGCAGCCTGCGGGCACGGCTGCTGGTCGGTGCGGACGGGCGCGGATCGGGCGTCGCGCGGCGGGCGGGGATCGCCCGGCGCGGCCGGGATTATGGCCAGACAGCCCTGGTCGCGGCCATCGATCACGAACGCCCGCATCAGGGCATTGCACATCAGTATTTCATGCCGACCGGCCCGCTGGCGATCCTGCCGCTGCCCGGCAACCGGTCCAGCGTGGTCTGGTCCGAGACGCGGACCAATGCGGATGCCATCGCCGCGCTGCCCGACGCGGCGTTCCTGGACGTGCTGCGGCCGCGCTTTGGCGACTTTCTGGGGCCGATCGGGCTGGCGGGACAGCGATTCTCCTATCCTCTCAGCCTGTCGCTGGCCGACGCCTATGTGGCGCCGCGGATCGCGCTGGTGGGCGATGCCGCGCATGGCGTCCATCCCATTGCCGGGCAGGGGCTGAACCTGGGCCTTCGCGATGTGGCGGCGCTGGCCGAAACGCTGGTCGAGGCGCTGCGCCGGGGCGAGGATCCGGGCAGCGATCCGGTGCTGGAGCGATACCAGGGCTGGCGGCGTTTCGACGCGACACGGCTGGCATTGGGAATGGACGCGGTCAACACGCTGTTTGCCAGCGACAATCCGCTGCTGCGCGCGGCGCGGGGCATCGGGATGGGCATGGTGACGGCCATCCCCGCGCTGCGGCGCGGTTTCATGCGGCAGGCGGCGGGCCTGTCGGTCGATCCGATGCCGCGGCTGCTGACCGGCCAGCCGCTATAGGCACCCTTTCCGCCGCCTGCGCCCTCTGCTAGCGGTGTTGCATCATCTGCACGGGAAGGCCGGCCATGGACATTCGCGCGATCCTGATGGGGCTGGCCTTCGCGATCATGTGGGCCTCGGCCTTCAGTTCCAGCCGGATGATCGTGCTGGAGGCGCCGCCCTTGCTGGCGCTGGCGCTGCGCTTTGCGATCTCGGGCGCGATCGGCGTGGCCATCGCGCGGGCGATGGGCCAGGACTGGCGCGGGCTGACGCGGACACAATGGCGCGCGGTGGTGGTGCTGGGCCTGTGCCAGAACGCGCTGTATCTGGGCCTGAACTGGGTCGCGATGCAGTGGATCGAGGCGGGCCTCGCCTCGATCATCGCCGCCACCATGCCGCTGCTGGTCGCCTTCTTCGGCTGGATCGTGATGGGCGAAAGGCTGCGACCGACGGGGGTCGCGGGGCTGGTGCTGGGTCTTGTCGGCGTTGCCATCATCATGGGGGCGCGGTTGCAGGGCGGCAGCGATCCGTTCGGCATCGCCCTGGGCTTCGTGGCCTCGCTGGCGCTGGCCATTGCCACGCTCAGCGTGCGGGGCGCCAGTTCGGGCGGCAACGTGATGATGATCGTGGGCTTGCAGATGCTGGTCGGCGCCGCCGCCCTGGGCCTGATCGCCCCGTTCATCGAGACATGGGACGCCACCATCACGCCCCGGCTTGCCGTGGCCTTCTTCTATACCGTGCTGGTGCCGGGCCTTCTGGCGACCTGGGTCTGGTTCGAGCTGGTCCGCCGGATCGGCGCCGTCCGGGCCGCGACGTTCCATTTCCTCAGCCCGTTCTTCGGGGTGACCATCGGTGCGGTCCTGCTGGGCGAAAGCCTTGGGATCAGCGACGTGATCGGCGTCGCGATCATCATGGCGGGCATCCTTGCGGTGCAGCTGTCGCGCCAGCCGCCCCCGGTCAGACGGCCGCCGCCGGCGGCCTAGTCGCCGGTCTTTGCGCCATCGCGCCCGGCGCGGTGGCCGTGACCCCGCCCTCAGGCCGCGACGGGCGTGAAGATGGCCGTCGCCGGATCGCAGCGATAGCGGTGCAGGTGATCCGCGGCATGGCGGGCCAGGTCGGTCATCGCGGACAGGATCGCGTCGATCTCGGCCTCGGGGGCGGCCCAGCACAGGTTCAGCCGCACGAAGCCGGGCTTCTCGATCTCGTCGCCGCGCAGGATCGCGGTCCGCAGCCGCCGCGATTCCGCCGCACCGATCCCCAGCAGGCGGTGCACATAGGGTCCGGCGCAGGCGCAGCCGCCCCGTGCCTGAACGCCATGCAGATCCGACAGCATCCGCGTCGCAAGCTGCTGGTGCACGAAGCCGCCGCGGCCGTCGCGGATTCGAAACGACAGGATCGGCAGCCGCGCCGCCGCCGGGTTGCCCAGCATCTGCAGGCCCGGCACGTCCCGAAGCCGCGCCGCCTTGCGCAGCCACATCGCGTGGCGCGCATCGATCCACTCCTGCCCGACCGCATCCTTCAGCGCAAAGACCATCGCCGCGCGGATATCGCCCACGACATTCGGCGTGCCGGCCTCCTCGCGCGTCTCGACGGATGCCGCATAATCGTGACCCTCGGCATTCACGAAACGCACCGTGCCGCCGCCCGGCAGGCTGGGGCGGTCCGCGACCACCGCGTCGCGGCGCAGGATCAGCACGCCCGATGCCCCCGGCCCGCCGATGAACTTGTGCGGAGAGGCGACGACCGCATCCATCCCCAAACCCATGTCGATCGGCAGATAGGGCGCGCCGCCCGCATAATCCCAGACGATCCGCGCGCCCGCCTGCCGGAACAGCCGGGTCACCGCCGCCACGTCGGTCAGCGCGCCGGTCACGTTCGAGGCCGCCGAAAAGGCACCCATCACCGGCCCGCCCGCCGCCAGTTCCGCGCCCAGCGCCGCAAGGTCCGGCCCGCCGCCTTGCGCCTCGGGGATCTCGACCACGCGCGCGCCGCTTTCGCGCCATGGCAGGATATTGGAATGATGCTCGTAGGGGCCGATCAGCACCGTCCAGCCGGGCCCGACCCCGAACAGGTGAACCAGCCGGTTGATCCCCGCCGTCGCGCCCGACCCGGCAAAGATCACCGCATGTTCCGGCCCGCCGCCCGTGCAGCGCAGGATCTCGGCCCGCGCGGCGCGGCGCAGGCGGGTCATCATGGCGCCGCAATGGCTGGCCTCGGTATGGCTGTTGGCATACCAGGGCAGCACATCGCGCAGGATCGCGTGTTCCACCGGCAAAAGCGCCCGCCCCGAGGCGACGTGATCGGCATAGATCATCCGCCGCGGCCCGAACGGCCCCTCGATCACCGCGTCGCGGCCGATCATGCTGTCATGCAGGGTCTCTGGCGCCCCCAGGGCGGCCCGGAACCGGTCGAAGAAATCCATGCTCATCACCCTTCCTTTCCGCCAAGGATGACACGGAAAGATGCAGAATTTGATTTCTTCGTTGTGGAAATACCCCTAATCTGACGTTCAGATGAACGAACAGACGCCGCAATTCGACGATATCGACCACCGCATCCTCGCGGCGCTGCAACAGGATGCGACGCTGTCGCAGCGCGCCCTGGCCGACCGCATCGGCCTGTCGCAGAATGCCTGCTGGCGGCGGCTGCAGAAGCTGACCGACGCGGGTGTTCTGAAAGGCAGCCGGGCGCTGATCGATGCCGGCCGGGCGGGCCTGCACCTGACCGTCTTCGTGATGATCCGCACCCGCCATCACGATGACGCCTGGGCGCGACGATTTCGTGCCCGTGTCGAATCGATCCCCGAGATCGCCGAATTTCACCGGATCGGCGGCGAATGGGACTACATGGCCAAGCTGGTGACGACCTCGATGGCCGGCTACGATCTTTGCTACAAGGCGCTGATCGCCGACATGGATCTGGAACGCGTCACCGGCGTTTTCTCGATGGAAACCATCTTCGAGGGCCGGCCGCTGCGCCTGCCGCGTTGATTTTCACGATATGTTCGCCATCTTGGACCCATGCGCGCCGACCAGATCCTGCACCCGACCGAAGCCGGGCTTTACTGCCCGCCCGGCGATTTCTTCATCGACCCGATCCGCCCGGTTCCCCGCGCGCTGATCACGCATGGCCATGGCGATCATGCCCGCGCGGGACATGGCGCGGTCATGGCCACGCGCCAGACGCTGGACATCATGGCAATCCGCTATGGCACGGATTTTGCCCGGACGCGGCAGGTCGCCGAAGGCCCGCTGCGGGTCGGCGACACCCAGGTCAGCTTTCATCCGGCCGGGCATATCCTCGGCTCGGCCCAGATCGCGGTGCAGCCGGGCGCGGGGCCGAAGATCGTCGTCTCGGGCGATTACTGCCGCCGGGCGAACCCCGTCTGCGCCCCGTTCGAGCCGGTTCCCTGCGATGTCTTCGTGACCGAGGCGACCTTTGGCCTGCCGGTCTTCCGCCATCCCGATCCGGCGCAGGAAATGGCCCGCCTTCTGGCCAGCATGGCCGAATTTCCCGACCGCCCGCACCTGATCGGCGCCTATGCGCTGGGCAAGGCGCAGCGGCTGATCGCGCTGGCCCGCGCGGCCGGGATCGACGGGCCCATCGCCATTCACGGCGCCTTGCAGCGGTTGTGCGATTACCACATCGAACAGGGAATCGCGCTGGGCGCGCTGATTCCCGCCACCGCCGAGGACGTGCCCGCGCACCTGGTCATCGCGCCGCCCTCGGCCTTTGCCAGCCCCTGGGTTCAGCGCTTCCGCGACCCGGTGATCGGCTTTGCCTCGGGCTGGATGCAGGTCCGCGCGCGGGCGCGCCAACGGGGCGTGGAACTGCCGCTGGTCGTCAGCGATCACGTGGACTGGCCGCAGGTCACGGCGACGATCCGCGAGCTGTCCCCGTCCGAGGTCTGGATCACCCACGGCGCCGAGGAAGGCTTGCTGCGCTGGTGCGAATTGCAGGGCATCCCCGCCCGCCCGCTGCGCCTTGTGGGCTATGAGGACGAGCCGGAATGAAGGCATTCGCGCATCTGCTGGAACGGCTGGCCTTTACCCCCGCCCGCAACGCCAAGCTGCGGCTGCTGCGGCATTATCTGGAAACCACGCCGGATCCCGATCGCGGCTATGCCCTGGCCGCGCTGACCGGCGATCTGAAGCTGCGCGCCGTCACCCCCAGCCTGTTGCGCGGGCTGATGGCAGAGCGGGTGGATGACCAGCTTTTCGCGCTGTCCTACGATTTCGTCGGCGATCTGGCCGAGACGATCGCGCTGCTGTGGCAGGGCGACGGCGATCAGGACGTGCCGTTGCACGAGGCGGTGACGCTGCTGTCGGATACCGGCAAGGCCGGGCTGCCTGCTGCCATCGCCGCGATGCTGAACCGGCTGGGCCCGTCGCAGCGGCTGGCGTTTCTGAAGCTGGCCACCGGCAACATGCGCGTCGGGCTGTCCGCGCGCTTGGCCAGGATCGCGCTGGCCGAGATGGGCGAACCCGAGGTCGCCGATATCGAGGAGATCTGGCACGGGCTGAAGCCGCCCTACCGGCCGCTGTTCGACTGGATCGCGGGCGGGGCGCGGCCCGAACATGCCGCCCGCGCGCCGTTCCGGCCGGTCATGCTGTCCACGCCGGTCGATCTGGACCAGCTTCGCGGCTTCGATCCGGACGAATACATGGCGGAATGGAAATGGGACGGCATCCGCGTGCAGGCGATCAATGACGGCGGGGTGCGCAGGCTGTATTCCCGCACCGGCGAGGATATCGGCGCCGCCTTTCCCGATGTGATCGAGGCGCTGAACTTCGATGGTGCGGCGGATGGCGAATTGCTGGTGCGCCGCGACGGCGAGGTGGCGGGGTTCGGCGATCTGCAAAAGCGGCTGAACCGCAAGGCGATCAGCCGCGCGATGCTGGACAGCCACCCGGCCGGGCTGCGCCTTTATGACCTGATGATCTGGCAGGGCCGCGATCTGCGCGGCCTGCCCCTTGCCGAACGCCGCGCGGTGCTGGACGGCGCGGATTTCGGCAGCGACCGGATCGATGTCTCGCCGCTGCTGGATTTCGCCACCTGGGACGATCTGGCCGCCTTGCGCGCCGACCCGCCAAGCGCGGTGATCGAGGGGGTGATGATCAAGCGCCGCGACAGCCCGTATGTCGGCGGCCGGCCGCGCGGGCCCTGGTTCAAGTGGAAGCGCGACCCGATGGTGGTCGATGCGGTGATGCTTTACGCGCAGCGCGGGCATGGCAAACGGTCCGGCTTTTACAGCGATTTCACCTTCGGGCTGTGGGATGGCGACCAGCTTGTCCCGGTCGGCAAGGCCTATTTCGGCTTTACCGACGAGGAATTGCGCGAACTGGACCGCTTCGTGCGCACCAACACCGTGGACCGTTTCGGCCCGGTCCGCGCCGTCGCGCCGAAACTGGTGCTGGAAGTCGCCTTCGAGGGGCTGAACGAATCGGGGCGGCACAAATCGGGCATCGCCATGCGCTTTCCCCGCATCAGCCGCATTCGCTGGGACAAGCCGGCGGCCGAGGCCGACCGGCTGGACAGCCTGAAAGAGATGCTGCCGTGACGCTGCCGGGCGCGTTCCGGGACTGGTTCGCCCGCCAGGGCTGGCAGCCGCATCCGCACCAGATCGCGCTGCTTGCGGCGCAGGGCGACACGTTGCTGATCGCGCCGACGGGCGGCGGCAAGACGCTGGCCGGGTTCCTGCCCTCGCTGGTCGCGCTGCGCGAGCCGCCGGGCGGGCTGCACACGCTGTATGTCTCGCCCCTGAAGGCGCTGACGGCGGATATCGCGCGCAACCTGGCCCGGCCCGTGGCCGATCTGGGGCTGAAGGTCCGGATCGAGGACCGGACCGGCGACACCCGCCCCGCGCAGCGCGCCCGGTAGCGGGTCGATCCGCCCGACATCCTGCTGACCACCCCGGAAAGCCTGGCGCTGATGCTGTCCTACGAACAGGCGCCCGCGATCTTTGGCGGCCTGCGGCGGGTGGTGCTGGACGAATTGCACGCGCTGGCCGAAAACAAGCGCGGCGACCAGCTGATGCTGTGCCTGGCGCGGCTGAAGGCGCTGTCGCCGGGGCTGCTGGCGACCGGGCTGTCGGCGACGGTGGAAAACCCGGCCGCCCTGGCCGATTTCATGGGCGGCGCGGCGATCATCCATGCCGATCCCGGTCCCGATCCCGACATCGCCATGCTGCCCACGGCCCGGCCCGCGCCCTGGGCCGGCGGCGGCGGGCACCACGCCATCCCCGAAGTGCTGGAACAGGTGAAGGCCGCCAGGACCACGATCATCTTCATCAACACCCGCGCCCAGGCGGAACTGTTCTTTCAGGCCCTGTGGGCTGCGAACGAGGATAACCTGCCCATCGGCCTGCATCACGGCAGCCTTGCCCGCGAGGCCCGGCAGAGGGTCGAGGCGGCGATGGCGGCGGGTGCCTTGCGGGCGGTGGTCGCGACCGGCAGCCTCGATCTGGGCATCGACTGGGGCGCGGTCGATCTGGTCATCCAGGTCGGCGCGCCGAAGAACGTCAAGCGGCTGGTGCAGCGGATCGGGCGGGCCAACCATCGCTACAACGCGCCCTCGCGCGCCCGGATCGTGCCCGCCAACCGCTTCGAGGTGATCGAATGCGTGGCCGCGCTGGAGGCCGTGGCGGAACGCGATCTGGACGGCGATCCGCGTGGCCCCGGCCCGCTGGACGTGCTGTGCCAGCATATCGGGCTGACCGCCTGCGCCGGGCCCTTCGACGCCGAGGCGCTGTTCCGCGAGGTCCGCGAGGCCGGGCCCTATCGCGGCCTGACGCGCGCCGATTTCGACGCCTGCCTGGATTTCGCGGCGACCGGCGGCTATGCGCTGCGGGCCTATGACCGCTGGCAGCGGCTGATGCTGCGCGACGGGCTGTGGCGGCTGCGCGACCCGCGCGCGGCGCGGAACCTGCGGATGAATGTCGGCACCATCGTCGAGGCCGAGATGCTGAAGGTCCGGCTGCGCGGGCGCGGCGGCGCGCCGCTGGGCGAGGTCGAGGAAGCCTTTGCAGCCAGCCTGAGCCCCGGCGACACCTTTCTGATCGGCGGCCAGACCGTGCGCTATGACGGGCTGCGCGAGATGGTTGTCGAGGTGACCAGACAGCCCGCCCGACAGCCCCGGATCGCGGTGTTTTCCGGCGTGAAGCTGGCCACATCGACCCAGCTTTCGCACCGGGTTCAGGCGCTGATCGGCGAGCCTTCGCATCATGCCGCGCTGCCGCCCGATACCCGCGACTGGCTGGATCTGCAGGCCCGGATCGGGGGGCTGCCGCGCGACGGGGTGCTGGTCAGCGAAAGTTTCCCCTATCAGGGCCGCTGGCATTTCGCGCTGTATGGCTTTGCCGGGCGGAACGCGCTGCAGACGCTGGGCCTTCTGATGACGCGCACGATGGAGGATGCCGGGCTGGGGCCGCTGGGCTTTCTGTCCACCGATTACGCGCTGCTGATCTGGTCGCTGGATCCGGTGCGCGATCCCGCGCCGCTGCTGGACCGGGCGGCGCTGCGGGCCGGTCTGGGCGACTGGCTGGCCGGCAACGCGGTGATGAAGCGGACCTTTCGCAACGTCGCGGTGATCGCGGGCCTGATCCAGCGCAACCTGCCCGGAAGCCGCAAGTCGGGCAAGCAGGCGACATTTTCCAGCGATATCCTCTATGACACGCTGCGCCGCTATGATCCCGACCATCTGCTGCTGCGGATCACCGCCGACGAGGCGCGCCGGGGGCTTGTGGATTTCGACCGGATCGAGGAGATGCTGGACCGCTCGTCCCGGCACGATCACCGCGTGCTGGACCGGGTCACGCCGCTGGCCGCGCCGCTGCTGCTGGAGGTGGGCCGGGTGCCGATCGCGGGTCAGGGGCGCGAGCGGCTGGCCGAGGCAGAGGCGGCGGCATTGATGGCAGAGGCGGGGCTTGCGTGACCGGCTATGGGTTCGATTTCGACGGCCAGAGGCTGGAGGCGCGGCCATCGGGGGCGCTGTTCTGGCCGGCCCGCCGCTGGCTGATCGTGGCCGATCTGCATCTGGGCAAGTCCGAACGCATGGCCCGTCGCGGCGGCGCGCTGCTGCCCCCCTACGAGGTTCAGGCCACGCTGGACCGGCTGACCGCCGAGGTCGCGGCGACCGATCCGGAAACGATCGTCAGCCTGGGCGACGGGTTCGACGATGACGCCGCGGCCGGTTCGCTGCCCGATCAGGTCTGTGCCCGGCTGTCCGCCATGGCCGCGCGCCGGCGCTGGCTGTGGATCAGCGGCAATCACGATCCGGGCCGGATCGACGCGCGCCTGCCGGGGACGGGGTGCGACCAGATCCGCGAGGGTCTGGTCCTGCGCCATCAGGCCGGGGCAGGCCCCGACGTGTCCGGGCATTTCCATCCCTGCATCCGGCTGGCGGGCCAGCGGCGGCGCTGTTTCCTGATCGGCGCCGATCACCTGATCCTGCCCGCCTTCGGGGCCTATACCGGCGGTCTGGCCTGCGACGATCCGGCGCTGACGGAACTGGTGCCCGAAGGCATCGCCGTGGCCTGCGGGACACGCGCCCTGCCGCTGCCGGCCGGCCGGACCGCGCGGCGCCCGGCCCGGCCCCGGCACGACCGGGCATGAAAAAGGGCCGTCGCGCCAGGCGGCCGGCCCCTTGGGGATCGTGGAAGGATCAGAAGCTGAAATTCACGCCCAGCTTGACCGAATGATGTTCCGGCGTGGCTTCGCTGGTAAATCCGTTCGCATCCGTGACCTTCTTCTTGTCGAAGCCGCGATATTCGTATTCGCCAAAGACGGACCAGCGGTCGGTCACCTTGCGTTCGACGCCCAGGCCGGCCATCAGGGCATTCGCCTTGAAGCCGTCGTCGTAATCCATTCCGGCGCCCTGGACCTTGTAGTCGAAATCGCCGCGCGCCGCGCCGAGCTGGCCGTAGAACAGCGTGTTTCCGGCGGCGTTCAGCACCCCCGTCTTGAACCGCAGCGCGACAAGCTGCTTCATCTCGGACCGGGCGGCGAAGCTGCCATTGTCGAATTCGTCGTCCACCTTGCTTGTCTGCACCGACAGTTCCGGGCCGAAGACGATCTGGCGGCCGCCCATCGCGCGCTGCCAGCGATAGCCGCCATGCAGGCCGATCGTCGCGCCCGACAGATCGACCGAACCGGGAGCCGCGATCAGGTTATCGGCCGGATCGCTGACGCCGACACGATCATCCGATCCGAAGACATAGCCCAGCGAACCGCCGACATAGGCGCCGGACCAGTCGGCGACGGGTGGCGCGACGGGCGCCGGGATGATGGCGACATCCGTGACGGGCGCGACCGGCGCGACATAGCCGCCGGCAAGCGCGCCCGAGGCTGCGACGGCGCTGCCGGCGCAGCACAGCGAAAGGATGCGAATGATCGTCATGACATACTCCTGATCCGCGCGGCATCCGGGGAACTCCGGGGATGCACCGCGCCGGGCAACCTGGAGGCGAACGTAGCGTCAAACAAACTTTCCATGCAATCCCGCCGTTCCGTGATGGCATGGCGATCATCGCGAGGGTGACGAAAATGCAATAGTCCGGGCCGGCGCGTGACCGCAACGCCGCAACCCGGGACCGGGGGCGATGCCCGGATCGCCGCGACGGGTCCGGGCGTGTCGCGAATCGCCCATAGCGACCCTGAAATACCTGATAGATAACAATTATTTACAAGATTTGTGTCGCAAATATGTGACAAGGTTGGGTCTGTGCCTTATGGTGCGTGAATGTTGTTGCCGCGCCCTGCGCGGCGGGGCCTGCAGGGAGGGCCCCGGAAATCCGAAAGAAAAGAAAGGATCCTGCATGACATTGCTGAAGACCACCCTCGCCGTGACCGGCCTTCTTCTGGCCGCGCCGGCCGCCTTTGCCGCCGAGGATTGCGGCGAGGTGACGATTGCCGAAATGAACTGGGCCTCGGCCGGTCTGGCCGCCTGGGTCGACAAGGTCATCCTGGAAGAAGGTTACGGCTGCGACGTCGCGCTGGTCACCGGCGATACCGTGCCGACCTTCACCTCGATGAACGAGAAGGGCGAACCCGATGTCGCGCCCGAATTGTGGGTGAACGCGGTCAAGGTGCCGCTGGAGGCCGCGCAGAAGGAGGGCCGGATCGTCATCGCGTCGGAAATCCTGAAGGATGGCGGCATCGAAGGCTTCTGGGTCCCCACCAAGCTGGCCGAGGAAAACGACATCAAGACCATCGAGGATGCGATGGCGCGCCCCGACCTGTTCCCCGGCGCCGAGGACAGAAGCAAGGGCGCCTTCTTCAACTGCCCCTCGGGCTGGGCCTGCCAGATCATCACCGCCAATCAGTTCCGCGCGTTGAAGGGCGAGGAAAAGGGGTTCGAGCTGGTCGATTCCGGTTCGGCCGCCGGGCTTGACGGCTCGATCGCGCGCGCCTTCAACCAGGACCAGGGGTGGCTGGGCTATTACTGGGCACCGACCGCGATCCTGGGCAAGTACGACATGACCAAGCTGGACCTGGGCGTGGAACATGACCGCGAGGAATGGGACAATTGCACGGTCGTGAACAATTGTCCCGAACCCAAGCTGAACGAATGGCCGCGTTCGGAAGTGTTCACCGCCGTGACCAAGGAATTCGCCGACAGCAATGCCGTCACGATGGATTACCTGGGCAAGCGCGCCTGGTCGAACGACACCGTGAACGAGCTTCTGGCCTGGATGGGCGACAATCAGGCCACGAACGAGGACGGCGCCTTCTATTTCCTGGAAAACTATCCGCAGGTCTGGTCCGAATGGGTGTCCGAGGATATCGCCCAGAAGGTGAAGGACGCGCTCTGACCGCCATCATGGACGGGGCGCCGAGGCGCCCCGTTTCGCCTTGACCCGAACCCCTGCAAAAGAAGAAAAACCGCATGGACTTCGTCACTTTCCCATCAATGAGCCGCGGCGATCTGCGCGCCATGCGCATCGCGATCGACGGCGCCTTCCGGGATTTCACCCGCGCCTATGGCGAGACCCTGGAACAGCTGTTCCAACCGATCCAGGTCTTGCTGATCTTCATCGAGAACCTGCTGATCGACAGCCCCTGGATCCTCGTGCTGGCCGCGATCGGCGGCCTTGTCTGGGGCCTGAGCCGCAGCTGGAAGATCGTCGGCGGAACCGTGGTCGCGCTGCTGCTGATCGGCTTTTTCGGCATGTGGGAAGACACGATGCGCACCATCGCCATGGTCACGGTCTGCACCCTGATCGCGGTGGTGATCGGCATTCCCATCGGCATCCTGATGGCGCGGTCGGAACGCACCAACGCATCGGTCACGCCGATCCTGGACATGATGCAGACCATGCCCAGCTTCGTCTATCTGATCCCGGTGGTGATGATCTTCGGCCTCGGCAAGGTGCCGGGCGTGATCGCGGTCGTCATCTATGCCGTCCCGCCGGTGATCCGGCTGACCAATCTGGGCATCCGCCAGGTCCCCGCCGACGTGCTGGAGGCCGCCGAGGCCTTCGGCTCGAACCCGCGGCAGAAGCTGCAGGATGTGCAATTGCCGCTGGCGCTGCCGACGATCATGGCCGGCGTCAACCAGACCATCATGATGAGCCTTGCGATGGTCGTCGTCGCCTCGATGATCGGGGTGCGGGGGCTGGGCCAGCCGGTGCTGCAGGCGATCAACAACCAGTATTTCACCCTGGGCGTGATGAACGGCCTGGCCATCGTCGCCATCGCCATCATCTTCGACCGCGCGACGCAGGCCTATGGCAAGCGTCTGCAAAGACATCTGGAGGCGCAGCATGGCTGAAGCCACCCACGACATCGAGATCCGCAACCTCTACAAGATTTTCGGCAGGAACGGCGAACGCCACGTGGCCGACGTCAAGGCCGGGATGACCAAGGACGAACTGAAGGCCAGACACGATCACGTCCTTGGGCTGGACAACATCAACATGACGGTTCCGGCGGGCCGGATCCAGGTGGTGATGGGGCTGTCGGGATCGGGCAAATCCACCCTTATCCGGCACATCAACCGGCTGATCGACCCGACCGCCGGAGAGGTCATCTTCGACAATCGCGACGTGGTGCAGATGTCGCAATCCGAACTGCGCCAGTTCCGCCGCCAGAAGACCGCGATGGTGTTCCAGAAATTCGCGCTGTTCCCGCATCGGACGGTGCTGGAGAACACGACCTACGGACTGGCCGTGCAGGGCGTGAAGCCCCGCGAGGCCGAGGAACGCGCCCGCCGCTGGATCAGCCGCGTGGGGCTGGAGGGCTTCGAGGCAAGCTATCCCAACCAGTTGTCGGGCGGGATGCAGCAGCGCGTGGGCCTGGCCCGCGCCCTGACCAACGACGCCGAGATCCTGCTGATGGACGAGGCCTTCTCGGCGCTGGATCCGCTGATCCGCACCGACATGCAGTCGGTTCTGCTGGATTTGCAGGCCGAGTTGCGCAAGACCATCATGTTCATCACGCATGATCTGGACGAAGCCCTGAAGCTGGGCGACCAGATCGCGATCCTGCGCGACGGGCGCATCATCCAGCAAGGCACCGGCGAACAGATCGTGCTGCGGCCCGCCGACGATTACATCAGCAATTTCGTCCGCGATATCCGGCGCGGCCATGTCATCACCGTGCGCACGATCATGCGGCGTGGCAAACGTGCCGAAAGCCCCGTCAGCCTGCCGGCCACGACCCTGCTGGAAGAGGCCGCGCGCGCCATGACCAATGCCGAGGTCTCGCGCGGCAATGTCGTGGACGAGGATGGCACCCATCTGGGCATGGTCACGCTGTCGAAATGCGTGGCCGAGATGATCGCGCCCGACACCAGCGACGAGGATGCCGACGATGATGCGGCCATCGCGCCCGAGCCGCTGAGCGCGTAGCGGGACAGGGGCCCGGCGGTCGGGGGGCGCGGTTCGTCCGGCCCCTTTTACGCAACCGGTTGATTTCGGCGCCGGCGCGTGCCGGGATGGGGCAGGCGAGGCAGGACCACATGCGGATTTGCATCATCAATACCGGCGGCACGATCAGCAGCATCGGCAAACCGCTGGCCCCGATGCCGGCGGCGCGTTTCGCCGAGACCGTGGACCGCCTGCTGGGTCCGTCGCTGACTGCTGCCATGCCATGGGCGCGGATCCATTTCGATACCGGTCTGCATTTCGACAGCCCCACCGGCACGCTGGACAGCAGCGAGGTCCGTCCCGAGGACTGGTGCCGGATGGCCGGACGCATTCTTGATCTGCACGAGGATTTCGACGCTTTCGTGATCCTGCACGGCACCGACACGATGGATTTCACCGCCGCGGCCCTGCCGCTGCTGCTGAACGTCTTCGATGCCCGCGGCCGGGCGCGCGCCGGTCTGTCGGCGCCGGTGATCCTGACCGGCGCGCAGCTTCCGCTGTTTCGCGAATCCGCCGCAGGGCTGGTTCTGAATGCCGGCAGCGACGGCTTCGCCAATCTCTGCGGCGCGCTGGAGGCCGCGCGGCTGGGGATCGCCGGGGTCACGATCCTCTTTGACGGCACGCTGATGCGCGGGAACCGGGCGCTGAAGGTATCGACCCGGGATTTCGCCGCGTTCGAGACCCCGCATGCGGCCCCGCTTGCGCGGACGGGGATGGCGATGCCGGCCGTCTCGGACGCGCCGGCGGACAGGGCGCGGCCGATCGATGCCGGGCTGATCCGGGCGCAGCTGGATGCGATCCGGGCCGCCCTCGACGATCATCCGGTGGTCGAACTGCCCTGCGTGCCGATCCAGCCGGCGGGGCTGATGGCGGGCATGATCGACGACCTGGTCGCGCGTGGCGTTCGCGGCATCGTGCTGGCGGGATTCGGCGCCGGGAACGTCCCGTCCGATCGCGGGCTGACCGGGCAGGCCATCCGCCGGGCCGGGGCCGCCGGTGTGCTGGTCGTGATCGCCAGCCGCCCGATCCGGGGCGCGGTGGGCGATTTCGACTATGCCGCCGGGGCCTGGATCGCCGGGACCGGCGCGGTCCCGGGCGGCGATGCAACCCCGGTCGCGCTGGTCGCGAAAGCCACGATCCTGAGCGCGGCGGCCGGCCATCACGGCTGGGACGCCGCGGTGGTCAGGGCGCTGATGGCGCGGGGGCTGGCCGGCGAACGGGGCTGACAGCGCCGCCGCGCCGCGCTAGCAAGGGCCAGTCCCGCGCACGAGGAAGCCCATGCCCGTCATCCATGTCCTGAACGGCCCGAACCTGAACCTGCTGGGAAAGCGCCAGCCCGAGATCTATGGCCACGAGACGCTTGAGGATGTCGAGCGTCTGTGCCGCGAGGCGGCGGGCGGCCACGAGATCCGGTTCCTGCAATCGAACTGGGAAGGCCAGATCATCGACTGGATCCACGAGGCGCGCGAGGCGGCCTGCGGCATCGTCATCAACCCCGCCGCGCTGACCCATACCTCGGTCGCGGTGCTGGACGCGCTGAACGCCTTTGACGGCCCCGTGATCGAGGTCCATATCAGCCAGGTCCATCGGCGCGAGGCCTTTCGCCACCATTCCTATGTCTCGCAGCGCGCCGACGGGGTGATCGCGGGTCTGGGAATCGAGGGCTATCCCGCCGCCATCCGCCGGATCCTGTCGCTGACCGCCCCAGACCGTTCCGGCCGGTCGGACGATACGGGAACCGGCAGCCCCTGATCCGCCCCGTGATGTTTCCAGACAGCCCGGAGAGATGGAAAAAGCCGCCGAATCCCTGGCCGCGGGGAGGAGGAGGGGGGCGGCAGGGTTCGGCGGCTGGCCCTTGATCCGGGCCGAGGGAGGAAGCCGAGGCTTTCTTGACCTCGGTATTGCCATCTGGCGCGATGATTCGGTGCCTGTCACCAATCCGCCGGGGCGATGATGCCGCGATGCGGCAAGAAACCGGAATTCTGCCCGCTCCGTGGGCAAGAGCCGAAGAATGCGGCCATCCGGGAACGACGGTTCCGGCCGCGGCGGCGATGTCGCGATCATCCCCTCGGCCCCGGCAGCCGGGGATTCGGTCGTGATCCCGCGCGCCTGTCGTGGCGGCCAGGTCCGGGGCTTCGGCGACGGCGTGACCGGGCCCGCCGGCCCGCATTGCGGCCGGATCAGCCCAGGGCGTGCAGATAACTCGCCGACCACCAGCCGACATCGCGTTCCACCACGCCCTGCAGCAGCGCCGAATGGCGGCGGCGGCGTTCATTGGCGGACATGCGCATGGCCCGCGCCATCGCCTCGGCCACTTCCCAGGGATCGTGCGGGTTGATGATCAGCGCGTCCTGCATCGTCTCGGCGGCCCCGGCAAAGCGCGACAGGATCAGCACGCCGGGGTCGGACACGTCCTGCGCTGCGACATATTCCTTGGCCACGAGGTTCATCCCGTCGGCCAGGGGCGTGACCAGCCCGATCCGCGCCTGCCGGTAGAGGCCGGCCAGCAGGTTGCGCGGAATCGGACGGTGGATGAACCGGATCGGGGTCCAGTTGACGGTGGCGAACTGGCCATTGACGCGCCCGGCCAGATGTTCGGTTTCCTCGCGGATGTCCTGATAGGCCTCGACCGCCTCGCGGGTGGGCGGGGCGATCTGCAAGAACGAGATCTTCTCGATCAGGTCGGAATTGTTTTCCAGCAGCAACTGGAAGGCGCGAAACCGCTGCGGAATACCCTTGGAATAATCCAGCCGGTCCACGCCGATCATCATCTGCGCCCCGGTCAGGCTGCGCATCCGGTCCTCGTCGGGGGCGGTGCGGGCCTCTTCGATGAAGGCGGCGGTGTCGATGCCGATGGGAAAGACAGCCGCGCGCAGCGGCCGGTCCAGAAGCGTCAGCCGGTCATCCTGCTGCATCTCGATCCGCGACAATTGCCGCGCGCTTTCGGTGAAATTGGACAGGTCGCGCTGCGCCTGGAATCCCAGAAGGTCATAGCAGGACAGCCATTCGAACAATTCGCCGGGATTGGGCAGGGCGGCGCAATCGGCCGGGCCGGGAAAGGGAATGTGAAGGAAATGTCCGATCCGGGCTTCGACCCCCAGCTTGCGCAGTTCCGAGGCCAGCGGGAAGAGCTGGTAATCCTGCACCCAGATCCGGTCATCCGGTTTCAGATGCGGCAGCATCATCCGCGCGATGCGGGCATTGACCCGCCGGTATCCCTCGACATGTTCGGGCAGGATCCGGGTCAGATCGGCGCGGCCATGACACAAGGGCCAGAGGACGGAATTCGAATAGCCCAGATAATAGGCGTCATGATCGCGGGGGGACAGGTCGAAGGCGGCGCGTTCGAACCGGGCGCCCTGGTGAAAGACCAGATCGTCGGAGGGATCCTCGACCTGCTCGCCCGAAAAGCCGATCCACAACCCGCCCGAACCGCGCAGCGCGTCCTCCAGCGCCACGACGAGGCCGCCCGAGGGATTGTCCCCCAGCGGCAGGCGATTGGATACCACGACAAGACGAGACATGACCCCTTACCCTTTCATCCGCATTGCGCCAGCGCGCCGTCCAGCCACCCGGCCAGCGCCGCGGGATCCGCCAGCCGATGCCGCGCCCCCGTTTCGCCGTCGCCGATCTTGATCCCGAAGCCGCCGCGTGCCTGC
>Ga0163108_10000788_pt1 | contig 23432 bp, 21 predicted proteins | sample Fk1155metaG_FD_109644 | JGI IMG/M metagenome (GOLD analysis project Ga0163108, IMG submission 109644) | Marine microbial communities from the Central Pacific Ocean - Fk160115 155m metaG | ecosystem: Environmental > Aquatic > Marine > Oceanic > Photic zone | place: The Central Pacific Ocean...
CCTTCTCGAAGCCGACGTTTCATTATTTCCCAATCTCCGCACATCTCAAAAAATAATATAGCTATTTTCTTAGGGCGAAAGTAGAAACGTTTGTAAAAATTGTCAACTGCTTCAAAAATTTCTTTACTAGAGAGGTGAGGATAGCTAAGTATCGAGTGTTGCACACCATTATTCCCAACTAAATTTTCATTAGCGATCAGCCAACCGTTATCAGTTGCTTGTTTGTATAAAAGCGTACCAGGATAGGCAGCAGGTAGCGATACCTGAATAGTTTGAGGATTTAATTCTTGTGCATAATTTATAGTCTCTTCTATAGTCTCATGTGTTTCACCAGGGAGACCAACAATAAAAGTTCCGTGAATAAGAATCCCAAGTTTATGACAGTCACGGGTGAATTGACGTGCTATATCAAGACGAATCCCTTTTTTTATGTTGACTAGTATTTTTTGATTCCCTGACTCATAACCGACAAGTAATAAACGAAGCCCGTTATCCTTCATAATTTTTAAAGTTTCATAGGGAACGTTTGCTTTAGCATTACATGACCAAGTAATATCAAGCTTCCCGATTTCTTGAGCCAAAGCTTCAACATGAGGGATATTATCTGTTAGCGTATCATCGTCAAAAAAGAATTCTTTAATTTCTGGGAAATTATCTTTAGCCCATAAAACTTCAGCGACAATATTTTTAACAGAACGTGTACGATAATTATGCCCTGATATTGTTTGCGGCCATAAACAAAAAGAGCAACGAGATTTACAACCACGACCAGTATAAAATGACATATATGGATGTAACATATAACCATTGTAATAGTCTGTTGTGACAAGATGATCTTTGTAGACTTTAGTTACCCATGGAAGAATATCCATATTTTCTATCATTGAACGTGGTTTATTATGAACTGGTCTACCATTTTTTTTATAAGTCAATCCGTCAATATTTTCAAGCGCATTACCTTCGGCTATTTCTTTAATTGTAAAATCAAATTCATTTCCCGCAACAAAGTCAATTGCATCAGAAGCCAAAATTGAATGGTCAGGATTAATAGCAACATGCGGTCCACAAAAACCAATAACTAAGTTTTTATTTGCACGTTTAAATGCTTCTGCTATTTTTACATCATTGGGGAATGACGGGGTACTTGTATATATAACAAGAAATTCATATTCTTTTGACAGAGGCAGAATTTTTTCTAAAGTTAAACCACGAGCAGGCGCATCTATTAATCGACTATCTTCAACTAACGCAGCAAGTTGAGCAAGCCATGTTGGGTACCAGAATGACTTTACCTCCCGAGTACATTGATAACGTGAACCTGCGCCGCCATCATATCCGTTATAGGAAGGCGGATTAAGAAATAATGTTTTAAGCATTGGAACGATCTTAACTATGTTAATGACTCAGAAATTTTCTCTGTTTCATTAATATTATGTGAGTTTATAACTTGTTTTTCATACATCAGACCCAAATGGTCAACAGAAAACATATTATCGCGCCACTTAACCGAATTTCCTGTATAACTAATTACCCTAATAAAAAAAGATAATATATCCCTCAGCGGTATTAACAAGATTTCAGTAATATTTCCTGATTTTGTTATTTCGTTTGAGCTATTATGTAAAATTATACGTAATACCAATGTTAGAAACGCAGGTACAAGTAATAATATTAAGCCACCCGTTATTACATACAATGTAACACCTAAAATAATACCTAATACTAAACTATCCGTTAAGAATGTTAGCGCATAACCAATCGGCTCAACTCGTCTTAGCGTCCTAGCCCATCGTAACTCATGCAGCGTTAAATTTTTAAATGAGGTTTCTTCGACTATATTCTCAACAATATAATTTGAAAGATGTATTTTATAACCAAGGCTAGAAATTAATTTTCCTAATATGTAATCATCAGCAAGGTGATTTGATAATGATTCAAATCCGCCAATTCTATTTAAAATACTACGTTTAACAATCATCGTTGCACCTAAACAATATCTCATTGGCTGTAACATATGAGAGATTAACACTGAGGGCAAAAACCAGGTATTAATGAACATTGCATTAAGTCTTGAGGTAATTTTTCCTTTTGGTTTACCGTTATAGAGACAGGTAATGACTCCAACTTTCTCATTACTAAATGGTTCTACTACCTGAGATAGGTATTTCTTAGAAACACGCATATCACTATCAGCAATAAGAATATACTCATACTTTATATTAGGACTCATATTAATTAAATTTGATACTTTATGATTTGTTCCATGGAGCTCAGTATTGATAATAAAACTTGTATCATTATCACTAAATTCTTTTATAACTTGTTTAACAAGAGGGATAGCAGGGTCATTTTTATCTTGTAACCCAAATATAACCTGGTAGCGAGGGTAATCTTGCTGGCAAAAACTGCGAAGACAATCCAACATATCAGGGTCAAGACCATATATTGGTTTTAAAATTGTAATGGGCGGACAAAAGTTACTAGAAAAAACTTTTTTATTTTTTCTGTATTTGAAGAGTTCAAGTGCAATAAAAGCGAAACAAAGATATCCGAGAGAGAAAAGCCATAAAAATGTAGTTACGATCAAAGTTATATTAATAAAATCAATTTGCATTTTTTCAGCCCTTATTACCTAATTTAATAAGCCTTATGGAAAAAATCTAAAATAGTGGGCTGGAAGGATATTCTTAGTTATATGCGCAAAAGAAGCCAGAGCTAATCTCTTTTGCTACCCACGATTCCTGCTCTCATAATAATGGATTTTAGTCATTCAATGCAAATGCAGAAAATTAGGTTTATCAGGGGGCATAAATACCCACTCATTTTTTATTTATTTTCTGCGAAAATATTTAACTTCAATATGTTGCCAATACAGCAATCCAGGGATATCAATGATTAACTCTCGAATTCGAGTAGCTAATGAGAGAGCAAGTGAAAATTCGGGTGTCAGACCTATCAGTACTCCTAGCACCAGATAACCCCCTTCTTGGACGCCATATCCATTTGGGATGATAAAGGCAAGATCTGTAATGATTGAGGTGAGACTTTTTAACATTATTGCTTCAATAAGATTAATTGGGTGACCGAGTAAATAACATGCCAGCCATACTTCAGAAGTTTGCAAAATTAAACCCAATGTTCTCCATAAAATTGAGACAATAAATTTTTTTTTATTACCGTAGATTTCATTTACAGATTTATCAACATCGCTTGCTTTTAGCGTAATTTCGTCCCAACTATCAGCAGTATGAAATTTACCGATAATGTTTGCAAAAAGACTAAATATCCCAGTTCGTTGAAAAAAGATAAATCCGGCAATACCAAGTCCTAATATTAGTGTGCCTAACATTAATAGCATCGCTAGTTTGTTATCCACCGCTAGATAAATTAATAGAGAAATCCCAATTATTGCCCAAGGAATAAGCGCAAGTGCCTGAACAGTTTTATCAACCAGTACAGATGCGCTGACAGTAATTGCAGGTCTTCCCCAAAATATAAGTAGCCGAGCCTTTGCAATTTCACCACCTATAGTTGCTACCGGCAATATAGTATTGATAGCTCTTCCAACCCATAACGCTAAGAATAATTCTTTAAATTGCGGCACAATCTTATTTGGAAAAAGTTGATACCAGGAAATTACAGCAATAATTAGACTCGGCATCCATACAATAGGTAAAAAAAGCAGTGAAAAACCAGATTCAAATAAGAGTCCAAATATCTCAGTAAAACCTTGCCAGAAAATAAGCAAGGTTAATATTAAGATACCAATCAGCAGACCAATGTAAGATAATAATCGAATCATGAAATTTTAATGTAATCAGAAAAAATATAGTTAAATTACAAGTTTTATTTTTGTAGATAAACATTAGAATACCAAGCAGAGCTTCATGATACTAGGTAATTTATAAAACTTGCATAATTGTTATTATGATTTCTCGAACAAAAAAATCATTGTCAGATTTTTTCCCTCTGATTCGGCATTTATCTTGTCGACTAACTCCTATTTTATTGAAAACATTTTTTACTCCAAATCAAATAACACTTTTGTCATTGTTATGCGGATTGTTATGTGCTGGCTGTTTTAGTTTTGGAGTACATAATTTAGAAGTTATAGGCGCTTTTTTTTTGGTAATTAGTTATACCTTAGACAATTGCGATGGGGAGGTTGCACGTATTAAAAATATGTCTTCCGAATTTGGTGCAAAATTCGATGACATGGCGGACTGGATAGTTGATGCAAGTTTTTTTATTGCTCTAGGATATGGAGTAAGCCAGGCAAATGAGCAAATTTTTTGGCTTTGGCTAGGCATTATTGCTGCGCTCGGCGCTTTTATTGATTATATTGTTGATTTACATTACTACGCTAAAAATAAAGAAAAAATTGATGTAATAACAAGAGAAGAACAAGCCGCGCAATTTAAGCAGCCTCAAAATACATTAGATTGGTTAATCTATATATTCCATAAATTAAGTCGTGCTGATTTTTGCTTTATTGTATTGATATTGGCTATATTTAATATAACGTATCTATTGTTACCAATTGCCGCAATTGGCGCACAAATATATTGGGTTACTGATTTATTTGAACGTGTGAGAGGTTATCACACATAGATAAAACTAAATAATATATTTTAATTATGTCTTTGCACTGAGAATTTAGCCAGAGAGTATAATGCGTCTGAATACTTAGACGATGGTAATTGGTTTAACGCATTAATAGCTAGTTCTGATTCTTGATACGCGATTTTTGCTGTGTATGAGATTGCACCTGTAGAGTTTATTGCATCTTTTATTAGTGCAATGTTTTTAAGACCACCATTTGCAATAGAGTTTCGTATTATTTTTGCTTGGTTTTTATCCCCATTCCACATGGCATATAGTAGTGGGAGTGTTGGGTTACCCTGAGATAAATCGTTACCAATATTTTTTCCTAGTTCACTTTCAGAAGAGCTATAGTCAAGTACATCATCGATTAATTGAAATGCAGTTCCAAGATGACGTCCGTAGGTTGCCATGGCTTTTTCTTCTTTTGCAGTTTTATTCGATATTACAGCTCCTAATTGTGCAGCAGCCTCAAATAATTTAGCCGTTTTATTACGAATTACATTAAGATAATTATTTTCACTTGTCTCTGATTTATTACGATTTATTAATTGTTGTACTTCTCCTTCAGCAATAGTGTTAGTTGCTTCAGAAAGAATTTGCATTATTCGGAGAGAGTCCACATTAACCATCATTTGAAAGGCACGTGAGTAGACAAAATCACCTACCAAAACACTCGCCTCATTACCCCAACGCTGGTTCGCAGTTTTTTGGCCACGTCTCAATATGGACGCATCAACCACATCATCATGTAGCAAAGTTGCGGTATGAATAAGCTCAATAATTGCGGCTAGATTGATATGTTGGCTACCTTGATAGGAGAATATTTTTGAGCTTAATATTACTAATGCTGGTCGAAGCCGTTTACCTCCCGTATTTATAATGTATTGTCCTAACTGATTTATCAGCGGAACATCCGAGGATAGACTTACCTCTATTAATTTATTAACACTCGTCATATCATCCGAAATAAGGTCGTGTATTTGGCTGATATCAGTTGTTATTATTTTTTCTGTTGTTACGTTTTTTTGGTTCACTTTGAATGTCTAAAGGTTTTTTGTTGCTATGATTTTGTCAAATTATCTAAAAAATTAGCAGAATCACTCTTAATTCCTAACAATATTGGGAATTTTAGCATTCTTACCTTGTCACCACCTGTTGAATTTCTTAGAATCTGCCCCCTTTATTATATATATAGATTATTTTGATGATGTTGGAGAATTATAATGCAAGCGGTAATTAGGGCTGGTGGCAAGCAATATAAAGTCGAAAAGGGCGATAAGCTCAAGATTGAGAAGCTCGATAAAGAGGTAGGAAAAAGCATCAAGATCAATGATGTATTAATGATTGTCGATGGTGAAAAAGTTACTGTGGGCACGCCTGTCGTTAAAGAGGCTCATGTAAATGCTAAGGTAGAAGGTCACGGTAGAGGGCCAAAGATAAAAATCGTTAAATTTGGACGTCGCAAACATCATCGTAAACAGATGGGGCATCGTCAGGCATATACAGAAATTAAAATCACAAACATAGCAGTAAATTAAGGCGAATTAGGAATGGCTCATAAAAAAGCAGGTGGTAGCACAAGAAATGGTCGGGATTCTCAATCGAAGCGTCTCGGGGTTAAAAAATTTGGTGGCGAAATTGTGAAGGCGGGTAATATTATCATCCGTCAGAGAGGCACCAAATGGCATCCTGGTATAAATGTTGGGTTGGGTCACGATCATACATTATTTGCCACAAGAGAAGGAAAGGTTGAATTTAATCAAAGAGGACCGAAGAAACGAACTTTTGTTGATGTGGTTGCGGGTTAGTTATTTTATTACACATATTTATAAAAACCCCGCCATTCGCGGGGTTTTTTGTTTTACTAGGGTAAATTATTTTTTTAAGCAATAGGAACAATTTTTTTATGAAATTTGTTGATCAAGCAACGATAAGAGTTGAAGCTGGAAATGGAGGTGATGGTTGTCTAAGTTTCCGACGCGAGAAATTTATTCCAAAAGGTGGCCCCGACGGAGGTGATGGCGGTGATGGAGGAAGTATATATTTAATTGTTGATGAAGGATTAAATACTCTTGTTGATTTTCGTCATAATCGCTTATATCGAGCAAAAAATGGTCAACCAGGAATGGGGCGTGATCGTTTTGGTAAAAATGCAGACAATTTACATGTAAAAGTACCTATAGGGACACTCGTATATGACGATGAAACAAACGAATTGATTGGTGATTTACTAACTAAAAATGAAAAACTTTTGGTTGCTCAGGGTGGTTTTCATGGACTAGGAAATGCAAGATTTAAAAGCAGTATAAATCGTAGTCCTAGAAAAATAACTAAAGGAACATCTGGGGAAGTTAGAAATCTAAAACTAGAACTACAAGTATTGGCCGATGTAGGATTACTTGGAATGCCAAATACAGGTAAATCAAGTTTATTAAGGGCTGTATCAGAAGCCACACCTAAAATAGCAGATTATCCTTTTACTACAATGTACCCAAGTCTTGGTGTTGTAAAAGTTGATAATGAAGAGAGTTTTGTGATTGCTGATATCCCTGGTTTAATTGAAGGTGCCGCAGATGGGGTAGGCTTAGGTACTGAGTTTTTAAAACATTTAGGCAGAACTAATCTATTATTACATCTTGTTGATATGTGTCAGGATAAGGAAGATGTGTATGATGATATAGAAAGAATTGAAGTAGAATTAAGGCGATACGATAAGAGCCTTTCAGATAAAGATAAATGGTTAATATTAAACAAATCTGACTTATTATCAAATGAACTTATTGATGAGTTGAGTGAATATTTACTTAGTAAGTTAGGGGGCACAACAAAGATTTTTATAATTTCGGCTCTGACGGGATCGGGGTGTAAGGAATTAATTTATGCAATATATAATTGGATATCAGAAACGGAAAAAATTTAGTGAATAAAGAAAGAGAGAAAATTAAAGCAACACGACGCTGGGTGATCAAGATCGGCAGTGCTTTAATTACAGATAACGGTTGCGGATTAAAACACGATGTTCTTGATAATTGGGTTGGTCAAATTTCAACGCTGAATGAACGTGGCATCGATATTGTTATTGTATCATCGGGAGCAGTCGCTGAAGGCTTAACAAGGCTGGGATGGAAAGATAGGCCAAACATTATATCTAAATTACAGGCCGCCGCCGCTGTTGGTCAGATGGGTTTAATTCAAGCATATGAGGTTTGTTTTCAAAAATATAATAAACATACTGCGCAAGTTTTGTTGACGCACGATGATATTGCCGATCGGACTCGTTATCTTAATGCAAGAACAAGTTTGAATACTTTACTTCAGTTAGAGGTTATCCCAATTGTAAATGAAAACGATACCGTAGCTACTGACGAGATCCGACTTGGCGATAATGATACTCTTGCCGGTTTAGTTGCAAATTTAATTGATGCAGAATTACTTGTGTTATTAACCGATCAGAAAGGTCTCTACACATCTGATCCTCGTGAAAATGAGTCAGCAAAATTTATTGAGGAAGCCGAAGTTAATGATCCAGTCCTAATTAGTTACGCTGGCGAAAGTAATACTCAAGGACGTGGTGGTATGCACACAAAATTAAAAGCAGCATCAATAGCTGCTAAATCTAATACCAATACGGTAATTGCATCAGGGAATGAAAAATTAACTCTATTAAAAATTGCTGATGGTAATTTGGTCGGGACATTATTAACAACACCAAAAGAAACTTTAAGCGCGCGAAAACAATGGCTGGCAAACCAGTCACATGTAAAAGGGACAATTGCGCTTGATAGTGGTGCGGTGGCAGCTTTAGAAAAAAGCGGGAAAAGTTTGCTACCAATTGGAGTAAAATCCATCATAGGTGAATTTAAACGTGGTGAAATGGTTTCTTGTATAGACGATAGAGGAAAAGAAATAGCAAGAGGTTTGTCTAATTATAACTCAACGCAAGCTAGGCTAATTATTGGCAAGTCAAGCAAAGATATTCAGAAGTTACTCGATTGTGCTGAAGAAGATGAGATTATCCATAGGGATAATATGGTTTTACTTTAAAAGAACTTAGTAGACTAAATAAGATTTATATTAGATTATAAATTTAAAGCGCTTTCACATGACTATTTAAGCGAGATTTATGTCTAGAGGCTTTGTTTTTATGTATGATTCCTTTTGAGACCATAGAGTCAATAACTGGTACAGCTGCTTTGAAAGCATTTTGTGCTGCTTTTTTATCTTTAGCATCAATAGCGCTAATAACTTTTTTTATGCATGTACGTAACATTGAACGTTGACTTGCATTATGTAGACGTAATTTCTCAGATTGACGCGCACGTTTTTTTGCTGATGCAATATTTGCCACTCGTTAATTACTCCTGTTTTTTTTAAAGGCGCAACATCATGCTGATATTGGGACAATTTGTCAATCCTTTAGTGATGGTATGTTATGCTATTTGTATTTTAATCTGATAGGTAAAACATATAGAAAACCATGAAATATTGGAAAGTTTATGATTTTTTAGAAGGCAATATGAATGAGTTTTAAATTATTAAAATCAACACTAATAATAAGCGTTATGACCACAATTTCTCGTATTTTTGGTCTCATACGGGATATTGTAATTGGTGCCCTTTTCGGTCCAGGGTTGGGTATTGATGTATTTATTGTCTCTTTTAGGATTCCAAATTTTTTACGTCGATTATTTGCAGAAGGTGGTTTTTCTCAGGCTTTTGTCCCCATACTTTCAGAATATAAAGAAAAACGAAAAGATGAGGATGTGCAAAAATTAATAGATCAAACATCTGCAACACTTGGCCTAATTTTATTTATTATCTCATTAATAGGAATATTAATAAGCCCAATTCTTATTATGATCTTTGCGCCCGGTTTTTTAAATGATGCAAATAAAACTAACTTAGCAAGTGATTTACTTAGAATAACTTTTCCATATATATTTTTTATATCATTAACAGCATTTGCCGGCAGTATTCTTAATACGTACAAACATTTTGCAATACCAGCTTTTACACCAGTTTTATTGAATTTGTCTTTAATTGCTTGTGCAATATGGTTGGCCCCATTATTAGAAACCCCTGTTGAAGCATTAGCATGGGCCGTTCTTATCGCTGGATTTATTCAATTATTTTTTCAGGCTCCTTTTCTACTAAAAATAAAAAAGTTTCCAAAACCATCATTAAATAGTGACAAAGATGGAGTGAGACGTATCATTAAATTAATGGTGCCAATATTGTTTGCGGTATCTATTGTACAAATAAACCTATTGGTAGATACATTGATAGCCTCATTTTTAACTACTGGGAGCATTTCTTGGTTATATTTTTCAGATCGTCTTGTTGAATTTCCGCTCGGTGTATTTGGTATAGCTTTGGCTACTGCCGTACTACCTAATTTATCTGAAAAACATACACAAGGTTCATCCGAAAAATTTTCCGATACATTAGATTGGTCAATGAGGTGGGTTTGCATAATTGCTTTGCCAGCAGCTTTAGGACTTGCAATGTTGGCGAGTCCGTTATTGATAACTTTATTTCAATACAAAGAGTTCTCACAATATGATGTATTTATGACAAGTTATAGTTTGACAGCTTATGCTATTGGGTTACCCGCATTTATTTTTATTAAGGTTTTATCTGCAGGTTTCTTTTCTCGACAAGATACAAAAACACCAGTAAAAATTGGCGTGATTGCTGTAATTGCTAACTTTGTACTAAATATTTTATTGGTTTTATTATTTAACCGCATTAATTTAGGCCATGTTGGTTTAGCTTTAGCGACATCATTATCAGCTTATTTGCAAGCATTTTTATTATTTTGGAAATTAAAGAAAATACAGGTCTATCAGTTAAGAAAAAAATGGCTAGGGTTTATTCTGAAGATTATACTTGCAATGATTTTTATGGCGGGAATTATTGCATTTGGCATTGCCGATGTTTCAACTTGGTTTGATTGGAGTGTTTTTAGACGGGTACTTAATCTAATGATGTGGGTTTTTACAAGTATGTTAAGTTATTTTATTATTTTGTGGTTGACTGGATTACGTTTACGTAATATCACAACCTTATAATGACATTATAATTCATTTTTTTATCCTCTAATGGAATTTATTCACGGATTAGTTAATTTACGCAGACAACGTAAAGAATGTGCTGCAACAATCGGTAATTTTGATGGTGTTCATTTAGGACACCAACTTGTTTTAGAGCAGCTAAAGGAAACTGCTAAACGTTTTAACATAATTTCAACTGTACTTATATTTGAACCACAACCAATGGAATATTTTGATCTTGATGTATCACCATCACGATTAACTCGTTTACGTGAAAAATTACAACAATTTTCAAATTGTAATATCGATCGTGTTGTATGTTTAAAATTTAATCGAGAATTAGCTAATTTATCTGCACTTGATTTTATTGATGATATTTTATTGAAAGGGTTATCTGCCCAAAAGATAATTGTGGGCGATGATTTTCGGTTTGCAAGAAACAGAGAAGGAAATTACCAGCATCTACTAGAAATTTCTCAAGAGAAAAATTTCGAAGTATTTAAGACAGGTTCCTATGTTGAAGATGGTGAACGTGTTAGTAGTACTCTGGTTCGTGATGCACTTGCTCAAGGAGATATAACTAAAGCAAACCATTATTTAGGAAGACCGTATACCATTAGCGGAAGAGTTGTTCATGGCGATAAACGAGGAAAAAAGCTTGGTTTTCCGACAATTAATATAGAATTACATAGAAATTTATCACCTGTTAGCGGTATTTTTGCTGGTTATGTTCATGGAATCGACGACAAAACACTTAATGCGGTAGTTTATATTGGCTCAAGACCAGTCTATGAAGGCGGGCGGGTTCTTTTAGAGGCGCATATACTTGAGTTTAATGAAGATATTTACGGGCGGCATATTCAGGTCGAATTAATTAATAAATTGCGTAATGATGAACATATAACTAGTGAGAAAGAATTGATTGAACAGATTAAGAAAGATATTTCTGAAACTAGGAAATGTCTAAAAAAATATAGTGATGAATAACTAGTAACTTAATAATGAAAAACTATAAAGATACATTAAATTTACCAAAAACAGATTTTCCAATGAAAGCAAATCTTGCTCAGCTTGAGCCTGAGATATTAAATAGCTGGAAAGAGAATAATTTATATCAAAAGATAAGGGAAAAGTGTAACGGCAATAAAAAATTTATTTTGCATGATGGTCCGCCATATGCAAATGGTGATATTCATATAGGCCATGCTGTTAATAAAATTCTTAAAGATATTATTATCAAATCGAAAGGTTTTTGTGGACTTGATGCTCCCTATGTTCCTGGCTGGGATTGTCACGGACTACCGATTGAATTACAGGTCGAGAAGAAAATTGGAAAAGCTGGTGTAAAAGTTGAGCCTAGAGTATTTCGTGATGCATGTCGTGAGTTTGCATTAAAACAGGTAGATAGACAAAGGATTGATTTCGAACGTCTTGGAGTGCTTGGTGATTGGGAGAAACCCTATCTGACGATGAGTTATGATACCGAAGCTAATATTATCCGGGCACTTGGTAAAATTATTGAGGAAGGTCATTTACATAAAGGCGTTAAGCCAGTTCATTGGTGTATTGACTGCTGTTCTGCCTTAGCAGAAGCTGAGGTTGAGTATCATGAAAAACAATCGCCTTCAATTGACGTTCGATTTCATGTTAATGAATATAGTGAGCTACTTAAAAAATTTAATATAGAGAAAAATGTTAATTCTGTTTCTGTTGTTATTTGGACGACAACACCATGGACTTTGCCTGCAAATCAGGCTGTTGCCTTACATCCGGAAAATAAATATGTATTAGTGTTGGTTAATGATGAAATATTAATCATAGCTGATGAATTATATAAAGCTGTTTTAAATCGTTATGGTTTTACAGACTACGAGGTTTTATCAAACTGCTCTGGTTCAAAATTAGAAGGCTTAAATCTCAAACACCCTTTTTATGAACGAATTGTTCCTGTTGTATTAGGTGAGCATGTTACATTTGAAACAGGTACTGGTGCGGTACACATTGCGCCAGGACATGGGCAAGATGATTACATAGTTGGGCAAAGATATAATTTACCTGTTGATAATCCAGTCGCTGATAATGGATGTTTCGTATCCGATACAGAAATATTTGCTGGCCAACATGTATTTAAAGCTAATGCTTCTGTAATTTCTATTCTAGAAGATAATAGTAATTTATTACTACAAGAAACTACACAACATACTTATCCGCATTGCTGGCGCCACAAAACTCCTATAATTTTTCGTGCAACGCCACAATGGTTTATTAGTATGGAGAATAATGGGTTGAGAGAACAGGCATTGAATATAATTAACGACATTAGTTGGGAGCCTTCGTGGGGTAAAGAAAGAATATACGGAATGATTGAAAATCGACCCGATTGGTGTATTTCCAGGCAGCGCACCTGGGGTGTTCCAATTCCTGTTTTTATTCATCAGGAAACTCAAGAATTACACCCAGAAACATCTGAAATTATCTTAAAAGTTGCTGAAATTGTAGAACAAAAAGGTATTAATGTTTGGTTTGATTTAGATGCAACTGAAATACTCGGAAGTAATTCTGAAAATTATATGAAAGTAACGGACACGCTCGATGTTTGGTTCGATTCAGGTGTTACCCATGATACGGTATTGCATAATGATAAGCGCTTAGCATGTCCTGCTGATCTTTACCTAGAGGGTTCAGACCAACATCGTGGTTGGTTCCAATCCTCGCTTTTAACCTCTTTAGCAATAAATAAAAATCAAAAACCTTATCGTTGTGTTGTAACACATGGTTTTACTGTGGATGCAACTGGCATGAAAATGTCGAAATCAAAGGGTAATGTTATTGCCCCACAGAAAGTTATGAATGTTTATGGCGCAGATATTTTACGTCTTTGGGTTGCCGCGACAGATTATCGATCTGAAATGAATGTGTCGGATGAAATATTAAAAAGAATAGCAGACGCATATCGACGAATTCGTAATACTTCTCGTTATCTTTTGTCAAACTTAGATGATTTTGATCCAAATAAAAATAGTATTGGTTTCTCAGATATGTTGGATTTAGATAAATGGATTTTTGAACATGCTATAGATTTGCAAAAAGAAATTATTAAAGCTTATGGTAAATTTGAATTTCACCTAATCTATCAATTATTACACCAGTTTTGTGTTGTTGAAATGGGGGGATTTTATCTTGATATAATAAAAGACAGACAGTACACAACAGGAAAAGACAGTTTAATTAGGCGTTCAGGGCAAACAGTTATGTACCATTTAATACAAATGCTGGTTAGATGGTTAGCGCCAATTATGAGTTATACGGCTGATGAGATATGGAAGTACATACCAGGAGATAAAAACATTTCAGTTTTTTTAGAGGATTGGTATGAAAATGAAATAGGAGATGTGGATTCAAAATCAAGGAAAGCTCGTTGGGAAACTATTATTTCAGTTCGTGATGAGGCAAACAGGCAATTTGAAAAATTGCGTAATGATGGAGTAATTGGATCTTCATTAGATGCTGAAATCGATATCTACTGTAATAAAGATTTATTTAACGAACTTAATTTTGTTAAAGACGAGTTAAAGTTTGTCTTAATTTCATCAAGCGCTAAAATTTATCCATTGGATAAACGCAGCAATGAAGCATTAGAAACAGGTATTCCAGATTTATTTATTCTTGCAAAACAATGCGAGCATGAAAAATGTGTGCGTTGTTGGCATAGACATGAAAGTGTTGGTACAAATGATTCATATGAAACGTTGTGTTCACGTTGTATTGAAAATATTACAAAGGATGGTGAAGTTAGGTTATATGCTTAATATAAGGGCGCCTTATGTTTAGATGGTTAATTTTCTCGGTAGTAATTGTTATTTTAGATCAAATAACAAAATTCTATTCAATCAAATTTCTAGTTCTTCACGAACCAAAATATATCTATGACGGATTAAATTTCACTTTGATGTATAACACGGGTGCAGCGTTTAGTTTTTTGAGCGATGCCGGAGGCTGGCAACGTTGGTTTTTTATAGGTGTTTCGTGTTTTGTCAGTATCATAATCGTCATATGGATGTACAACACGTTAACAAAAAGCCGATATTTGCTATTAGCATTGTCTTTTATACTCGGCGGTGCATTAGGTAATTTATGGGATAGACTCACTCTTGGGTATGTTGTCGATTTTATTGAGGTTTATTATCAGGATATGTATTGGCCGGCATTTAATATAGCAGATTCATCAATTACAATAGGCGCTGTTCTCTTAATTTTAGATACTTTTTTGATTGATCGCACAAAGAACAAATTGTAGTGTACTAAGCCTATTTTTTTTATAATGAAACTTTAATATTTATTATCAATGTTTTAGGGTATTTTGAATGCAGATATTACTGGCAAATCCACGAGGTTTTTGTGCAGGCGTTGACCGAGCAATTGAAATCGTTGAAAGAGCATTAGAATTATTCGGGGGGCCCGTTTATGTCCGTCATGAGGTTGTGCATAACAAATATGTAGTTAATTCGCTTCGTCACAAAGGCGCAATTTTTGTTGAGGAACTTGATGAAGTACCTGACAAGTCAACGGTTATCTTTAGTGCTCATGGAGTATCAAAAGCAGTTCGTGATGTAGCTTCGCGACGAGGGTTAAGAGTTTTTGATGCGATATGTCCGCTTGTAACTAAGGTCCATATGGAAGTGGGCAAATATCAGGATGAAGAAAGGGAATGTATTTTGATTGGACACGAGGGCCATCCTGAGGTCGAAGGTACGGTTGGTCAATATCAACCAAAATCAGGTAGGGGTGGGATGTATATCGTTGAGTCAGTTGAAGATGTAATGAAACTAAAAGTTAAGAACCCGAATTTTTTAGCTTTTGTTACACAAACAACATTATCAATGGATGACACATCTGAAGTTATTAATGCATTAAGAAAACGATTCCCAAAGATTGACGGACCAAAAAAGAAAGACATATGCTATGCAACACAGAATAGGCAGGATGCTGTAAAGAAATTAGTAAAAGAATGTGATTTGATTCTAGTTGTTGGTTCACCTAATAGTTCTAATTCTTCACGATTAATGGAAATATCTCAAAAGGCAGGCGTGCCAGCATACCTAATTGATGATGCAACAGAAATCAAAGACGAGTGGCTGGACGGAAAAGAAAACATTGGATTAACAGCAGGTGCATCTGCCCCTGAGATTCTAGTAGAAGAAGTTATAAAAAAATTAAAAATAGTAGGTGCCTCACTAGTTAAAGAATCACCAGGTATTAAAGAGAGCGTCGTTTTTTCTTTACCAAGAGAGTTAATAAAAAAAGTCGAAGAGACAGCGTAGAATTTTTTGTAGCATAGCAAAAGGTGCTTAATCATACTTTCTTAATCAAGGGTGCGATTGATATTAAGAAGAGAAACCCTATCAATAATTACAATTCAATATTGATATGAAATACGATTATATTGTTATCGGTGGCGGTATTATTGGCATGACAACTGCGAGAGAGATTGCAATTCGTGGTGCAAGTGTTGCAGTTTTAGATCGCCAGTTATTTGGTAACGAAGCGTCAAGGGTAGCTGGCGGAATTTTATCGCCTATGCGTCCCTGGATCGAGAATCGAGCTTCTATAATTCTTTCTGAACAAGCAAAAACGTTATACCCAGATTTTACTCTCAGTCTAAAAAATGAAACAGGCATTGATACTGAATATGTTAAATCTGGTTTAATCATTATTAATAAAAAACATGCTCAAGAGACTAAAAATTGGGCTTGTAAGAATAAAATTCAATTTACAGAAGAAACAAATGTAAATCACTCAAAGATTAATATTCCAGAACATTCTATTTTGCTTCCGGAAATATTTCAGGTTAGACCACCGTTATTGCTAAAAGCATTATATAAAAACCTAAAGAATCTTTCTGTCAATCTATTTGAAAATTCTAAAATTTCACGTATAGCAGTAAATAATAATAAGTTTGAATATATAAAATTGAATAATGACAAAGAATTATTTGCCGATCATCTTATTTTTACAACAGGCGCTTGGAGTAAGCTATTATTAAACTATATAAATAAGGATGCTGATGTAAAACCGATACGCGGACAAATAATCTGCGTTCGATCTGATAATCTTATTGCAGATAAAATTATTTTAGATGGAAGTTATTATTACATCCCAAGACTCGATGGCAATATACTTCTAGGGAGCACTATGGAAGATGTCGGTTTCGATAATGAAACCACTGAAATAGCTAGAAATCGATTACTTGATTGGGGGAGTTCTATAATACCCGAATTGGCAGACGCAGAATTTATTGGGCACTGGTCTGGTTTACGTCCGGCAACTAATGACGGTAAACCCATTATTGGAGCAGTCCCTAATTTTAAGAATATTTACATCAATACGGGGCATTTTCGAAAGGGAATATTACAAGCCCCCTCATCAGCTAAATTGTTAACAGATTATTTGTTTGATAATCCTTCTTTCATGGATATTAATAGTTTTAGTCTAGAACGTACTACTAATACAAAAAAAATAGCCTAATAGATGATAATCACTCTTATTTAGACTCCACTTTATTGTGAGCATCTAATATAATATCTGGATGAAACATGATTTAGACAATCAGGGTTGTATAAAAATGAGCAAGAGACCTGCTTTTAAAACCTTATCTTCATTTGACATCAAACCGACAAGTCAACGTATAGATATAGCTAATATTATTTTTCGTAAAGATCAACATCTTTCCGCTGAGGATATTATTACGACGCTTAATGATAATGGTAGTACTATTTCCAGGGCAACTATATACAACACGCTCAATTTATTTGCTCAAAAAGGACTTATTCAGCGTGTGGTTATTGATTCTTCAAAAATCTATTATGACTCCAAGACAACACCACACTCTCATTATTACAACATAGATACTGGTGAAATTTCAGATTTTAAATGTGAGAATGTTAAGATTAGTCCACTACCCGAATTACCAGAAAACACGTTGCAGGATGGTATAGATATTGTTGTTCGTGTTAAAAATTCTAAATAAAAGTAAGAAATTTTTTAGATAAATAATAATAAATTAAGGAAATTATAAAAAAGAGGCCATTATGAAATTAGAAACTATAGCAGTTCATGGCGGTTATTCGCCGGAACCCACAACTAAAGCAGTAGCTGTTCCAATATATCAAACAACATCATATGCTTTTGACGATACTCAACATGGCGCTGATTTATTTGACTTGAAAGTTGAGGGCAATATCTACACGCGTATCATGAACCCAACAACAGCAGTTCTAGAACAAAGAGTTGCGGAAATGGAAGGAGGTATCGCCGCTTTAGGATTATCATCTGGTATGGCTGCTATCAACTATGCAGTTCTAACCATTGCAGAATCTGGAGACAACATTATTTCAACAAGTAGTTTGTATGGCGGTACATATAATTTGTTTGCGCATACATTTCCTCAACTGGGAATAGAGACACGTTTTATTGATGCACCAAATTATGAAGAAATAACAAAATTAGCAGATGACAGAACAAAAGCTGTTTTTTGTGAGTCTATTGGTAATCCTGCTGGGAATGTAGCCGATCTTGGGAAAATTTCTGAGCTAGCCCACAGTAAGGGAATTCCTGTTATCGTTGATAATACGGTACCAACACCATACTTATGCCGTCCTTTTGAGCACGGGTGCGATATTGTTGTTCATTCGTTAACAAAATATATGGGTGGACATGGCAGCAATATTGGTGGCGTTCTTGTCGATTCAGGTAAATTTCCATGGGCTGAACATGCAAGTCGTTTTAAACGATTAAATGAACCAGATCCATCATACCATGGTGTTGTCTACACAGAAGCTTTAGGACCAGCGGCCTACATTGGTCGTGCCCGAGTCGTTCCATTGAGAAATACTGGTTCGGCAATATCCCCGATGAATAGTTTTATGATTCTTCAAGGTATTGAAACATTGCCTGTCAGAATGGATCGGCATTGTGAGAATGCAGTTGAAGTAGCCAATTATCTTTCAAAACATGATAAGGTTGATTGGGTTCGATTTGCAGGATTCTCTGATCATCAAGATTATCAATTATTAAAAAAATATTGTAGTGGTAAGGCAGCAGGAATATTGAGTTTCGGTATTAAAGGTGGCATAGAGGCAGGCTCAAAATTTATTGATGCACTAGAATTGATTACGCGCCTTGTTAATATCGGTGATGCGAAATCATTAGCATGTCATCCAGCAACAACAACTCATAGACAATTATCACCAGAAGAACTTGCGAAAGCAGGTGTATCAGATGACCTTGTGAGATTATCTGTGGGCATTGAACATATTGACGATTTATTAAGTGATATAGAACAAGCTCTAGCAAAAGCGTAAGTTAGATAATTTTTTTATCATTAGGTTGTATATTTATATGCAATTATTTCCTATTGTTATTTTATTATTATTTCTATCTTTAGCTTGTTCTCAATCCAGTGATCCAAAGCATTATTTTTATAAAGGCCAATATAAAAAAGCATTTTTATTGTGGAAGTCGTTAGCTAGCGGCGGCGATTCAGCTTCACAGAATTATCTTGGAATTCAATATTATTTAGGATTAGGTGTTGAAAGAAATTTAGAGTTAGCAAAAAAATGGTATGAAAAAGCTGCTTCACAAGATTTTGCTGATGCCCAATATAATCTCGGTGTTATGTATGAGAACGGCGAATTTGTTGAGCAAGATTTTATTACCGCTTCGATGTGGTTTTATGCAGCCTCTAAAAATGGCAATAAGAATGCAAAGAAGAGAATCGATAATTTACTTAACGATGATAAATTATTTCCGAACCAATACAATCACGCAAAAACTTTAGCAGAAGAATATTTTACAACAGAAATAAAGTAACTAATGCAAGATTAATTTTTAATATCCTAAAAAAGAGAGAGACTAGACAAAAACTCTCTAAACTCTCTAGTCCTGATAAATTCAATAGATAATTTTTTTCATCAGCCATTGAATTTAGACATTGGGGAGATTATCGTAGAGGGTGTGAGATATAAAAAAGATAAAAAATATATAAATAATAAAAAAATTAATAAAAACAATAGTATAGAAACAACATAACAATCTCAAACAGTTAAGTGTAGGGAAGGAGGGGGGATCCATGTCCAAATCAAACGTAAGTTCAGCTAAATCACAAGAATATTTTAATCGTTATATGGAAGGGGTTAAAAAACGTAATCCCGGTGAGCCTGAGTTTGTGCAGGCCGTATATGAAGTTGCATCGACTATATTCCCATTTATTGCAGATAAACCTATCTACCATGAAATGCAGATTTTAGAGCGTATGGCAGAGCCAGAGCGCGTGGTTTCTTTTCGCGTACCATGGGCTGATGATAAGGGAAATATCAGGACTAATCGTGGGTGGCGTGTTCAATTTAATAGTGCAATTGGCCCATATAAAGGGGGTTTGCGTTTCCATCCTTCTGTTAATCAAAGCATTCTCAAATTTTTAGGATTCGAACAGACATTTAAAAATAGTTTGACCGGATTACCAATGGGCGGTGCTAAAGGCGGGTCGAATTTTAATCCAAAAGGGAAATCCGAACTTGAGGTAATGCGTTTTTGCCAGAGTTTTGTTACCGAACTTTATCGACATATTGGCGCAGATACCGATGTACCAGCTGGTGATATTGGTGTTGGTGGTCGTGAAATTGGGTTTATGTTTGGTCAATATAAACGAATTACTAATCATTTTGTCGGGATATTGACCGGCAAGGGCTTATCTTTCGGAGGCTCAAAGATGCGTACCGAGGCAACTGGGTACGGCGCAATATTTTTTGTTCAAAATATGTTGCAGCAAATAAAACAAGATGTAGAAGGGAAAACTGTCCTTATATCAGGTTCTGGAAATGTAGCAACACATGCCGCAGAAAAAATTTTACAGCTAGGAGGAAAGCCATTAACACTTTCTGATTCTGGTGGTTTTATTGAATGTTCAGACGGTTTAACTCAAGAGCAAATAGATTGGATTAAGGAATTAAAAGATGTAAGACGAGGACGTGTTTCTGAAGCAGCTGATGAATTCAAAAATATTTCTTTCCACGCGGATAAACGTCCATGGGGCGTTGCTGCAGATATAGCTGTGCCATCAGCAACACAAAATGAGGTTAATGGTGAAGATGCTGCGACGATGATTGCAAACGGAGTCAAACTTGTTGCTGAAGCAGCAAATATGCCTTGTGAGCAAGCTGCTGTTGATGCGTTTGTTGATGCAGGCGTGAGTTTTGGCCCTGCAAAAGCTGTTAACGCCGGTGGTGTTGGCGTATCAGGTCTTGAAATGAGTCAGAATAGCGCACGTATCGCTTGGGATGAAAAGCAATTAGCCGATATGCTTCAATCAATGATGAAAAGTATCCACGATAGTTGTGTTGAGTACGGAGAAGAGTCTGGCGGTAAAGTAAATTATCTTCAGGGTGCGAATGTAGCTGGTTTTGTAAAGGTTGCAGAAGCTATGCTTTCATACGGCCATGTATAATTTTTTACAAATTCAAGTTTATATAAAACCAAAGGATGAAATATAAAAATAAATTTTTTTAGGGAGTGTAAATTATGAAAGCATCTGACTTATTCGTACGTTGTTTAGAAACTGAAGGTGTAGAAAAAATATTTGGTGTTCCCGGTGAAGAGAATGCTGATTTTATGATCTCACTAATGGATAGTTCCATTGAATTTATCTTATGCCGACATGAACAAGCAGCAGCTTTTATGGCAGACGGATATGGACGTTTAACTGGTAAACCAGGCATTTGTCTTGCAACTCTCGGTCCGGGCGTGACGAACTTAGTAACGGGCTTGGCTGATGCTAATATGGATCGTGCACCAACGATTGCTATTATTGGGCAGGCAAGTACAGGTCGACTCCACAAAGAAAGCCATCAAAATATGGATTCCATTCAGATGTTAAGACCCATTAGTAAATGGGCACATAGTATTTATAAGCCTGAAACAATTCCGGAGATGGTGAGAAAGGCTTTTAAGATTGCAGAACAAGAAAAACCAGGTGTAACTGTGCTTGAGTTACCAGAGGATATTGCAAAAAAAGATGTAGTATCAGCAGAAATTATTGAGCCACGAAAAACAAGACGTGCTGCTGCTGACCATAAAGCAGTTAAAGCTGCAGTAGAGGCAATTGCCAAAGCCAGAAACCCAATTATTTTGTCAGGGAATGGAGCGGTCAGGAAACGTGCATCCAATCAATTGCGCCAACTCGCTGAAAAAACAGGTATTAGAGTGGTTAATACTTTTATGGGAAAAGGCGCTGTCTCCCGACATGACCCACATTGTCTATATACAATAGGGCTACAAGGGCAAGACCACGTGAATGCTGCGCTATATACCGCTGATGTTGTTATCGCGGTGGGTTACGATCTTGTTGAGTACGCCCCGAAACTTTGGAATAAGGATGCTAAAAAAATAATTATCCATATTGATTTTTGGCCTGCCGAGATTGATGAAGATTACATTGTTGATGTTGAAGTTGTATCTGATGTTGCTGATGCGTTATGGCAAATTAATCAACTGTTTGATACGGAATATAAAGATGAGCTTCCTCTTTTTGACATCAAAAATTTTCAGAAATTAAGAATAACAATTAGCGATGATCTAGCAATGGAAAAGGATGACGCATCATTTCCAATGAAGCCGCAAAAAGTACTCTGGGATATTCGTGAAACACTTGGCCCATCAGACATATTATTATCTGATGTAGGTGCTCATAAAATGTGGGTAGCACGTTATTATCAGAGTGACGAACCAAATACATGCCTTATCTCGAATGGGTTTTGTACGATGGGTTTTGCGTTTCCCGCAGGTATGGGCGCTAAGTTTGCATTTCCTGATACGCGTGTTGTTGCTGTTTGTGGTGATGCTGGTTTTTTGATGAACGTTCAGGATATTGAGACCGCTGTCAGATATAACCTTAATATTGTAACTGTTATCTTAATGGATGGTGAATACGGATTAATTAAGTGGAAGCAACAAAATCAGTTTGACGGAAAACATTCTGACCTTAAATTTGATAATCCAGATTTTGCGAAGTTAGCTGAAGCTTTTGATGCCTGGGGTAAAGTGATTTCATCTGCAGATGAATTTAGACCTGCACTAGAAGAAGCGTTTAAGCAAGATGGTCCAGCATTGATTGGTGTACCAATTGATTATGCCGAAAATATGAAGCTGACAAAACGCCTTGGCGAGTTACAATTTACTATATAAAAAATATAATAAATTTAAATATAGTAAAATTGTTCTAGACTTAGATTAGTTTGTTTCGTGGTTACTAAATTATAGGACTGAAAATGGAAAGTCTTTATAATGATCCTCTTGAAATTTATAATCAAATTTGGTCTTTTTTAGAAGAGGGCGTTAAAGATCGAAATAGTCCCTTTCATACACCTACATTAGTAACACTAGAAAATAATAATCCTGCTGCCAGAACACTTGTACTAAGATCTGCCAATAAAGAAACTGAAAGAATTACAAAGGCTGCGGTTATTAATCAAAAAGTTCTTACTAACACTTACTAACTTTTTTGAGAGCAACTCTACAACATACAAAATCTCTGATAGTGTTGTTATACTTTCGTCTTCGTACAATGCCGGAATAGCTCAGTTGGTAGAGCAACGCATTCGTAATGCGTAGGTCGCTGGTTCGACTCCAGCTTTCGGCACCATTTTAAAGCCTTTCAGCGTTACCACTTACTAATGCTTTCCCATAGAACACCTTCTTTCCCATAAAAGGATGCTTTATAGC
>Ga0163108_10000789_pt1 | contig 23408 bp, 13 predicted proteins | sample Fk1155metaG_FD_109644 | JGI IMG/M metagenome (GOLD analysis project Ga0163108, IMG submission 109644) | Marine microbial communities from the Central Pacific Ocean - Fk160115 155m metaG | ecosystem: Environmental > Aquatic > Marine > Oceanic > Photic zone | place: The Central Pacific Ocean...
AGCATCGAGCGCTCAACCTCCTCGGTCTGCTGCCGGAGGCGCTCCATGTTTTTTTCCGCGGACATCGCTCCATCATTGAAAAACATCTTATGGATGCGATCGGCCAGGAGAACCCTGTAGTCCGGATGGTTCTCAGCCAAAAGCATGCTGAAGATGCTTCCGGGACCATCTCCTACCTGCCTCCCCGGCTGGCTCATGGTGACAGGGTTGCCGTTAAAACCTGGTCGTCCGCCGCCGCCATCGGTGGGGCCCCGAAGGAACCCGTCCGTATCATTCATGAAGAACTGGAAGCCGACATTCTGACGGCCCTCCTCCAACCATTCATTCCCCATCCTCTCCCCCACGCAACGGAACTCCAGCTCGGTATTTCCGAACATCACCATCAACATGTAATCGATGTACTGGGTAACATTGAGATGGCGCTGGATCTCCTCAAAATTCGCCCGCCGCTCCCGGATCCAGGACCAGGTCGCCCCATCTCCGTTAAATGGAGTTCCCGCCGCATCCCAACTCCAGGGTCCCCCGTTGGCCTTGATCGCCTCGTAGTCCTCTTCCTCGCCGCCAAAATACTGGGCGAACGTGTCCGCGCTGAAGCGCTCCCTCATATTGTACTGACCCCAGTACACTCCGTTGAGATACACGTGTACGTACCGGCCATGGGGGTTCAGATGTCCCAGGTCCAGCATGGTGTTGGAGGTGAAACGGTCCGACATGTAGAACCCTCGCATGTCCGCGTCATGATGGCCCGTTCGAAGCTCGATCTGGTCAAAGACCTCAACAGGGGGAACGCCGCGGGCGTATTCTTCAAAAAGTGGATAGCGCAGCTTGGAGTCCCCGTACTCCGATCGAAAAGAAATCCGCAGGCTCTTCTTGAGATAGGTGGATCCCGACCAGCGCAAACCGAAGTACTTGGCCCCGGCGTCCTCCTGGAAACCAGGAGTCCCATCCGGATGGATCAGTTCCAGGGAGATCGGCTCCTCGTTTGGAAAGATAGTAGTTGCGGCGGTAATGCAGAGGGAAGGGAGGTCACTCAGGCCTGCGCGCATCCGAGGACCGTTGACCCTGTCGCGAGTAACGCTGGTTCGCATGACAGATGAATCAAAGACATCATCGAGAAAGATATAGGTGTGGGTGTCGGTGTTTGTCGGTCCGAGATCTTCCTTGAACGCGGTGGCGCGCAGGATCGTGGTGGTCGAGATCCGAACCGGTCCGGCATAGACACTGCCGTTAGTGGGCGTCGGAACCGACCCATCGACCGTGTAGCGAATCTCGGCGTCCTCTGTATCGGTCGAGATCTCAACGTCAAAAGGCTCGTCGTAAAAGCCTCGATCCACCGAGAAGCTTGTGTCGGCGACAAATCCGGCGATCTGCGAATCCGCGTTGCTTTCTCCTGGAGACGGCTCGGTCATATAGGACTCGACCTGCTGGGAGAAATGGAACCCGCCCAGGGCCGGGATCAGCAGGAAATCTTCATCCTCGGCCGCCACATTGAGCCCCTGGATCGCCAGGACATTAGCTCCGGGCAAGAGCGCGTCTCTGGAAGGGCTGAGATTGAATCCCTCAAAGATGAGCACCTGCTCGCCAGGACGTTCCCGCGTCGCGCTGGAGTTCCACCTCGGCGCCCGCGGCGAGTTACTCTGGGCGACCTCAATTCCATTGAGCCAGGCGACAAACCCATCGTCGTATTTCATTCGCAAGGTCAGCGTATCGAGAAGACCGGGATCCTCAACCTCGAAGGGGATCCGCAGGTAAGCCGAAGCGTTGCGCCCCAGCATTTCCTCAGCCACATCGGTTCTCACCTGACGCTGAAAGGCAAGCTCCTCATCAAACACATCCCCGAACACCTCGACCTCCGCAAGGTGCAGATACTGCCCGGGCATCGAGATACGAACAAACCTGCCGGCAGCATCGATATCGGGGAAGAAGAAGGTCTCCTCGCTATTGCCCTGGTGAGGGCCGGTCTCGAAGGCCACGCTGCGATCATTGGCGAGAAGCTCAACCGTGAAACCAGTAAAGCGCTCCCTGCAGCAATCCATACGATTCCAGAGCTTGATCGAGTCAACCCTGTAGATGCCCAGGAGATCGACCTCCCACCATGAATTGCTTCCATTGGTATGAAAGGTTGTCCCGACGCCCCAATCGCCATCGGTATTTCCATCGATACCCCGCATCGGCTCTCCTCCCCATCCCTCGGACGATTGGGTTGCGCGGCCGCCGAGAGCGACGTTTTCTATCCGCACAGGAGGCGGGGGCCCGTCTCCGGCTGCGAAACCTACCCCTGCCTCAGCCTGCATCCAGCCGGAATCATCAAAGCCGCTCTCGTGCCACTGGGCTCCAAAACGATCATCCGCAGGCACCACAAATCGTGCAGCGCTACCGCTGGAGACGAAATCAACCTGCGCCGCCCTCTGCGAGAATCCGTAAGATATTCCGGGACGCTGCGGCGGATATTCCGGAGAATAAGCGTGAACCACGTCCACTCCTCCCGGCGCCACCAGACCAAGAAACTCACCCGCCTTGTCTAGACGGAAGCTGGCATGAAGCTCGGAACCGGCAGCGGCCCGGTCCTTCCCCGAAGCGAACACCAGCAGGTACTCCCCCGGCAGCAGTTCGATGGCGGGAAAGAACCACTTCCGAAGGTCCCCGGCGTCATCGGTAAGACTCCAGCCATCGAGATTGACCGTCGCCGCCCCCTGGTTCTGAATCTCGACCCAATCAGATGAATCCCCATCCTCATCAGCCAGTCCATCACGGTTCTCAGCCAGGAACTCCGTGATCACCACAGCCTGCGCTGGGAGCGACCCCGGCAGCCAGGCGACCGTACCCAGTAAAAATAATGAGATGACAGCCGTGAACTTCATGCGATGACTTCCCTGGCAGGCGTGAAACGGATACCACCTATCTTATTAGAGACTTCGTATGCCGGCAACAAACCGATGCATTACTACCAAAACCCCCGCCGACCAGCTTTCCCGTATCCTGAGCCGTCACAGGCAGAACGAAGGGGCTGAGATCATCTTAAATACCCCGAGATCTGAGTTCTCGTCTATGCGGTCTCGCGTGAAGAATGCCCTTACGACACCGAAAAGTTGCCCACAACAGTTCCCTGCCGTTAAACTCTGTGCTTCCAAGCTTGTTGAGTGAACTCCAAATGAAACGAATCCTCATCCTCTCCCTGGCATTCATTTGCAGTGCAGAGATCTTTGCCCAGGCCTCCAGGCGACCCAATGTCCTTTTCATCGCGGTCGATGATCTGAATGACTGGGTTAACTGCATGGGAGGACGAAAAGGTGTTCACACCCCCAACATTGATCGTCTCGCCGCCCGTGGCGTACTGTTCACCAACGCCCACTGCGCTGCGCCATCCTGCAACCCATCGAGGGTCGCCATGATGACCGGTGTCGCGCCGTCCTCCTCCGGCATCTACCACAACGGACAGGACTGGCGCGATCGCTCCCGGCTCGCAAAAGCGGTCACGATCCCCGAGCACTTCCGGGCCGGAGGCTACGCGGCCTTCGGCGGCGGCAAGATCTTCCATGCCCTGTCCTGGATAACGGACGGCTATGGCAAGCAACAAAACGAGGCGCGAATCTGGGATTCCTACTGGCCCACGGCCACATCGCCCATGCCCGAGTCCCAATGGCCGAAGGCCGCCGAGGCAAGACGTGCCAGCAACGGCTACCTCTACTCCAAACCCATAGCCAGGGGCAAGGCCTCCAAAGGACGTCCATCCCACTTCTTTGACTGGGCGCCTGACAATCAACCCGAGTCCGGAACCGCTGACTACAAGGTCGTCAGTTGGGCCGCGGGAGAACTGGCGAAGAAACGCGGCAAACCCTTCTTCCACGCCGTCGGAATCTTCCGGCCGCACATACCGTGGTACGCGCCAAAAAAATATTTCGACCTCTACCCGGAAAAGGACGTCTTTCTTCCCCCGGTTAAATCAGGCGACCTCGAAGACGTCCCGCCTGCCGGGCACCGGTCGCTTCGTAAAAGCTGGCATCGGTGGGTAAAAGAAAACGAAGAATGGCGCCCGGCGGTCCGGGGCTACCTGGCCTCGATCAGCTTCGCGGATGCCCAGGTCGGCCGCCTGCTTGACGCGCTTGACTCGAGCCCGCACGCGAAGAACACTGTTGTCGTACTCTGGTCCGACCACGGCATGCACATCGGAGAGAAGCAGCACTGGGAAAAATTCACCCTCTTCGAAGAATCCACCCGGGTCCCCCTCATCATCATAGCGCCGGGAGTGACGAAACCTGCAAGCACCTGCGACCGCCCCGTCAGCCTGCTCGATGTCTATCCGACATTGAACGAGCTCTGCGGCCTGCCGAAGCGGAACGACATCGACGGAACGAGTCTCGTCCCGCTGCTGAAAGACCCCTCGGCCCGGCGCGAACTTCCCGCCATAACCACCTGGGGACGAGGCAGCCACTCGGTGCGGACCCAGCGCTGGCGCTACATCCACTACGCCAACGGAAGCGAAGAGCTCTATGACCACAAAGATGATCCCGATGAGTTCACGAACCTTGTAGTCAGCCGTCCCTCGCATGCGAAAACCATCATCTCAGGACTGGAAAAATGGTTGCCTGGAAGATCCGCAAAATAGCCACTATTCAGAAGGCAGGCGGCTACCAACGATTCCAGCTCTTTGACCTCGAAAAAGACCCATCGCAGAAAACGGAAGTGCCCAGACAGCATCCGGAGGTTTTTGCCCGGCTGAAAAAACAGTTAATGAGTATCATGCGGAAGCGCCAGACTGGTCAAAACAACCGGAGCTGACTGAATGAAAAGCATCCTGCTGACAGCCGTTCTTGCGGCATCCATTCTGGCCGCTGCCGGCGGCATCTATGCTGAAACCATCAGCGGCACGGTCAGCGGCCCTGCCGGCAAGCCGGTCGGGGGCGTCATGATCTCGGCCTTCGACAAGGGCCACCGTAAATTCGTCTCCGTATTCAGCCGGGGCGATGGCTCGTTCGTGGTCGATGGCCTGCGCAATGTGAAACACGATGTGCGCGCGCGGCTCATGGGCTTCGATGACGAATGGTCCGATGGGAAAAAACCCGGCGTCGGAAGCCTTGAATTCAAGCTCAAGGCAGCGACTGGAGATGATCTCCAGGACCAGCGCCCCGCCAGCAGCGGCTTCAGCATGCTGAAATTCGACAACAAGCGGGACAAGCTGAATTTCAAGATGATGTGCAGCTATTGCCACCAGGTGGGAACCGTGGGCTTCCGTACCCCGGAGCAGCCGGTTGACTGGGAGACGATGGTACGGCGCATGGATGGATTCGGCGGGCTCTACCGTCACACGCAAAAGACCATCGTCAAGCGCCTGCTGGGGACCTACAAGGAAGATGCGATCAGAAAATGGCCCGTCTTCGTCCCGCCTCCGGCTCCAGCAGGTCTCGCGGCAAGGGCCAGGATAACCTCCTGGGAGCTTGGCAAGAAGCTTGAGAGCTCCTTTCATGACCTGGAGCTCGGTCCCGATGGACTGGTCTACGCGGTCAACATCAGCAAGCACCGGATTGTCACCCTGGACCCCGCGACCGGTGAACAACGCACCTACCAACTGCCGCGTGGATCCTATGGGCCTCATTCCATCGAACTTGCAAATGATGGCCACATGTGGCTGACCATCTGCGCCAGTGGCCAGATGGCGAAGTTCGATCTCAACACCAAGAAATACACCATCTGCTCCAGCGCCGAAGCTCCTGCAAGACGAGGCTCCTACCCCCACACCCTTCGCATCAACCCGAAGGATCCCGAGGGGCTCATCTGGTATACCGACGCGGGCCGGAACTCCTGCTTCTCCCTGCATCCGAAGACCCTGAAGGTCAAGGAGTATAAGCTGCTGAAGGCGCACGAGGCCGTCTCGGCCGGGAAAGGTGAATCCCGCGGCATCACACCTTACGGCCTGGACTTTTCTCCCGTCGATGGAAGCATCTGGTACTCCAAGCTCAACGGCAACCGCATCGGGCGCATCGACCCCCGCACCCCCGATGGGGACATCAAAGAGTGGAACCCCCCATTCCGTGGGCCCCGCAGACTTCATGTAGCCCAGGACGGCATTGTCTGGGTGCCCGGATTCGCCTCGGGCGTGTTCGGAAAATTCGATCCGAAGACAGAGAAATGGACCGTCTATGATCTCCCGGACGCCGAGAACCAGATACCCTACGCCCTCAATATCGATCCCAGTGGAAACGTATGGGTCTGCGGAACCGGAAACGACACCCTGAACAGGTTCAACCCGAAAACCGAAAGGCTCGTCGAGTTCCGCCTCCCGACCAGGGTCTCCTATACGCGAGAGATCGAGTTTGACGCCGCTGGCAACGTCTGGGTCAGCACCAGCGGACCGGCGCGGCACATGGAGCGAGGCTACGGCGCCATCATCAAGCTCGAGCTTCCCGAAGAGATAGACGAAAACCAGGGCCAAAAGCTCACCGGCTACCTGCCGGACCGCAAGGACCTCACCTACGAGCAGCCCCGGGTTGTAGATTACAAAAACTCGCCAAATGCCAGGCTGTTCGCCCGCATCGACCAGAACATGCTCACCGAAGAATACCTCTCGACGAAGCACCAGGCCTACGTGGACAGAAAGATCAAGGAGCTGCGGCCCGCCCAACGAAGCCGACTCGGCAGCCTCTGGAAGGAAAAGCAGGCCGCCGACCCGGACATGCCCAACCGAGGCGCCTCCTTCGTGAAGATTCTCGATTACCTGGTCCGTGAGCAGAAAAAAGAAAACCGTAAATAGGGGATCCCCCGCCATCGAAGGGACCAGAATGCTCAACCATCGCCTGTTCGTCATCGCAGCCATCAGCGCCCTGCTTCTCTTCCCTGGGCTTCTCCCGGAACCTGTCGTCGCCAGGGAGCTCTTCTCGCCAGGACTCCAGAAGCAGCTCTTCGTCGACGACCACGCCATCGAAAAGAAAGAAAACCTGGCCCTCAGAGTAGGACAGGCGCGAAAACTCGGCGTCGTCCTCAAGCCGACCCTTCCGACCGATTTCCAGACCGGCAAGGTTCATGAAGGACCGGATGGCGGCGCTGGCTACGAGTTCGGAGAATCAGCCTTCTGCTGGTTTTTCTCGCCACACTGGGACTCCGACAGAAAGCTCTTCCGGCTCTGGTACATGGCCAGCAAGCGCCCCGGGTCGGCCCTCGCCTACGCCGAATCAAAAGACGGCATCACCTGGACCAAGCCGCTGATCTCACGGGATGGCAAGAGCAACCTGGTCAACTGGGAATCGGATGTGCCGATCCTGCGGGAAAAGAGGTCCCGTGGGCTGGTTGAAATCGGCCTCGATGGAGTCACCGTCAACATCGATGCGGGAGTCCCCTGGGGGCACCCTGAGAAATACAAGGTCGCGTTCTACCCGAATCGCGGCGGACAGGACTGCCGGACAAGGCTCGGCTACTCAGCTGACGGCATCAACTGGAAGTTTTACAACAAGGGTCTGCCGGTGACGGGCCGGGCCGCCGACTTCAGCAACCAGCTCTTCTGGGACCCACCCAACAAACGCTACCTGCTGATCTGCCGTGAAGACTTCGCCGCCGGCGGCGGAGTGGGCGAGCTGCGCGGCGTCCGCATCATGGAACACACCGGGGGCAACGATATCAAGGGTCACCCGACGGCCTGGAAAACCCTCACAAAATTCGTTCTGGACGACCCCGACAAGACCATGGTTCCTGGAACGAGGGTTCCCGAGCGCCAGATCCACACCCTCCCCATCTGGTACTACGAGGGGATCTACTTCGCCCTGACGGATGTCCTCACAGCGACCAACCGCCCGGTGCCGGTCGGGAAGCAGGACTTTCACAAGCGCCACGAAAAGGGCGTCTGGGAGTTCTACATGGCGCCCTCACGCGACGCCGTCCAATTCGACTTCAGCGCCGCCGCCTACCCGCGCAAGACTCTCGTCCCTCGCGGCCCGAATGGCAGCTTTGACAAGGACTGCGCCCGTCCGCCAATGAACATCATCACCCACAAAGACGAGCACTGGATCTACTACCTCGCCACCAACGAACGCTGGGGCGCTCGCAAATGGGACGCGCGCCTGGGTCTCGCAAAGCTCAGGCTCGATGGCTTCTTCTACCTCGAGGCCGCCAGGAAGCCCGGAACACTCATCACGAAACCTTTCAAGCTCCAGGGCTCAGGGATCGAGGTCAACGTAGATGCGAAAAAAGGCTGGGTGAAGCTCGAACTGGTTGACGAAAAAAACAATGTCATCTCCGGGCTCTCATCCAGGCACGAGGGAGTCGACCAATTGCGGTTGAGGCCTACCTGGAAGCTGTCCAGCCTCAACGGAAAAACAGTCAAGCTCAAGCTGACCCTTCAGGACGCGAAGCTCTATGCCTTTGGTTTCATTGATCAATAACCAGCCTGCCCGGCTTCATTTCATGGCTGCACTGGGCCTGCTGCTCACCCTGCTCTCCCCCTTCGCAAGATGCCTGGCCCAGCCCGGAACGCAACGGGTTCCGCCAATCAAAAAGGGGCTCCTTGCATCGGAGAGGCTGCAAGGAGATGGGGTCTGGGCAGACGAAGCCTTCAAGGTACGTTTCCGCCAGAACAGGCGAGCCCGCGCTACCATCTGGTTCGATGATCAACTGCTGGGAGATGGAGAAGCCTACAGACGACGAAGCGTGGAATTTTCCGGGCGGAAAAGAGGTGAGCTTGGCAGGGCAGCGACCAGGACGCTGAAGGCCATCCACGAACGATCGTGGAACAAGGCCGCGCCTCGTATCCGGGAGCTTCTCGAGAAAGGTATGGTCAGCCAGCTTGAACGGCATTGGATTGTAAATGGATTCTCCTGCATCACCGTCAAGGAGCATCTCGAGAGCCTCCGATCCGTCCCCGGAGTTAAAAAGATTTTCGCCGGGCCCAGGCTTCCTCCGAAACGCACTCCGCCGCAGGGCCAGGCTCCCGTCTTCAAGCCACAGAAGGAAAAAAACCACGATCCCCGACTCAACAAACACCCCTGGTATATCCGCTCCCTGCTGGTTGACCGGGTCTGGAAAGAATTCGGTATAAGAGGGAAAGGCATTCTCAATGTCGTTCACGATTTCAACTTCGTCTTCTCGGACAACCTCACCGGAAACCTGCACCGGAACCTCGGCGAGCTTCCGGGGAACGGACTTGATGACGACCGAAACGGGTTTGTTGACGATTACCACGGCTTCAACTTCGACGCCAACACTGCCCTGCTGACCACGGCCCAGGTTCCGTTGCGGTCATCTTCTCCAAAGGGAATGCATGGATTCATGTGCGCCGCGATCATCTGCGGCCAGGGAGCCCCTGGGAAAGAGTACGAATTCGGGATCGCCCCGGAAGCCAGCTGGGCCGGGGTCATCGCCGGTGGACAGCTCGAAAAGGCCGTGCAATGGGCCATTGAGCAGGGAGCTGACACCTACAGTATGAGTTTCTCCATCCCCAGGCTGCGGGAGTATCGATCTCACTGGAGAAAGCTCATGGAGCATGGATCCTTGTGCGGGCTCTTCTTCGTTTCCGGAGCCGGGAATTTTGCCCAGACCGAGAAAACGCCGGTACAGATGCGAACACCTGAAGATATCCCCGAGGTGGTGTTCGCCGCGGCAGGTATTCAGCGCGACTTCAACCGCACCCCGTTCTCGAGCCAGGGCCCGGTGAACTGGCAAACCGAGCACTACCGGGATGGCGGTGTACAAAAACCCGAGGTCTGCGCCTTCAACATGGGGCTACCCCTGCTGCGAAGGGACGGAACGACCAGGCCTGTGGCGCTCAACGGCAACTCCTTCGCGGGCCCCATGTTCTGCGGAGCGATCGCGCTGATGCTTTCCGCTGACCCGAACCTCCTTCCGTGGGATCTGAAAGAGATCATCACGAAGACCGCCACGGATGTCGCCGCAAAAGGTATCGATGCCCAGACCGGCCATGGGCTCATCAACTGCTACCGGGCGGTCAAGGAGGTCCTGCGGCGCAAAACCCTCCGCGATGGCCGCGATCCGAAGGCTTATACCGGTAGAGTATCCGGCGACGAGCTGGACCTTTCAGCGGAGAAAGAAAAACTCGCGGCACGCAGCGTCGTTATCGCGCGAATCGCTCCCGGGGGCCAGGCGGCGGAGGCCGGCATCGAAATCGATGACCTGGTGCGAAGCTACGATGGTCGTCCCATCACGACCATCCCGGCCCTGCGCGCGGCGGTGAGAATCGCCAGCCAACCTCCAGGCCGAAAAATCACCCTCGTCATCGAGCGTAGCGGAAAAAAACTCGAGTTCATCTTGAAGCCCGGACCACTGGGCATCCAGTCAGCCGCTCATTACGCCGCGCCTGCATTCAAGTAGGTTCCAGGCCGCCGCATTATTTCGGCGGCTTACCATCGCCGGTCTTTTCCCCTTCGAGGACCCAGCTGAGATTGAAACGAGCGAACTGACCACCGCCGTAGCGATAGCTGGGCCCTCCCTCCAGCAGGATGTAGATCCAGCCTTCGCTCCCTGTTCCGGGTCGGCCCGCTGAGAGCGAGGAATAAGCGCTTGGCCCCTTGTAGACCCGGCGCTTGACCGGCCAGGTCTTCGCCCCATCGAAACTGGCCCAGACACTGACATCTTTGCGGTCGCCGCCCTGGCTGTCGCAGCTGCTGTAGAGCAGGATATCCCGGTCCTTGACCGGCAGTCGAACGAGCCCCGCCATGCAGCCGCTGCCGCCGCCAATGGAGCCGCGAGCGCCATCCGGCAGAACCTTTGAGATCGAGGGCTCTTTCCAGGTCACACCGCCATCATCGCTCCAGGCATGCCAGCGCATTGACCTGTCGTACTTGCTTCCAGGAGGATCCCAATGCCTTCGCGAGTCGTAATAGATACGACCATCAGCGAGCTCCGCCACGCAGCCCTCGCCAGTCCCCATAACGGGAAAGGAACTGCTCGGAAACCAGGTCTTCCCCCCATCGTCGCTGTAGATGGCGGTATTGTACATCTTCGGAAAGTTCTCCCTTCGGTCCCCGGTCTTTCCATAGAAGCGGGCCGGACGCAGCAGCCGCCCCTTGTGCTTGCCGCGCCGCAGGGTGATGCCATGTTCGGCCATGTGCATGGTGAGCCTGTGTCCGTTCTTCGTGGGGTGAATGACCGTCTCCTGGGCCTGCCAGGTCTTGCCATGGTCTCCGCTTCGGTAAACAGTCGGCGGCGGTGGATTCGCTGGCCATCGGTACTTTTCCGCGAATACGAAAACGCTGCCGCTAACTTCGTCGACCGTCACCCCTCCACCACTGAAGATATGTTTGTACTTGCCGAGGACAATCGGGGGACCCCACGTCTTTCCTCCATCTTCACTGCGGCGAACCTGGAGAGCCTCTCCTGAGACAAAGGTCGCCAGGACCGTCCCATCCATGGCCACCACCACGTTAGGCTGTCTCCCTTTCCCGTAGATTCCCTCGATGGCGAACTTCGCCTCACCCTGGAAAGACGAGAGCTGCCCCTCGGCCAGGACAGCCGAGGCCCCACCTATGGCTAAAAGTAAAACCACCACCGACAAGAATTTCGAATTCATATCCAGCCCTTCCTATTTTCCCGCCTGAACCGTCACTACATTCGAAACCCCGGTACCAACGAGCCCATCCGGAGTCCGTCTCACCGCGTAGAGGCGATACCTGATAATCTTCCCGGCCTCCATCCTGATCCGGGGCGAAGAGGTCCTGTTCTCACCATGAAACGGCTTGTAGTTCCTGAAATCCATACAATCAGCCCCTTCGCAGCGCTGCAGAATGAACGCGATCTCCCCGGTGGAATTGTCCTTCCAGGTGAAACTGATCACGTCGCCCGCCTGCCTGGCCGCGACCAGTTCGCTGGGAGCATCGGCGGAAGGCTTGCCCGGCCGCGGGCCTCCCTGGTCAGGCCCGGGAGCGGCGCGAGTGTTCTTCCGAACCGGAGGCTTGTCACCAGGCTGGGCCAGCTGTCCCCGCGCGGTCTCGTAGCGTTTTTTGAAAAACTCCTTCATCGAGACCACGACATCATCATAGGACCGGTCGGAAGGATTGGTGACACGACGCTTCGGGAAGGGATCCCGCTCCAGGTCTTTCCTGATCAGCGAATAGAGGCGATCCAGCCGCGCCGAGAGCTTCCCAGGATGGAAGTGAGTCTCGAGCAACTTCTTCGCACGCTCACGATAGAGGCCAAGGAGTTCTTCATTGGCCTCTATCCTCTCCAGCAGAGGCCTCGGAGCCTTGAAAACCGGCCAGGCCGCGTGCCAGCCATCGATGACCGGAACCCGCCCGAAGGCACGATCGGCGAAACCTACATCGAGATCCCAGGGCAGGTAGCGCCAACGCCCGGTCTGGCTCTCACGGTGAAGGTAATAGTTGTGTGGCCCCAGCCCTGTGTATTGATCAAAGGCGCCGGCGAGCAGCAACACGCCCATCTGCCAGGTAAAGGCGTCCACATCGAAGACCCGGCGAAGCCTCGCCGCAAAGTCCTTATCCGGGATGTCTCGGATCTCCCGGATGAGGCTCACGAGATCTGACATCTGCACGGCGGGCTCTCCCGCCTTGATTTCGAAGGCCCTGGAGTAAATGAACGGGTCATCTCCAATATACCTCAGGTCGGCCCCCGGACCTCCTGTGTGAACCTTGAAGAGCGCGCCGTCGGCATCATCAAGGCGGTTTGAAAGAAAGGCTTTATCTATCCGCTCCACGTTTACATACATCCCGATGAATTTTCCGTTCAAAGTCACCCGGGCGTAATTGGTTCTCGAAACCGGCACTCCCACCTCGGCCAGGATGTCTGTGATGATCCTCTCGCTGAAGAGACTCCCGAACTGGACTCCATTGTCGAGCGCGACCCGCCGGAGCCCCAGGAACCGCTGCCCCTTCACGAACTCTGAGAACTTGACCAGGAAACCGCGCTTGTGACGCTGGTTAGGCTGGGAAGAGCTGTTGCCCTTGTAGCGCAGGCCCACCCGATCGACCAACTGGCCTCTCCAGCGAAACCGCGCCGGGACATAGACCCGCTCGGGCAAGGCGGACGCGAGACGTTCCAGGTCGACTGGCGCGACCTCGAGCTGAATATCCTGAACCACCTCCGGCGAGTAGAAGTCAGCCGCACCCGGCTGAGAGTCATCAGCCGCAGCCGTCGGTAAAATCAGAAGACAACCAAGGAACAGAAGACGTAAAGTTCTCATGAAACACCCGCTGGAATTTTTCCTGGCGCACCTTGGCCCGGTGGAAGGCGCACCGGGATTCTAAGCTAACAGCCGGCTCCCGGCGAGACCAAGAAAGGATCCGAGCGTAATCCGCCCTGGAAAAACCCTGTTTTTGATAGGAGAGGATCCGTGTTCGAAGCCTAGAATGCGTGGAGTGTTTTTCCGAAAGGGAAAACCAGCCACCGAAAATCTTCTAATAAAGGAAACGAGATGAACCGGAAATTCATGACGACATCGGCAGCTTTCGCATGTGCGGCCTTGTTGGTTTCAACCATATCTCTGAGCACCGTCTCTGGCGAGAACTCCTCAGCAGAGGAAAAGAAGGCGAAACCGGCCAAGGCAAAGGGCCCCGGCGCTTCACTCCACGGCTATCGTTTCGAATTTCCCTGCAAAGGCAAGATGCCCGACAAGCCGAGGAAGGGAGCTGACTGCGCTTCGGCCCTGGTCAAGGGCGACCCGAACAAGACCGACAACTTCAAGACGACCAGGAAGTTCGGCGGCGACAAGGGAAAGTCCTACGATGTCACCCTCCGTTTCCGCGGCGTGGTGGAGCCGATGATGTACAAGGATGGAAAGAAGGACGGCGAGTACTTCTATCTCGGCGGCGGGCCCAACAACAAGACCTACAACATCTACAAGATCGAGGTCTCATCTCCCAAATCGCATTACTTCCTCAACAGGCAGGACCGGGTAGGACACAAGATCTTCACGATCGACTACACCAGGACGATCAGGATCGATGGCGGCGCTGTGCTGACACTCTCCGGCGATGGCCAGAACGGCAAGCTGATCTCTAACTTCAAGAAGCTCACCATTCCCGAGATCTCTCCGAAGCCCTACCACGGCCAGTTCATCCAGATCGATGTGGTCAAGGTGGCTGCGGCGAAGTAAATAGAAGAGATCTAAACGCCTGACCCTTTTTGTTCAGTAAAATGATCCCCAAAAGCGGTTCTCTAAGAAAAACCCCTGTTTTCCGAGGGAGATAAGATTATGAAGCGCCTCCAGACGATCATTGTATTCTTGCTCTCCTGTTTCGCGGCCTGCAGTGCGTTTTCCGACGACTACCTCATTGTGGGGACCCAGGCCAACGGCGGCGGAGCGATCTACGAGGTGAATGGCGGAAGCCTCGCGTTTATCGAGAACCTCCCGGTTGTTGAAAACGTTCCCTGGGGCGCGCGGGCAACCTACTATCACGAAGCCAACGACACGCTGTATTTCGCGGAGGGAGATTCTCCGGCTGAGTGGAGCGTTCCTCTCGGGGACCTCCTGAACCCGGCGATCACGGCCTCCTCGACCAGGATCAGAGGCTTTGACAGGCGAGGCGGCGGCGAACAACATCCCGACATCTTCATCCGGGGGCCACAGGATGGCGAGATCTACGCACACACCCGAGGCGGAGGCCGTCTCTGGCACTACAACCCCATCACCGACACGGCCACCGATGTGGGAGTCCATACCGCCGCGACCGATTCAAAGATCTACCAGGTGGTCTACGGCGACACTCTCTATACCCACAATGGCAGCAACGGCTTTCGAGCCTGGGACCAGGTCGAGGATGGGAGCTGGTCCGCTCCCTACAACCCTCGCATCTCCGGAGTGCTTGACAGCCACGCCACAGCCGTCCGCCAAAGCGATGGAACCTACTTCTCCGGCCGCAGCGGCACGATCGCCTACGGCAGCTTCGTTACCGGAGGAGCATCGCCCGGCACCCTTCCCAGGCTCGATCCGATCTCGCCGCTGAACAGCATGGATGTCAGCGGCGACGGCACCAAGCTGTGGGTCGCCGGATTCCAGCCCCACATATCACGGACCACGAACTACCTGGGCTACTTCGACATCAGCGGCAACCTGGCCTCGGCCCGGTTCACACTGGTTGTCTCTCCCGGCGACACCCTGCCCGGCCTGACAGGGAATGACTGGCGAATCTCCATCGTGAGCATTCCCCCCAGCGGCATCGGACCCTTCCTTCGCGGAGATTCCAACAGCGACTCGACCTTCGACATCTCCGACCCGATCACCATCCTGCGCTTCCTCTTCCTCGGCGGCGAGGCGCTTGGCTGCAGGGCCGCCGCGGACGCAAACGGAGATGGGGGAATCGACATAACCGACGCGATCTACAGCCTCAACTTCCTCTTCCTCGGGGGGGAACCGCTTCCCGCTCCCACGCGATGCGCTCTCTCGGAGCTGAAAGAGGATATGGCTTTGGGCTGCGAAAACACAGCCTGCGAATAACGCTCTGCCGGGCGAAGCCTAACGAGAGGCTCCATCCTTCCCGAATCTCCAGCGAGCCTTGAAGTCGCTCGCGAGTTTTACATCCGTATCAAGCGCCGCGCGCAACATCTCGATCGGGATGGAGTTCTGTCGCAGGACAGCGTCATGGAACTGCCTGTCGGTCATCCTGCCACTGCCGACCAGCTTCCGTTGCAGGGCCCTGATCTGCAGAGCTCCGAGCATGTAGGCCGCCTGGTAGAGTGGCGAATAGCCGCCCTGGATCGAACGTCTCACCTCGGCGGTCGCATTCCGCCGTTCATGGCCGACCCTCTTGACAAGAAAATCGACCGCCTCTCCCGCCTTCATCGTCCCCAGGTGAAATCCAAGCGAGAAGATAATCCGAGCGCAGCGGTGCTTGCGCCAGAACAGCATCCCGATCCGGTCCTCGGGTGATTTCGGAAAGTCGAGATCCCAGAGCCGCATCTCCCAGTAAAGAGCCCACCCCTCGGTCCAGAAGGGAGTGTTGAATCTTCTGCGATAAGCCCGGTAGCGCGCCGTCATAAAACCCTGCAGGTGATGGCCGGGAATCAGCTCGTGGTGAACAGTCGCCCGGGAAAAGTGAATGTTGTTCCCTCGCATGCTCATGAGCTTGTCCTTGTGGGCCATCTCATCGGTTGGAAAGGAAACGCTGATCACCTCGCCGCCGGTGAAGTACGGATTCACCCGCTGGCGGTCTGCCGACATCATCTGGATCCTCCAGGTCTCCTTGCAAAGCGGAGGAATGGTCAGCAGCTTGCGCTCCTCGAGAAACTGCTCTGCTTCAAGCGCGAGTTCCTTGATGAGCCTGGGTTGATCGCCGGGTTTTACATGCAGATTTTTCACATGGCCCTGCGCCTTACGCCAATCGTCTCCAAAGCCGAGCTCGCGCGAAGCCCTGGCCATCTCACGATCACACCAGGCAAACTCCTTCTCGGCAATCTTGACCAGCTCCGCCGGAGTGTAGGCGATCATCTCGCGCTCAAGCGCCTCCAGGAGCTTTTCGGCCCCGATCGGATTTCCGACCAGTCCATCCGGCCCCGCCGGCTTCTTGATGGCACGGTCTACCAGTTGCTCCTTGATGAGCTGGGCGTATTTATTCAGCCCCTCATTGACGCGCCCTGCGGGCCGCTTCACCCACCAGGAGAAAAGTGGACTGTAGCCATTATAAAAACGGAACCATCTGGTTACCGCCCGGTCAAGATCTCGAACTCTTCTGTGTGCCCGGCTGGCCTTGTCCTTGTCCCAGGTCTTCCTGGCTTCCTTAAGGGAACCCTCGAGGCGGGAGTGGGCGGCGGAGATCAGTCCCTCGATATCCTCCATATGAGCGGCGACCTTCTTTCCATCGGCCGTCTCCAGGCGACGATGGGATTCGAGCTGCTCGACGATCGGATCCCGAAAGGGCAACAGCGCGAGCACCTCGGCATCGAGCGCGGCCTCCCTGATACTACGCTTCCTGGTGTGAATGATCTCATTGCGAAGCAGCAGGTAATCGACCTGCCCGTCGCGGCTGAGACCGGCGAAATCAATCTTTCCGAGTTCCGCGAGCTGTTCCTTGTAGAAGTCCAGCTTGCGCTGATGGTCGTTTTTTGAAAGCGGGATGCTGTAGAAGCGATCCAGGTTGCCGCGATCCGCGTCGTACCTTTCAAAGAACGGGCGCAGACCAGTTGATACGTCGCTGGTTTGAGCTTCGAGCTCCGCGGTGCAAATCGGGATTGTGACCAGGATAGCGCCCAGGATCATCATCATCCGCTTCATGTCTATAACCTCTCCATGTACAAATTGAACGAAGCCCATAGCCTATTCCAGGGAGAAGACGCTGACAAGGGGGGGCGCCGCCTTCCCTGGTCCAATCGAAGAGTATGGCCGCGGCTATTTCAGCGGCGAGAAGGCCATTGGCTTCAGGTAGATTCTCTCGGGAGGCTTGCTCAAAAGCCGGCCATCTACCCGGGATTCCCTGGCAACCTTCCGCCAGAGGGGGTCTTGTCCGAAAGCCATCCAGCTGGCATCCGCCTGCTCCCTACCTGCATGATGAACGAGATAGATCAGGGTGCTCTCGGCCTCCGGCATGTCAAAAGGTGTCCAGTAGCCAACATTACGAATACCGTGCTTAGTAAACAGCCGGGTGGTGTGGTCGCGGAAACGGGCGTTCAACTTATCCAGCTTGCCCGGACCGGCAATATAGGTCCGAAGCTCGTAGACCCCGCCAGCTTTTTCGATCGCATCCATCGAGGCGTCCGAATAGTCGTTCTCTGTCATGAAAATACTTGTCGGCTTCTCGGCGAGGAGCCGCTGGAACTCCGGGATGTCGAGAACCGCCTCCCACTCCCTGTCACGGGTGAAGCTGTTCCAGTTGCGATAAGCCGCGTAACGCGAGGGGTGCTTGAGGACGTAGACAAACCGCCGGCCCTTGCTGCCGCGTCCTTCTGTTGTAATCCAGTAGCCCATGGGGGCGAGCCCATGCTTCCTGAAGATTCGGTCGGTGTGATCCCGGAAGCGTTTGATGAGATGCTGAAAGCGATCCTCGTTTGCGACATAGATGCGCAGTTCGTAAACAGGCCCCTTGAGAAGGCGGGCGGCGGGCGGCGGATCGACCTTTCCCGGCGGGGCGGCAAGTGCCGACCTGAGCCCAAGCGCGGCCTCAAGCGGAGCCCGGAACACCCAGGCCATATCATCCGAGATCAGGCGGCTCGAATCGTGGCCGCCGATATAAAGCTCGTTGTCACCAAAAGGGGAAAGACAAAAGGTTCTGGGCGACACCAGCACGGCCTTCCCGGGAACGTAGGTGTTGTTGACCTCGAGGACCTTGTAGGTCTGATCAGCGGAACGAACCGCGTACATGGCGCCTGCATAAAGCTGGCTACCCTTCCAGCGAAGCCGGTCCTTCCCCCTGATATTCCCCTGGAAGCCGATGAGATGCACCAGCTTCCCTGTCCCCGGGTGTTTGACCGGCAGCATCCTGTTGTGCGCCCCAAGTGTATAGGTAACCTTCACCCCGAGTGACGCGCTCATGAGGTCGGCCATGCTCGCCTCATCGTGCAATTTGTAGTGCCCGCCCCCCGCGGGATCGAGCCTCTTGACCTGGCTCATAGATTTGTGGCCTGGAGCCCAGAGAAACAAAAGTGAATCACCGGAGCCGTTGGGATTGGAAATGGCCGTCAGCCCCCGTACACCACCGACATCGGTATCGGTATCTGATTCAAGATTGAGGATCTCGGTATACCCCGGCCTCTCTCCATCATCTCTGCGGTAGATCGAGCTTCCCTCCGACAGGTAGAGGGAGCCATTGGCCTGCGCGAGTCCCAGCGGACGTGTCTTCAGGCTGCCCGTGGTTAGAAAAGGAAACTCCACGTGCCTGTCCCAGCGAATTCTTCCAGGCAGGTTGGGGTCGTAGACTCCCGAAGTAACCCCGGGATTGCCCAACAGCAGAAACAGGCGCTCGACCCCTGTCTCTTTGTCCCTGTAGATCTCCATATCGCGTGGAACCCACCGAACCCCCCCCGCGGTAGATCCATGCCTGACAAGCGTATGGACCCACCTGCCGCTGGAATCATCCTTCACCCAGGTGGAGACGGCTCCTCCCCGCTCGAAATTCGCTCCGGCCGCCATCACCAGCAGGTTCTGCGGTTTCTCCAGACGCCGGCCGGCGGCATCCCGGGTAAATGTAATCGACTTGAGTATGTTCCCCTTCATGTAGCGAAGATCAAACCCGTTGGCCTTGCCGGTATCCAGGTCGACCTGCCAGCGCCCTGCGGCGGAATCCAGCCGGAGAACCTGGGCCGATTGTTTTTCGGAATCGGGGGGAATCACCCAGCGAGAATCCACCCAATAGCCGTTGGCTGCGTAGAGCTTTCCCTTGTGAGGGACCAGGTGCATGATCTCCGACCCCCCTGCATGCGCCCCATTCCTGTCGGTGTAGCCCGCATCATAGCTCTGAACCCAGCGAGCCTCTCCTTCGTCCGCCCTGACAGAAAAACAGGCCAGGACAGCCGCGACCCCGGCGGTGAACATGCTGAACAAATTCACCCGGACATCTTTCACATCAATTCGCCCTGAAAGCATAAAAATTGCCTGCCAAGCATGGAGAGACTGACAAGGAGAGAAGTAGACCCTCTACCCTCCGCGCTTTACTTACCGCTGGAAATCCTGATCGCTACGCCCCCGCGCTCACTCATCGGCACGCTCAACACTGTTTTCGAGTCGACCGCCCTGCGAGAGATTCCGACCTTTGTTCGAGTGCCTGCCCCGGGATCATCGTAATAGGTATGGGCCTTGTAGGACCTGCCTGCCGCCAGGAAATCCAGGCTGACCTCGAGCGCCCTGGCCTTCCTGGCGTTGAGACAACCGACATACCAGTCGTCTCCCTTACGCCGGGCGACAACCGCGTAACGGCCAATCTTCCCGTGAAGGACCCGGAGCTCGTCCCAGGTCGTCGGCAACGCCGTGATGAACTCGAACTCGGGCTCGCCAGCGGCGGAGGACGGCTGGTCATACCAGAAGAGGAACTGCCACGGACTGAAGAAGCAGATCATCTTGGCGAGCTGGGCCGCGTGGGAGGTCGTCTGGTCAACATAGCCATTGAAGTAGCAGAAGGTGTGATCTGCCGGGCCGGCGATCATGCGGTTGAAGAGATTCGCGAGAGCCTGCTCATTCGGCGGACGCGTCTCGTCCCCTCCGATCCCCTCTGCGGTCATGAAATTCGGATAGGTTCGCTCCCAGCCGGTCATCCGGTACTCATCATGAACATCGACCATGATCTCGTACTTCGCGCACTTGGCGATGGCCTCGTGCATCCAGCGGGTCCACCGCTGGTCACCGTGCTGGACGAAACCAAACTTCAGGCCGGCGATGCCCCACTTCCTGTACAGCGGAAGAAGGTCATCAAGATCCCGCTCGAGATGGCGCCTGTTGACGTACAGGATCACGCCAATGTTCTTTTTATTGGCGTACTCGATGACCGCCTGGAGATCGAGGCCGCGCCGTGACACGGTACGCGCATCGGATGTCATCTTGCCCTGGTCGCCATACCAGCCGGCATCATACTCTATGAACTGCAGACCGTGCTCGACGGCGAAATCCACACAGGCCATTCCGCCCTTGGTCGAGAGAGTGACCTCCCGGATCACCTTTCCGGGCCGTATCCAGCTCGTATCTTTTATTTTATTCGGTTCGTTGAGGTTCAACATAAGGTGGTTGTTCTCGAGCAGCTTCCCTGCCCGGTCGGCGGCCATCACGACCCGCCACGGAGTTCTCAAGGGCAGGGCGGCGCTTACAGGTCCGTGGAGCCTCGAGACCAGTGTCCGGGGCGAATCTTCAGAGCGCCGCAGGCGCATGCGGGCATAGTCCACCAGCGCCGCCTCGGCAATCGCGATCACCTTGCCGGCTCCCGTCTCGAGGACGCAGGGACGCTCAACGCTGCTGCGCAATTCGCTCAGCTTCACCTTTGAATATTTCCCCTGGGCCGAATAGACCGCCCAGGTCTTGTGATCTTCGGTGAAACAGAACTCGGTCTTCTCACTCTCGATGTTGATCGACTTTTTTTCTCCCCTTGCCCCCACAAGGTAGCGGAAGGCGACTCCTGAATCGTAGGCTCGAACCTCAAGCCTGAGCCCGGCAAGAGGGCCGGGACGCCGAAAAAGAACCACGGCCCCGCGGTAGTGATCACGAACAAGGGATCGTTCCCCCCAGACCGGCCGCCAGGATCCATCATGAAGTTCAGCCGCGCCCAGCTCGGCCTTGACATAGCCGCCGGTCCAATCCTCTCCGCCAGCCTCAAAAAACCCAAGGCCGCTGGGCAGGATCACCTCATCTCCCCCGTGCCTGACGCGATACAGAGGCTTCCCCTTATCACCCACCGAAAACTCGATCCTGAACGTGCCATCCGGGGACGAGAGAGAGCTCCAGGACTCCTCCGCCTTACAGGCAGCCGGCGAAAGACCCAACAGAACGACAGCGCCAATCACCGCGAATCGAGCGTACTTCATCGAATTCTACTTCTTCTTCAACTGCTTGGAGATGCTGTCGATCTTGCCTTCCTGCAGGATCGGCAGGTAGCGGTTCGGCATGGAGAGCACAAAACACGCCACCGCGGTTCCATACATATCCCCGGGCACGCCGCCCACGCGGCCTCCCCTCCAGAGCCCATCCTGGGATGATTCCCCGGCGCTGAGCATCTGGCTCGCAACAAGGTAGTCCCGCAGTCGCGGATAGGACTCTCGCCAGCGCTTCCCTCCAACCTGGTAGAGCGCCTGCCCCACATAATAGAGAGTGTAGGCATCTCCGCACGGCACACTGCCGTTTCTCGACCCCGGCTTGGCCGCCTTGCCAATCGCGGCCTGGATCACATCCAGATTCTTCCCGATTCGCCAATCACCGTATTGACCGAATTCCTGCAGGCAGACCACGCCGGCCGCTGCCATTGCCAGCGTGCCGCCTCCTCCATTGTAGGTAAACTGGCCGGCCTCGAGCATGGCGGCCTTCGGGTTGGTCAGACCGTTCTTGCCTGAGCGAGTCTTGTAGTACCTTCTCACGCTCTGGATCGCCGAGCCAACCACCTCGGGCGAGACCTCCAGGCCGCTGTCCATGGCTCCGCGAAGAGCCTTGGCCTGCATTACCACGAGGCTGAGATCATGCCCCCGGCCCTGCCGACGCGCGCGATAATCCCAGCCGCCGTCCTCCGCCTGGGTATTCGAGATCAGCTTGAGCGCCTTATCGAGCACCTTGTTGAGTGCCTTGTCGTTCGTCATGCCGTAGGCCTGGCCAAGCGCGAAAGCCGCAAGGCCATGGTTGTACATGTCATGCTGAGCGTTGGCGATGTTCAGGAGTCCGGAAGGCTTGGCGTTCCGGGTCATGTAGTTCAAAGCCCTCTGAACGGTATTGCCGTAGCGGCCCCGACCGGGAAGGTAGCCTGCGGAGAGAAACGCCAGGGCCCCCATCCCCACAAGCCCCAGGTTGTTGGAATTCCAGTTACCCTCAGGGCCCTGGTTCCTTGCGAGCCATTCAAGACCCTTCTGGAGAGCCCGCTCACTCGCGGGAGTCACCTCCCACTCACCCTCGGCAAAGACAGATGAAGTTAGAAGCGAAACCGTGAGAAGCAAAATCAATGTAGTTCTGAATAATTGTCGCACGCCGCCACTCCCTTGATTCAAAGTGGATGATTATCTGTTCCAATAGCCTATGCGAGGGCGCGAAGGCTGGCAAGGGGCTGGTCCGGCATCGGAAGGCGACTAACGGGTGCCGCCGAATGCCGCGGACTCTCGGAAATCGGAACCTTTTCGAACAAATGGGACACCACGGCATGGTCCGACAAGCTCTCTTCGTCTTTGCCCTCCTAGTCCAGAGAGTCTCCTACCAACCTTGATGTATGAAGGCCCGGTGGTATATCCTTCCGGTTTTGAAATTCCACACATCCTCAGCGGAAAAGCCTCATCCCCATGCTCGAAACGGCAAATCTGACCAAGCGGTTTAATGACCATGCCGCGGTCAACAACCTGACCCTTAAGATCGGAGCAGGGGAAATCTTCGCCCTGCTGGGCCCCAACGGAGCCGGAAAAACGACCACCATCAATCTTCTCCTGGGCTTTCTTACCCCGGACTCCGGGGAGGCGCGGGTAGATGGATCGAATGTCGCCTCCGACCCGATCGCCGCGAGACGAAAGATCGCCTACATCCCCGAACAGGTCATGCTCTACCCCCGCTTTACCGGGATCGAGAACCTCGACTACTTCAGCTCCCTCGGGGGGCGCAAAAGAAGCAGGGCGGAGCTCCTCGAATTGCTTGTGGGTGCAGGCCTCGCAGAAGAATCGGCCATCCGCCGCGTCTCGACCTATTCCAAGGGAATGCGACAGAAGGTAGGCATCGCCCTGGCGCTTGCCACCGAGGCGAAAGCTCTCCTGTTGGATGAGCCGACCTCCGGGCTCGACCCCGCGGCATCCCACGAATTCTCTCAGCTCCTCCGGAAGCTCGCAGACGATGGGGTTGCCGTGCTCATGGCTACCCATGACCT
>Ga0163108_10000790_pt1 | contig 23366 bp, 28 predicted proteins | sample Fk1155metaG_FD_109644 | JGI IMG/M metagenome (GOLD analysis project Ga0163108, IMG submission 109644) | Marine microbial communities from the Central Pacific Ocean - Fk160115 155m metaG | ecosystem: Environmental > Aquatic > Marine > Oceanic > Photic zone | place: The Central Pacific Ocean...
AATCGAATGCAATAATAATAATCCAAAAATCCATGAGAGTATCATGGATGGATTCATAATATAAAGGAAGAGCCTTCTTTCCATTGTTTTAAATGTGTTTTTTTTATCTTCATTATTCGAAGTTTCCGCATGATAAACAAAAATTCTTGGTAAATATAATAGTCCAGCCATCCAGGATATTACGGCAATTAAATGAAGCGATTTAAATAATAAATATATATTCATTTCTATATGTTAGCATCTCTACAGGGACATTTGGTAAATTTATTGGGACAAGTTAGAGAAGACACAAAGCTTCCTCTTTCTGCTGGTTTTAAAATTAATTTTGCTAATGCTTTCATAAAATTTTCTTCAATTCCTAAAGCTGACACTCTCTTATAAAAACTACACCCGTTCTTTTCTGCTAATTTTCTATATTCAATATCTAGCTCAACCAAAGTTTCTGAGTGCTCAGAAACAAATGCTACTGGCACTACAACTAAACCTTTTTTTTCTTTTGAATATTTAACAATTTCTTCATCTGTAGATGGACCAATCCATTTCATCGGTCCTACCCTGCTTTGATAGGTTATTGTGTAATCTAAATTTTCATTCGACAATTTTGACATTATTTTTTTTACTGTTTCCTCGACCTGCCATTGATATGGATCACCTTTTCTAATTTTACTCTCTGGCAAGCCATGTGCAGAAAAAATTAATTTAAAATTTTTATCTTTCAGTTTTTCTATTGTTTTTTTAATTAAAGAAACATGCGATTCTATAAAATTATCTTCCGTCGGATAACAACAAATTATTTTAGTTTTTATCTTGTAATTTTCTTTTTTGCATACTTGATTCCATTCATCGATTGATGATCCTGAAGTTGTAGCAGAAAATTGTGGGTATAACGGTAAAAGTATTATTTCTTCCGGCTTATATTTTTTTACCTCTTTTATTACGTCAATAGCACGTGGATGCCAACACCTCATAACAACAAAGCATTTGTAATTTCCTTTTATTAATAAATTTTTTTCTAAACTTTTTGCCTGCTGCTCCGTTAATTGAAGAATAGGAGATTTGTTTCCCATTTCTCTATAAATATTCTTTGCAATAGGTGCTCTTCGTTTTGAAATAAGTTTTGCCAAAGGATATCTTATAAATGATGGAATACTAATAATTGCTGGATCGTTAAATAAGTTAAAAAGAAATGGCTCTACGCTATCTAAGTTATCGGGACCGCCTAAATTAAATAAAATAACTGCTTTTTTCATATTTTTTTTTAAAAACTTTATCAATTTTTTATAAATGATACAAAGTAAAGTAGGTGATTCGCTAAATGAAATTAGATAAGAATATTTATAATAATACTTTAGATTTTTTCAAAAGGAGATTTATTGAGCTCTTTGGTCTTCTATTGATAACTCTTTTTTTAGTATTTTTCTATTCATTATTCAGCTACTCGCCTGAAAACTCTACTCTAATTTATAAAATAGATTCCCCTGAAACAGGTATCATTTTTCAAAAATATTTAAGTATAATTGCAGACTTTTTTCTTCAATCATTTGGTCTAATATCTTTTTTAATAGCTATAAGTATATTGTCTTGGGGTATTAGTCTAATTGTAAATAAAAAAATTCAAAATTTATTGGGAAAAATATTTTATACTATTTTGTATATCAATTTAGGATGTTTGTTTATCTATTTAACCAATAACAACTCTTTTTGGTTAATTGATAATGGAAATTCTGGTTTTTTAGGTGAGAAAAGTTTTTATTTTTTAAATAAATTTTATCCTATATTAGAAAATCAATTATCAAAGGTTGGAATTTTTTTATTAGCATGTATATTTTTTATTTTGGGTTCTGGAATTAATATAAAAAAAATCTTAGAAAAAATTTTTATAAGAAAAAATAGCCAAAAAATATCAGTTGAAAATAATGATGTTGATGTTGTCCATGAGGCAAAAGAATCTTTGGAGATAAAGCAGCAATCTTTTTCTTTCAAAAATTTATCAGACAATAAAACAAAAGAATATAGACTGCCTACAATAAATTTATTAGAAAAAAAACAAGGCATAAAAGCCTCTACTTCAAAAAATCCCAGCCCAGAATTTATTGAAAAAATCTTACTAGACTTTGGTATTAAAGGAAAAATAAAAAAAGTTAGCAATGGTCCGGTTGTCAGTTTATATGAATTTGAGCCTGCACCAGGCATTAAAGTTTCTAAAATAATAAGCTTATCCGATGACATTGCTCGAAATACAAGTTCAGTTTCAACTAGAGTTTCTATAATACCTGGTAGAAATACGGTTGGAATAGAAATACCTAACAGCAAGAGAGATGATGTCGTCCTGTCAGAAATTATTGGTTCAGATTCTTTTCAAAAAAAAGAAATAAAACTTCCTATAGCCCTTGGAAAAAGTATTTCTGGATTTCCAATAGTTGCCGACTTAACATCAATGCCACATTTGTTAATAGCAGGAACAACAGGATCTGGAAAATCAGTTTGTATAAATACAATAATAACTTCTCTACTTTACAAACACAGTCCGGATAACTGCAAACTTATCTTGATTGATCCAAAAATGTTGGAGCTTTCTTCTTATGAAGGAATTCCTCATCTCTTGTCTCCGGTAATTACTGATGCAAAAAAAGCTACCTCTGCATTAAGTTGGACGGTCAAAGAAATGGAGAGTAGATACAAATTAATGAGTTCTGAAGGAGTGAGAAACATAGATGGTTATAATCAAAAACATAAACTAAAAATGCCCTATATAGTTGTTGTTGTGGATGAGATGTCAGATTTAATGTTAATTTCGAGTAGAGAAATTGAAAGCTATGTTCAAAAACTTTCGGCTATGGCAAGAGCAGCTGGAATTCATATTATTATGGCTACCCAAAGACCGAGTGTTGATGTAATTACTGGAACAATTAAAGCTAACTTTCCAACAAGAATATCTTTTCAAGTAAGTTCAAAAATTGACAGTAAAACAATTCTGGGAGAACAAGGAGCCGAGCAGTTGTTAGGAAAAGGGGACATGTTGTTTATGTCGTCAGCAAATAAAATATTTAGAATTCACGGTCCTTATGTTTCTGAAGGAGATCTTGAAAAGATTACTAGTTTTTTAAGATCCCAAGGAAATCCTGATTACATTGAAGAAATAACAACAATTCAAGACAACAACACGGCTGATAGTGAGTCCAATGGGGGACAAGACGAATTGTATGAAGCTGCTCTTAAAATTGTTCAAACTGAAAAGAAGGCATCAACTAGTTTTCTTCAAAGAAAATTACAAATTGGCTACAACAGAGCTGCTAGAATAATCGATCAAATGGAGAATAATGGCATCGTAAGTAAAGCCAATCACACGGGCAAGAGAGAGGTTTTGTAGGTTTTGTTAAAGAAAAAATCTATATTAACTTTATTAATTTTTATTTTTTCAATAAATACCACAAATTTAATAGCTAATACCAAATTAGAAATAGTTAATAATTTGAACAATATAGAAACTCTTAAGTTTGATTTTGTTCAAATTTCTTTTGATAAAAAAGAGAATGGAATTTGTTTTTTAAAAAGACCTCATTTTTTAAAATGTATATATCATGATAACAAAAACCAAAAAGAACTTATCATAAATAGAAAAAACCTTGTGATTTATCATAAAAGATACAACAAGACATATTACTATCCGGTTTCCAACTCTTATTTTTTGGAAATTTTAAATAAAAAAAAATTTGAAAATATAATTCTAGAAGGAAATATAAATTCAAGTGGAGAAATATTTGAGGTTAAATACTCAGGTAAAAAAAAGGGTGAAATAACATTTTTTTTTAATAAAAAAAATTTTGATTTATCTGGATGGGAAATTATTGATCTAAATGGCAATCATACTAATTTTGAAATTAAAAATCTTAATAAAAATCAAAATTTAGACAAAAAATTATTTAGTATTCCGGAAATCAATTAGAGACCATTTTTCCAACATTTTCGCCGCCAAAAATATGAAAGTGAAGATGAGGAACTTCTTGTCCACCATTTTTACCTATATTAGATAACGCCCTGTATCCTCCTTCTACATTGGATACTTTAAGTAGCTTAGCAACATGAGAGATTACTTTGAAGAATTCTGTAATTTCTTTTTCCTTAGCATTTTGAATGAAATCATCCAAATCTACATATGGCCCCTTGGGAATGACTAGAGCATGTATTTTTTTTTGAGGATTAATATCATAAAATGAAAGAGCAAAATCATTCTCATAAATTTTTTTGCAAGGTATTTCACCTCTTAAAATTTTAGCAAAAATATTGTTTTTGTCGTATGCCATTTTATTATTTAATAAAAAAATGATAAATCAGTAAACCAATAATTAATCCTTTAATAAAAGATATCCAGACTATTCCATAATCGGAAATATTTAGTTTTTCTTTCCACCATTTTACATATCTTTTGTGCCAATTTATCATTTTATTTTTTTTGCCTTTTCTTTAGTTCGTACATTACATCTTCAATTTTAATATCGTTTGCCTCTAAAAGCACCATTAGATGATATAAAACATCTGCTGATTCATGAACTTTGTTTGAATTTTTTTCAATTGCATCGACAAGTTCTGCTATTTCTTCTTTTACTTTTTCAACACTTAATTTTTTATCACCTAGCAATTTATTCGTATAGGATTTCTCAGGAGAAGATCCTTTCCGTTGACGAATAATAGCAATCAATTCTTCTAGTGTTTTAAACATTTTTTAAATTCTTACAGGAATTCCCTTCGAGTCTAAATATTTTTTTGCATCTTGTATGGAAAATTCACCAAAATGAAATATTGATGCAGCTAATGCTGCGCTGGCTTTGCCTTTTTTAAGACCATCGTACAAATGCTCTAGGCTTCCAACGCCGCCGGAAGCTATAACTGGAATGTTTACTGAATTAGAAATCAGCTCTGTTAACTCTAAATCATAACCTTTTTTTGTTCCGTCTCTGTCCATTGAAGTCAAAAGTATTTCACCTGCGCCAAGTTCTTCCACTTCTTTAGTGTAAGTAAGAACATCTTTGCCTGTAGAATTTCTTCCTCCGTGGGTAAATACTTCCCATTTGTTTTCACCAGTCTTCTTTGCGTCAATTGCGATAACAGTACACTGCGATCCAAAATTTTCAGCTGATTCTTTTACTATATTTTTATTGTTCACTGCGGCAGTATTAATTGAAACTTTATCTGCACCAGAGTTTAGTAAATTTGAAATATCACCAAGATTTCTAATTCCTCCTCCAACGGTCAAAGGAACAAAACATTGTTCTGATGTCTTTTTTATCACATCTAAAATAGTGTTTCTGTTTTCATTAGATGCGGTAATGTCCAAAAAACAAATTTCGTCAGCACCATTTTCACTATAGAATTTTGCTTGCTCACTTGGATCACCAGCATCAACTAAATTAACAAAATTAATTCCTTTAACTACTCTTCCATTTTTAACATCCAAACATGGTATAATTCTTTTTAACATTTAAGTTGCCCTTGATAGAGCTTTGAGATCAATACTTTCATCATAAATTGCTTTACCCACTATTACTCCTTCAATTTTTTCTGATTTTTTTTCCTTTATGTTTATCACGTCTTGAAGAGAAGAAACGCCGCCCGAAAAAACAACTGGTATTTTGGTTAAGTTTGAAAATTTTATAGTTCCTTCAATATTTGGTCCTGATTTGGTTCCGTCTTTATCTATATCTGTATATATAATTCTTGAAATGTCCAAGGAATCCACTTTCTTTATAAAGTCTGAGGCCAAAATATTAGTTTGCTTCTTCCATCCTGACAGAGCAATAAAACCATTTCTTACATCAATAGATATTGCAATTTTTTTTTTAAATTTTTCACATGCATTTTTCAAAAAATCCAAATCCTCAATGGCTTTTGTGCCAAGTATAACTTTGTCTACACCAAGGTTTAATAGTTCATCTATTTGTTTAAGAGATCTAACTCCTCCTCCAACTTGAATTTTTATGTTGTTTATTTTTGCTATATTTTGAATAATGTTTTTATTAGCAAGTTTTCCCTCTAAAACTCCATCTAAATCTATCAAGTGTAAATATCTAAAGCCAAAATTTGCAAAAACATTAGCTTGATCTAAAGGAGATTTGTTGTATTGAGTTAAATTAGCAAAGTCCCCTTTTAAAAGTCTGACACATTTTCCTCCCTTTATGTCAATCGCGGGGAATATGATCATTTTATAACTATAGTTTTCCTTTTGTTGAAGGAAGAATATTCTTAATCCTTTTGTCTATTTCCAATGCTTCTCTAAGAGATCTTGCTAAAGCTTTAAAACATGACTCAATTTTATGGTGACTATTGTCTCCATATATATTTTCAACATGTAGAGTAATTCCTGCGGCCTGAGAAAAAGCTTGAAACCATTCTTTAAAAAGTTCGGTATCCATTTCTCCAAGTTTTTCAACTTTTAAATCTACCTTCCAGGTCAAATATGGCCTATTAGAAATATCCATTGAAACTCTTGTTAAAGTTTCGTCCATAGGAATAGTTTTGCTTCCGTATCGTTTAATTCCTCTCAGATTGCCTGCAGCTTTTTTTATAGCTTCCCCTATAGCAATACCGGTATCCTCTGTTGTGTGATGCAAATCAATATGAGTATCGCCCTTAGCAACAACTTTCATATCTATTAAAGAATGCTTCGAAAGTTGTTCTAGCATATGATCCAAAAAACCTATTTTGGTCTTAATTTGATACTTTCCTTTTCCGTCCAAATTTACTTCGACAGATATATTTGTTTCTTTAGTTTTTCTTATAATTTTGGCTTTTCTGCTCATAAATTTTGAGATTCATATGAAGATATATAGCTAAATTTACATTTTAGCAATAAACGCAATATAAAACCTTGAAGATTCAAATTAAATCTCCACATAAGCTAGTATGAATACAAATCAAAATTGGCATGGAACAACCATTGTCCTAATAAGGAAGGGAAATCAAACTATAGTGGCTGGTGATGGTCAAGTAAGTTTGGGTAATACTGTTTTAAAAAGCAAAGCAAAAAAAGTTAGAAAGATTGAGAAAAGAAATGTGATTGCAGGTTTTGCAGGTTCAACAGCAGATGCTCTAACTTTGTTTGAAAGATTAGAAGCTAAGTTAGAAAAACATGCGGGAAATTTAACTAGAGCAGCTGTCGAATTGGCTAAAGATTGGAGAACAGACAAGTATTTAAGAAGATTGGAAGCACTAATGGCTGTAGCAGACAAAGAAAAAAGTTTTATCATATCCGGCACGGGTGATGTGCTAGAACCGGAAGACGGCATCATTGGTATTGGATCAGGCGGAAATTATGCTCTCGCTGCCGCTAAAGTTCTGATGGAAACAAATATGTCTGCAGAGGAAATAGCAAAAAAAGCTTTAAAAGTTGCATCTGAAATTTGTGTATTTACAAACAACAATGTCACAACAGAAAAAGTTTAATCATGGTTCAAAAAGTTCCAAATCTTAAAATTGTTAAAGATGCAGGGAAAAAAAGTAGCTCTAAAGTTAGTGCACTATCGCCTAGAGAAATAGTTTCGGAATTAGACAGGTATGTTATAGGACAAAATCAAGCAAAAAAAGCTGTAGCGGTAGCACTTAGAAATAGATGGAGAAGACAGGCTCTTTCCGATGATATGAAGGAAGAGGTTCTGCCCAAAAATATATTAATGATTGGACCAACTGGGGTTGGTAAAACAGAAATTTCAAGAAGATTATCAAAATTAGCTCAAGCACCTTTTATAAAAGTTGAGGCTACCAGATTCACAGAGGTTGGTTATGTTGGAAGAGACGTAGAACAAATAATTAGAGATTTGATTGAAATAGCAATTGCAATGGAAAGAGAAAAAAAAAGAAAGGAAGTTCATGCAAAAGCTCAACAAGCTGCTGAGGAAAAAGTTTTAGATGCTTTTATAGGAAAAAAAGCAAGTTTAGCAACAAGAGAAAGTTTTAGAAAAAGACTGCGTTCTGGCGATTTAGATAAGAACGAAATTGAAATTGAAGTAAACGAAGCAAAATCAGGAATGCCAAGCTTTGAAATACCCGGAATGCCTGGTGCTAATATTGGAATGGTTAACATTGGAGAAATGTTAGGAAAATCCATGAATCCAAAAGGCAAGAAAAAGAAAATGTCTGTTAAAGAATCCCATGAAATTTTAATAGCTCAAGAATCAGATAAAATGATCGAGGAAGATAAAATTATTAAAGAAGCTAAAGATTCAACAGAAAATAACGGAATAGTGTTCCTAGATGAAATAGACAAGGTTTCTGCAAGAACAGATAGAGTTGGTGGTGATGTATCTAGAGAGGGTGTCCAAAGAGATTTACTTCCGTTGATAGAGGGGACAACTGTGAATACGAAACATGGACCTGTTAAAACAGACCACATTTTGTTTATTGCATCAGGAGCTTTTCAATTAGCAAAACCCTCGGACTTACTACCAGAATTACAAGGACGTTTGCCCATTAGAGTAGAATTAAAAGCACTCACCGAGGAAGATTTTAAAAGAATTTTAAAAGAACCTGATAACAGTTTAATAAAACAGTATAAAGCATTATTAAAAACCGAAGATGTTGATTTAGATTTTTCTGATGATGGAATTGATATGTTGGCTAAACTTTCGACAGAAATAAATTCTACTGTGGAAAACATAGGCGCAAGAAGGCTACACACCATAATAGAGAAAGTTTTAGATGAAATTAGTTTTACAGCATCAGATAAAGCTGGACTGAAAATTAAAATCGACGCAGATTATGTTAGAAAAAATCTAGGAGATCTCGTTAAAGATACAGATCTATCAAAATTTATTCTTTAATTTTCTTTAACTTAATAACCAAAGCACCACAACCACCGAGTTCCTGCGGTGCTTGTTTTATTTTTTCTATTTTTGAACTTAATTCTGGATTATTTTTTATAAACTCCGGCAAAGTGCTCTGTAACTTATTATATTCTTTTGAAGTATAAACATCCTCTTCTTTGTTTGAGTGAGTGCCTTTCCCGGTAACAATAAGAAGTTCACTTACCCCTTTTTCGAAGGATTTAGAAATTAATTCTTCTACTTTCTTGTTGGCATCATCTATTGAATAACCATGAAAATCAAATTTATACCTAATGAAAAGTTTTTCGCTTTTTTTTTGTAGATTGTCTTTATCAAAAACATCTGAAGGGTTATTTAAAAATTTTTCCCAATCTTTTTGATCAGAATTTTTTTTCAAGAATTTTTTATATCTGCAAGATACCAATTGGGATTTAAACTAGAAATTTTTCGTGTAAATTTCCAGTGATCAATTACAGTTTTAATTTTATTAGGATCGCCTTCTACTATTTTGTTATCTTTATCTTTTTTTACAGATATAATTTCACTAACAAATTTTACAGTAAAAAAAAGAGCCTCTGCTGTTTTTTCAAATTTTTGAATAGCTGACGATTTAATTCCGATAAAAGTTAGTTCAGATTTAATTTTTTTAGACTTTCTGTCTTCAATAGCTGAAGAAAAATTTGCTTGCATTTTTTCTGTTAGTAAATTTTTTAAATTTTCCTTATCTCCTTTTGAAAAAGAAGTAATTATTGTCTCGTAAGCTATTTCTGCTCCTTTAAGAAATTGTTTTTTTTCATTTATGTCAAATTCGATCGGAGGTTTTTTAATTTCTGTTTCCTCTGTTTTTTTAAATTGCCCAAATTTCTTTTCGGCGAATTCAGAGTAAACTTTATCTTGATGACCAGTTTTTCTGCCCAGAATATTTCTTAATCTTAAAATAATAAATCCAGCAATCATTGCTAAAAGTATAATGTCTAGATATCCAAAATTGTTACTCATTAATTGCTAAATATACATTAATAATATAATTTAGAAATGTCTAAATGAACACACTTTTGTTAATTTTAATTGGCGTACCCGCTATAGAAATATTTGTAATGATAAAAATTGGACAAAATATAGGGGCTTTAACTACTGTTAGCTTAATTTTCTTAACTGCAATCGTGGGCATTTATTTTGCAAAAATTGCAGGTCTAAACACACTAAGATCGGGCGTTTATAATTTATATAAAAATAAAGTTCCGCTCTTTGAAATATTTTCTGGTGCTTCTATAGCACTGGCAGCACTTTTGCTTATTTTGCCAGGCTTTATTACAGATGCTTTTGGCTTTCTATTGCTAATGCCTTTCACAAGAAAGGTAATTATAAAATCTTTTATGACAAAAGAAAATATTTCCATAAAAAAAACTGAAGAATACATTGATGGAGAAATTGTAGATAAAGATAAGGATAAAAATGAGTTATAAAATTGTTGCGCAGTACTACAAAGATATATCGTTTGAAATACCTGACGCAAAAAGAGCTCTTCTTCTAGAAAAAGATATTAAAAATTATAGGTTTGTTTGCGACATAAGCAGTGAAAAAATAAAAGAAAATATAATAGAAGTTAGTGTAAATTTAAAACTGTCACCAATAGAAAAAAGTACAGATAAAATTATTTATGTTTCGGTTAATCTTGCATCCCTAATAACGGTTGAAGCAAAGGTTTCGAAAGAAGATTTAGAAAAAATTATTCTTATAAAAGTTCCTACTGAGATATATCCTAACCTAAGAAATATGGTTGTGCTTCTATTTGAAAAATCTGGTTATAAGAAAATTAGCATACATGAAAAAATCGATTTTTTAAAACTCTACGAACAAAAAAAAAATCAAAAGTAGTTTTTTTTCAACTCACTTTTCAAAAAATTAGTATGATCAGCAATTTCTTTTGGGGAAGACTTAACAACGGTTTTTGAATATTTATTGTTTTTAATTTTTTCATCTTTTGAAAAAAAATCAGAATTGCTAGAATCTTGAAAAATTAAAGTTGGCTCTTTTTCACCAATAAGATTAATATAAACTTTTCTTAATAATTCGCAGTCCAATAAAGCATTGTGTTTTGTTCTTTTTGACAGATCTATATTAAATTTTTTACACAAATTATCTAAAGAATTTGAAGAGCCAGGGTACTTTGATCTAGCGAGCTCAAGAGTATCTATAATATCTTTTTTATGATCTATGATTTTCATATTAATTTTTTTGAGTTCATGATTTAAAAAACCAATATCAAAGGGAGCGTTATGAATAATTAGTTTTTTCTCTGCAATAAATTTAATTAACTCATCAGCTATATCTTTAAATTTGGGCTCATTTTCTAATCTTTTGTTGGTGTACCCATGAATCTTTATTGCGTCTTCGGAGATCTGTCTTTCTGGATTAATTAATTTATAAAAAACATTTTTTGTTGGTATAAGATTTTTTGTCTCTACGCAGGCAATCTCTATAACTCTATGGTCGTCTTTGACTGATAATCCTGTGGTTTCCGTATCTAAAATTACTTCATTCATAAATTATTTTTTATAATTTTAACATTTTTTTTTAAAAATTCTAAGGAATTGTTATTGTTGATAACATGGTCACTAAATTTTATTTTTTTCATAGGAGAAAGCTGTCTTTTGTCCAAAAGATTAAAAATTGTCTTATTTTTTCCTCTTTTTAAGTATCTTTTTAGTCTTATTTTTTTTTTAGAATTTACGAACACTATTTTACTAAAATTCTTCATAAGTCTACTTTCTATCAAAAGTGGAATTTCAAATATTAAAATTTCTTTATTTTTATTTTTTTTTACAAAATTTCTCAAACCCTTCCTTACAAGTGGGTGTATAATTTTTTCTAATTTTTTTAAATTTCCTTTATCTTTAGATATAATTTTTTTTATTTTTTCTTTAACATTTTTTGTATTAGCTAGGCTAAATTTTTTACGCACTTTGTTTTTAAAAAAATTTGTTTTGTAAATTCTTCTAACTTCATTATCTGCATCAAAAAGTGGGTATTTTTTCCCTGCAAGCATTCTTGCCACAGCGGTTTTCCCTGAGGCTATTGAGCCTGTAATGCCTATCTTAATCATTTTCTAATAATTGAAGAGCTTTTTTATTTTCTGACGGCAGAAGACCGGTCCACTTTTCGAAAGCTGAAAAAGCTTGATAAAAAAACATCGTTTTTCCATTCTTAATTTGATTGCCACGCTTCTCAGCCTCCGAAAGAAAATTCGTTTTTGTAGGATTATAAATAACATCATAAAAAAACTTTCCTGAGCCTATTTGATCATAATTTATGGGTATTTTATCATTTTCTTTAAGACCCAGACTTGTAGCATTTATTATCATGTCAAAATTTTTAATATCTCCCCATTTTATCAGTTCTAGTTTGGGAAATAATTTTTTTAAATTTTCGGCTTTTTCTTTCGTTCTGTTGCTTAACATAATTACAGAAGCCTCCATATATCCCAAAGCAAAAATAATTGAAGAAGTTACTCCTCCAGCTCCTAAAATAAAAATTTTTTTTCCTTTAACATTATATTTAATTTGCAGTAATGATAATTGAAATCCATAAATATCCGTATTAGTCCCTATTATTTTATTTTTCTTTTTATAAATTGTATTTACTGATTGAGTTTTTTTTGCCAAATTATCCAGCTCATCTAGAAAAGGTATAACTGATTTTTTAAATGGAACAGTAACATTAATGCCTTCAATTTCGCCATTTCTCATTTCTGAAATTATTCCTTCTATATCGGTTTCTTCGATCTGCTTTTTTTCATAAACAGCATCAATATTGTTTTGCTTAAACCAATAATTATGCAATCTAGGTGACAAGGAATGTTCGATTGGATTTCCTATAACTAAATACTTTTTCATTTAAAATTCTTTAAATATTCTTTAATTTGTTTTACGGGCAAGCCCATAATTGTGTTTTCGTCTCCTTCAATTTTTGAAAACAAAGATCTGCCTCCCGCTTCAATTTGATAAACGCCATAGGCATATAATTCCTTATCTTTTATCTTGCTTAAATACAATTTAATTTCGTCCAAATTAAGTTGCTTCATTGTTAAATTAGAAGCGTCTGTATAATTCCAGATCATAGATCCATTTTTGGATATACAAACCGAACTAATTAATTGATGTTTTTTCCCGTTTAATTTTTTAAGTATATTTAAAGCGTCGTCTCTATTTTTTGGTTTTGAAATAAGTTCTCTATTTAAATCTATAACACTATCGGCTCCTAATACTATTTGATCTGGTTTTTTAGAGCTAACTTTGTTTGATTTTAATTCGGCTAAATTTTTTGATATTAAAAAGGGACTCGCTCCTGTTGAAATAAGAGAATTCTTTACCTCGTCCTCATTTACATTTGATGGGCAAACTTCACACTTGATGTTGTTTTTGTTTAAAATATCTTTTCTTACAACGCTTTTGGAGGCTAGAACAATTTTCATTTATTTTTTTTAATTTCATAAATCTTAATAATAGATGCAGCGGTTTCTTCAACCGACCTTCTGGTTACATCTATTGAGGGCCAGTTATATTTTTTAAATATTTTTTTTGAGTTTTCTAGCTCAGCTCTAATTTTTTCAACATCAGTGTAAGTTTTTAAATCAACAGAAGTATTTACGTTTATCCTTGTTTTTCTTACTTCTGATAATCTTTCCGCCTCAACAAACAGGCCTACGACACAAAGATTTTTGTTTTCTTTTTCTAAAATTGAAGGAATGTTTTGTTCCAAGACCAGAGGTATATTTAGTGTTTTATGTCCTCTGTTGGCCAAATAGACTGATGTTGGGGTTTTTCCTGTTCTGCTAACTCCGATTAGAATTATGTCGGCCTTTTCCACGTCTTCGTTTTTCTTTCCATCGTCATGGGACATTGTAAATTGAATTGCTTCTATTCTTTTATAATAATCTTCGTCAAGAACATGTTGGGCGCTAGGTGTGTGGGTTGCTTTTTGATTTAGAAGTTTAGAAAAGCTTAAAATTAAATTTCCCAAAACACCAAAACAAGGAATATTATTTTTTTCGCTTTCGGCAGCTAAAAATTTGGCCAGCTTTATATCAACAATTGTATATAATATTATAGAATTTCCCTTTTCCTTACATTCTTTAATAACTTTATCAATCTGTTGTTGGGTTCTTATAAAAACAAATTCCTTTTTGTCGTAATCAAAGTTTGCAAACTGAGATTGCAAAGCTAAAAAAATTCTATCAAGAGTTTCTCCCGTGGAGTCTGATATTAAAAATATTTGATATTTATTTGTCATTAAGTTTGTGGATTTTTTCAGTATAAGTATTAAATATTAACAACAATTCATAAATTAAAATTTTTATTCACTTTATTTAACAAATTTCTAACAATTTATCTTATGTTTATAATTTTATATTTAATAATTAACACTGTGTATAATAAAGAAAAAGTTAAGTTTATAACCACTTTTTAATCAATAAAATGTAGATAAAATGAGAATAATTCAACTTTACCTAATTAACATGACCTATTACATCAATTATATTTTAAATCTATACTATTAATAATGAATAAATTGTTTGATTGTATAATTAACAAAAATTCTTCTTTTATTCCAATATGGTTTATGAGACAAGCTGGTAGATATTTACCAGAATTTAGAGAGATAAGAAAAAAAAATCAAAATTTTATTGAGCTCTGTTTGAACCCTGAATTAGTTAGAGATATTACTTTACAGCCTTTAAAAAGATTTAACTTAGATGCAACTATTATTTTTTCAGATATTTTAATGATACCGTATGGTCTTGGTCAGGGCGTAGAATTTAAAAAGGGAATCGGTCCAGTTCTAGAAAATTTTAATTTAGATAAAATTACAGAAAATACATCCGAAAATTTTATAAAAAAAATATCGCCAGTTTATAAAGCAATAAAAAAAGTTAAAGAAAAAACAAAAGAAGAGGGCCTTATTGGTTTTGTGGGCGCTCCTTGGACCTTATTAGTCTACATGTTACACAAACAATCTCCCAAAAAAGATTTTAACTTTAATATAATTAATAAAAACAAACCCTTAATCAACAAATTATTAAAAAAACTCGAAGAAACTATTTGTTTACACATTGATAAACAGGTGGAAGCAGGAGCAAATGTAATACAAATCTTTGATTCTTGGGCCGGCTTATTGCCCGAGGCAGAGCTTTCTAATTACTGTTTTGGTCCAACTTCAAAAATAGTAGAGCACACAAAATCTTTAAAAATTCCCGTTATTTGTTTTCCAAAGGGAATAGGAAAAAATTATGAAAATTTTTGCTCAATAGTTAAGCCAAGCTGCATAAGTATAGACGACGATGTAGATCCAGAGTGGATCAAGGAAAAATCTGGAGGGATAACAATTCAAGGCGGGATGGACCCCAAAATTCTTTTATCAGGAAGAGAAAAAATAAAAAATACCGTGGAGAAATATCTTAAAATATTTTCTGGGTACCCATATGTTTTTAATTTAGGACATGGTGTTTTGCCGGAAACCAAACCCGAAGCAATAGAATATGTTGTTCAGACGGTAAGGAAATAAGAAATGAAAAAACAAAAAATTTGTATTATAGGGAGCGGCTTAACAGGGTTAACCACCGCCTTGGTTTTGAGTGAGTTAAATATAGAAATAGATTTGATAGCAAAATTTAAATCAAAAGAAGAATTTTTGGACAACAGAACGACAGCAATTTCACCAAGCAATTATGATTTTTTATTAAAGTTCTTAGATAAAAAAGATTCTAAATTATTTTGGCCCTCCAAGAAGATAGATCTTTATCATGAAGAATCCGACCAATATTATCATTTTATGAATTTTGAAAACAATGGAAAAAATTTAATGTATGTAGTTCAGAATAGTAAACTGATAAAAATTATTCTTAAAAAAATTAAAAATCAAAAAAAAATAAAAATTATTAATACGGAAGTTAGAAAGGTTGATGAAAAAAATTCTACAGTATTTTTTAAAAATAAAAAAACCAGCTATGACTCCATTTTTCTTTGTGTAGGCAGAAGATCCCAGTTGGCAAAAGAATTAATTGGCAAAAGAATTGTGAGCGATGATCTTAGCGATATAGCTTTTACATCTATTATTAAACACAATTTAAACATTACTAATTCCAAACAATATTTTCTTAAAGAAGGTCCCTTAGCAATACTGCCCATTAACAAAAAAGAATTTTCTTTAGTTTGGAGTGTCAGCAAAAATTGCAAATTAGATATTGCTGAAGATTTAATAAGAGAAAAACTAAAGAGAATACTGGGTCCAGATAATAAAACAAGTATTTCCAAGATAGATTTTTTTCCAATATCTTTTAGTTTTAATGTAAATTTTTTAAAAAAAAATGTTTTAGTTTTAGGCGAAGGTTCGTACAATATACATCCTATTGCGGGTCAAGGATTTAATTTGATTTTAAGGGATATTCAAAAATTGAACCAAGAGATCGCAGAACACTTATCTTTGGGGATGCAAATAAGAGATTCTAGAATATTTTATCAATTCATGGCCTCTAGAAAGCCAGAGAATCTTCTCTTTGGATTAAGTGTAAATTTTATACATAAATTTTTTAGAAACAATAAAGTAGCCAGCCCTATTAAGAAAATAATTTTAAAAGACATAAATAAACTTAAGTTTTTAAAAAAACTAAACCTTAAAATTGCTGATACTGGTATTTTTAAATAAGTTATTGACGTATTAAAATTTTTTATAATATAATACCTTAAATTTATGTGCGGGAGTAGCTCAGTGGTAGAGCGAAACGTTGCCAACGTTTAGGCCGAGGGTTCAATTCCCTTCTCCCGCTCCAAAAATATTAGAATATGACTGATTTGGCAGATAAAAAATGTATACCTTGTGAGGGAGGCACCTCAAGTTTTGATACGAAAGAAATTCACAAGTACCTTAAAAAAATTGATGGGTGGGATGTAAAATCTGATGATAGCAAAATTTACTATTTGATTAAGGAATTTAAGTTTAAAGATTTTTTGGAAAGCCAAAATTTTGTAAATAAAGTTGGTGAGATAGCCGAAAAAGAAGGCCACCATCCAGATATTTGGTTTGGTTGGGGATATGCTAAAATAAAAATTTTTACCCATGCCATAAAAGGCTTACACGAAAGTGATTTTATTCTAGCCGCTAAAGTTGATAAAATTTCTTAATGATTAAAGTGTCTAACACCAGTAAAAATCATTTTTACCTTTGCCTTATTGGCCACCAAGATCGATTCCTTGTCTCTTATTGAGCCACCAGGTTGAATTATTACTTTTACACCAGATTTAATTAATTTTTTAACTCCATCAGCAAAAGGGAAAAAAGCATCAGATGCGGCAACAGAATTTTTGAGTTTTTTCGGTTGGAATTGCTTTGCTTTTTGAACGGCAATTTTACAACTATCAACCCTGCTAGGTTGACCGGCCCCTATTCCTATAGTCGAAAAGTTATTTGTAATTATAATTGAATTTGATTTAACAAATTTGCATATGTTTAAAGCAAATTCGGCAGACTCAACCTCTTTTTTAGTTGGCTTAAGTTTTGTAACAAATTTTAGATTTTTCTTTTTAAAGATTATTCTATTTTTATCTTGTACTAAAAATGCGTTGCCAAATTGTTTAACCTGGTATTCTTTTTGATGTTTAAATTTAGATATGTCTATTAATATCAAATTTTTTTTTGAACCTAAGATTTTTAGGGATTCTTTGTCAAATTTTTTTGCCAGTATAACTTCAAAAAATACTTTAGACATTTCCTTAGCTATTTTGCCATTAATTGTAAAATTACATGCCACAACCCCTCCAAATGCACTTATCGGATCAGATATGTAAGACTCCTGGAAAGACTTTATTGGGGAACTATTAATTGATGCTCCCGATGGGTTTGCATGCTTGATTATAACTGACCCAGTTTTTTTGAATGACGATACAATTTCTAGACCAGTAAATATATCGTTGTAATTATTATAACTTAATGCTTTTCCTTTGATTTTTTTTAAGCCCAATTCTTCATCAAACAAATCATTTATATATATGCTGCTTCTTTGATGTGGATTTTCACCATATCTTAGTTGTGCAATTTTTTTTCCAAAAATAGTTTTTCTTTCAGGAAAAATTATATTAAGTTTTTTATTAAACCAATTTGATACCATAGAGTCGTAGTAAGCGGTCAACCCAAAGGCTTTACTAGCCATCTGCTCCCTAAATTTTATGCTTGTAGCACCTTTGTTTTTATTTAGTTCATTTATTAGGGGGCTATAATCTTTTTTATCTGTGATAATTGAAACATCGTGGAAATTTTTTGCTGCAGCCCGCACCATTGTTGGACCGCCTATATCTATATTTTCAATAATTTTTTTAAAATTTTTAGTTTTTTGAATTGTTTGTTGAAAAGGATAAAAATTTACAATTATTAAATCTATATAATTAAATTTTTTTCTATTCATTTCTCTTCTATGTTTGCTATTGGATCTTTTACTAAGAATTCCTGCGTGGATTTTGGGATGCAAAGTTTTTACCCTTCCATCAAGCATCTCGCTAAATTTAGTATATTTTGAGATCTCGGTACATTTGTGCCCGAGTTTTTTTATTTCTTTATAAGTTCCGCCAGAACTAATTATGTTTATTCTATATTTTTGAAGGACCTTTAATACTCTTGCTATTTGGGATTTGTCAGACAAGGATATCAGAGCATTTTTTATTTTTTGAGACATTAATTTAACTGGCTTTTTTTAATTTCCATTCAATATTAACATCTTCATCCTCTGTGTTTCCATAAATTACTATGCATTGATTATTTAATGCTTTGCTTCCTCCTAAAAATAAACTTTTCTCTATGTTAATCTCTCGATTTTCAGACGAAAACATCCAGGATTTATTTTTATTAATTTGCAAAAGTATACTTTTCCCGCTGATAGTCTTTACTGTATTTATTCCAGGATATAGATGAAATCTAATACTGAACTCAACATTTGAACTACCCTCTTTTTTAATCAAACGATCATTTCCTATTATGTCATTGTTCTTTTTAAAAAATTTAATAGTTCTTTTATGCAAATATCCAAATTTGTCTAGATAGGCATTGTGTGTTGCGGAAATAATAATATTTGTTTTATCTTCTGCTCTATCAACATCAAAAATTTTAAATGAGTTATTTATTGTTGAACCGTAGGCTTTATTGACCAGGGTGTTTTTTTTAAATTTTACAACTGAAGTATTATTGATGCAAAGCGTAGATTGAGCAGAAGTAAATTTGCTTAAAAGTTGAATTTTTTTTGATATTTTTCTTCCATAACCACAATTTGTAATTATTTTATCTCCATCATTTGAATATTCAAATGATAGAGGCCCTGACTGGTAGTCCTTTGAGAATTGGTATGTTGGAGGTCCTCCAGAATCAAAATATAAAATTGATTTTTTATTTTTAATAATTTGAACTTGCCCAACAGATTTTAAATTTTTTTTAAGACTATAATTAAGTTTACTTAAGTATTGTAAAAAATTTTCTAAATTTTTTTCAGTGGAACCATTAAATAGTGGTAGTTTTTTAAGCGGACCATTTAAAGAATTAAGACATACTAAATTTTTTTCAATTATATCATCTAGATAATCAGGAACTGCTTCCTGGCCACCCTTTATCCATTCTTTTATAAGTACAAAATACTGTACAAATGTAACTAAATTTTCAAAATTTCTATTTTTAGGAAAACCATTTTTATCGAAGAAACTTTCAATTAATTTTTTAAGTTCTTTCAAGCCTATTTTGTAATTATTGTAATACTCTCTAAATACTAAGCCAGATAGTATAATTGCACCAATAGAAGATATTTTTTTATTTTCATCGGATATGTTTTTTAAATTTTTTCTTACAAAATTTATTTGTCTAATAAGAGATTTGTAGAAAGTTTCATTAAAATTTTTCTGATTATTGTTTAGAATGACATCAGCATTAGAAACCCAACTAATAATTCTTAGGCTAATTAAGCCATCACTCCATATATCTTTTTTGTATTTATGATATTGTAATATCCATTCCTCTATAATTTTTTGAATTATTTTGGATTCATTTTTTCTGTCAACTAAATTTAACCATAAAAAATTATGTATACTTTTTTTTTCTTTGTTTTTTAAAATATTTATCCAAAAATTTCTTACATCTTCATGTGATATTTTAATTAACAAATCTTTGTGATTTAACAAAGGAGATAATAAATATGGATTGGGGTAAAAGAAAAATCTGGATGGAATTTTAGAATCTAATAATTTATTGTATAAACTAGTAGAAAAAAAAAATTCTTTAACCAGTCTAATTGTTAGTTTTTTTATAGATAAAAAATAAATATAAATACTTTTTGAACCAGTCATTTATTAGTTTTCACGAAGTAAATTGATATTCTTTTTTAAATCACCACTATTTTCTTTAAATATTGTTGATCCTGAAACAAGTATATTAGCACCAGCCTCTTTCGCAGCTTTTGAGTTTTGAAAATTTATACCTCCATCTATCTCTAAATCTATATTATATTTTTCTTTCTCTATAATTTTTTTTAATTCTTTTAATTTTGGCAATACTTCTGGCATGAATTTTTGCCCACCAAAACCAGGCTCTACACTCATTATCAACACTAAATCTATTTTATCCAAATAATCTTTTATTAGACCGATTTCGCTTTTAGGTTTGAGAGATATACCAACTTTTTTTTTAAATCTTCTTATTAATTTGATTGTTTCCCCAGTATCCTTTGTTGCTTCTGGATGAAAAGTAATTATATCAGCACCAGCATTTGCAAATTGTTCGATATATTTATCTACGGGAGAAATCATCAAATGAACATCAAAAATTTTCTTACTAAAGGGTCTTATTTTTTTTATTACATCGGGACCAATTGTTAAATTGGGAACAAAATGACCATCCATAACATCTACATGAATATAATCAGCACCAGCTTTTTCTAAAGCTTTAACCTCTTCTCCTAGTTTACTGAAATTCGATGATAAAATAGAAGGTGAAATTTTTATTGAACTAGTCATCTTTATTTATTTATAGTTTTTAATTTTTTGATGTCAAAAAAATACTTTATCCTCTGAGACTACCAACATCTTCTACTTGGGAAACAATGGTTTTATTTGGCGAAGTTGACATTTCCATTTTAATAGCCAAAAACCAAATTAATAGTATGCCCAAGATCCAAAAAACTATATTCCACACCCAAATTGATGGCATGCCAAATGACCAACTTTCAACATTAACTGGCTTACCAAATAGTTCATTCCCCATGACCAAACCTGGCCCCAAAGCAAAAAATATCCAAGCACCCGTAACAATCCATGCACTTGGCTTTAAACTTCTTCTGCCGACCGCATAACTTTTATGATCATTAATAAAATCATGAAATTTAAATTTATGGTTGGTTTCTTTTGAATTTTGCGTAATAAAAGATATAGCTGTTGCGGCAGCGATGTTAAAAGCTAGACCCCAAACAGAAGAATGAATTGTTAAAGGCCACTTATTCCAAACAATTAAATCACCAAACATTGTTTGCCCCACGCTTTCTGTAAAAAATACAGCAACTATACCCACAACAATACCTAAAGAAACTCCTTGCTTCGTTAACCATGAAATATAACATATCGCAATTAATGGAACAAACATCTGACACGCTATAGCGAGAGACAAACTTCCAAGACTAAAAATTTCGTTTCTGAATTGAGTTGCTAAGAGCAATGAAATAACAAAAAGAATCATTAATACTATCCTGGAAGAAAAAATTTGTTCTTGATTATTCATATTTCTAAAGAAGAATCTTTTTAGGATATCTCTTGTAATAATAGCGCTAGAGGTTAGGTAAAGAGAACTTGTTGCTTGAACAGATGATATGGCACAAATTCCTAAGATAGCAAAAAAAATAATAGAATATTCTCCTACAAGATTTATAAGATGTGGTATTAGACTTTCAATCTCATGAGGAAATATATTGGAGGGAATAATGTTTGATATATTGTTCCCACTTTCATTAACGATATGATTTCCTCCTAACAAAATTGAACCAGCTCCTATGCCGACTGTAAAAAATATTAACAGAAAGCCCATCAAAAAAGCCGAAAACCATATTTGCTGAGTTCCAAAGTATTTAACTTCTTTGCTAGCAAAAGTTAACATTGAAATATTGGGAGACATTTGTATGCCCGTTAATGCAAATGTAAATGTTAAAATCATCGAAGTGGTCCATATCCCATTGTATGACAAATTGTTGTCCAATAGATCTACAGTTTTTATTGTACCCGGAACAGAAAGATAAGCTTTATAACTTTCTTTTATATTAAAAAGATTTTCTTTTAAACCACCAATTCTTGATAAGCTTTCGTTTAACAAATCCCAGCCACCAACTAGGTCATAGGTAATAAATCCAATACAAATTATTCCAAACACAAAAAATAGAAACTGGAATGCGTTAATATATATTATAGATTTAATGCCACCCAAATTTAAATAAACTACCATTACAGCTCCTACCAAAATAGCTGCTGATCCAGGGGTAATTAATTCATCAGACAAAATGCTTATTAGCAATCCGCCAAGGTAAAGTTGCATTGCAATAAATGGAATGGCAAAACCTAAAGTTACAATAACAACTAAGACTCTAAGTGTATTGCTTTTAAAATAAGTTCCGATCATTTCACCGGGCGTTACAAAACCAAATTTTTTTGAAAACATCCATTGTCTTTTTGAAAACAGTATTCCAATTAAAGGAATAGCAACAACAAACAAAGATGTCATAGCAAATGACAAACCATTAATAAAAATTAAACTTGGTTGTACAAAAAATATCCAACCAGAAAACACTGTTCCGGTCATCATGGTGACGAAAGACCAGTTTGGGACCTGTCTACTGAAAATAAAATAATCCACTGGTACTGTTACTTTATTCTGGGTTTTAAAACCTATGTATAGACACGCAAACCAGTATAGGCTTAGAAAAAGCATTAAAGAGTAAATTTTTGTAGTCATTTTTTATCTATTAAATAAACGGTAAATTTCTTTTGCAATATCACTTTCCAAGGGAAAAGATAACATACCCATAATGTGATATCCCAGAATATATGGCATTGCATAGAATCTAAACATATAAAAAAACCATGCTACATATAGTGGAACAAAAATTGGTATTATGAAACTTGGCGTAATAAATCTAAATTGTTTTATAATAGGGTTGGTCAATTTAACAAAAGCTTTCATAAAAAAGAAATTCGAATCTTCCCTTTGAAAGATGTTCATTGCGGATCTCCCTATCAAAGTCCACATTATAATTCCTAAAATGTAATCTAAAACTAATACCCAAATTGGCATGATCCAAACTAACACGGGAAAAAACAAAAAAAAAGGGGCGAATAAATCGCCCCTTTTTAAAAATAATAATTTATTTAGTGTTGTTTTCCAAGAATAGCTCTACCGCTAGGAACCCTAACGTCATCAACCATCTTTTGAGTGGCAGCATCAGGAGCTTTAGTCATTAAGCTTACTACTACAATACATACTAAG
>Ga0163108_10000791_pt1 | contig 23358 bp, 23 predicted proteins | sample Fk1155metaG_FD_109644 | JGI IMG/M metagenome (GOLD analysis project Ga0163108, IMG submission 109644) | Marine microbial communities from the Central Pacific Ocean - Fk160115 155m metaG | ecosystem: Environmental > Aquatic > Marine > Oceanic > Photic zone | place: The Central Pacific Ocean...
AAGCCAAACCTGCTGTAACAATCGTTACAGCTGTTTGGATAGTAAACATTGTTGCTATATTTAAAAAAAAATAAAACCACAAATACCCTTTCCCTAATTTATAATAGCCGTCTAAAAGGCTTTTACCTGTAGCTAAAGCATATCTGGGACCATATTGAAAAAAAGGATATTTAAAGAGGTTAACCAAAAGAAGAGCCCATAAAAGACCCCATCCATAATCAGCACCAGCTCTTGTAGATTGAACTAAATGAGAAACTCCAATTGCGGCTCCTGCAAACAACAATCCTGGACCAAGTTTTTTAATATTGATTTTCAGCATTTATCTTAATATTCAAAAGATTTTTAGCTCTTAATATTTTAACTTTTACTGTATTTAAGGGTTGGTTTAATTTTTCACTTATTTCCTTATAAGATAGATCTTCAAAAAACCGAAGCCGTAAAATTTTTTTATACTCATCTTTAAGTGATTTCATTGATTCAAGAATATGTTCTAATTTTTGAGAATTTATAACTATCTCTTCTGGTGAAAGAGAGGTGGGGTAATTTCTGTTCTTAAGATTTAACGGGCTAGTTTCTATTTTAGAAATTTTATTTTTTTCTCTTAAAAAATCCTTGTATAAATTTTTTGAGATAGTCAAAAGCCAAGTTTTGAAGTTGTAATTAGAATTGTAGGAGTTGATCTTATCAAATGCTTTCGCAAAAGTTTTAACAGCTATATCCTCTGCTATTTCATCGTTTCGAATTATTTTAAGCAAGTAACCATAGAGGTAATTCCAGTGTATATCAAATAAAATTTTAAATGACTTTTGGTTCTTTTTTTTAGCCCCTTGAATAATTTCTGTTAAATCTTTCATAGAGCTAATTTCATATAAATTTTTTCAATTAAGCTGGGGATTTTTTTCTGTACAATTTTTTTCTGAAGGTAATTTACCACAATAAGAACAAGGTTCATTTTTATTTTTCAAAAAAGGACTTTGACTAGCACATGTTCCAGAAAATTCTCCATTTTTTTTGCCCCATATTTTTATAGAAATTCCTGCAATTGCAATGCTAACAAGAATAAATGTTATTAAAAATAATTCCATATAAACCAAAATTAAAAAAATATATTTCTAAAATTTAATTTTATCAAATCAAAATCAAGTTATTTGATCTAAATTGCCGAAAACAATTTTAAAATAATAGTAAAGAAATACTAATGAGACAGAGAATTTTAAAAATGCACCAGATAGAAAGCCAATAAAAGCTCCAAGTGCAGCTTTTAAAGCAGTTTCTGATTTTTCTGGCTTTGCAATTAGTTCCCCTAAAAAGGCCCCAAAAAATGCTCCAATAAGAACACCTAAAGGCCCCAGAAATAAAAGCCCTATAACAAGACCAATTGTCGAACCCCACATTCCCCATTTTGTTCCTCCAAATTTTTTTGCTCCAAGTGCAGGTATTATATAATCAATTAAATAGACTAAAATTGAAATAACAAGAGTTACAGTTAAAAAAAAAAATCCATCTAATTCAAGGGTTTGATGAAGAATTAATAATCCAACCCAACCAGTAATTGGTCCAGGTATTATGGGCAAAAAACTTCCTATTATTCCAAGAATAATAAAAACAAGTCCCAATGAAATAATTAAGAAATCCAAATCAATATGATTATTGAATCACACAAAAGTAGAGATCTTTAATAAGATTTTTTCTTAAAAGTTGTAATTTTATTAAATACTATTAAAGATACCTTGTAATGAAAATTATTAAAAATTTGCAAAGTTTAATTTTAGCGACTATGCTACCAATAATTATTTCATGTAATCTTTTTGAATCTTCTGAGGTCTCTGAAAAAAAAATTAAGTCCGCTTCAACATGGTCAAATAATGACCAGCCTCCAACCTATCCAGAATGTGAGACTTTATCTTTAGATGCTCAAGTTGATTGTATGTTTGATATATTGGTATCCTATATTACTGAATATGTATATTCCTCTAATATGATTGCAAATGGAGATATAGATGAAGAAATTCTCCTAGTTATTAAAATAGACAAAGAAGGTTTTTTTAGTTTATCTGAAGTTCAAAATTCTAGAAACACAATTGAATTTTTGCCTGATATTGAAAGTTTACTAAGGGATGCAGTTATATCTCTTCCACAGGCTTTACCTGCCACAAAAACTAATGTCGGTACTTTTGTTGAAACAAAATTTACTTTACCCATTCAAATAATTGCATCAGCTTCCGAATGATAACTGAGGAAAAAATTATTCTAGGAATAGATCCAGGAACAGCAATAATGGGTTTTGGCCTAATTAAGACAGTTGGTTCAAAAATAACTTTGCTTCAATTAAATGAATTAAAAATGCAAAAGTACAAGGATCACTATATAAAACTCAAACTCATTTTCTCAAGAACTATAGATTTGATTGAAGAATTTAAGCCAGATGAAATTGCAATTGAAGCACCTTTTTTTGGCAAGAACGTACAATCGATGCTAAAATTAGGAAGAGCTCAAGGTGTTGCAATGGCAGCAGGACTTTCTCGAGAGATTCCAATTATTGAATATTCTCCAAGAAAGATAAAAATGTCTATTACTGGAAATGGAAATGCCAGTAAAGAGCAAGTAGCAAAAATGCTTCAAAGTCTTTTAAAAATTAAAACCTTGCCAAATAATATGGATGCAACTGATGGTCTGGCCGCAGCTGTATGTCATTTTTTTAACAAGGATAATTTAGGCTCAGGAAAAAAATTTTCTGGATGGAAATCATTTCTAAATCAAAATCCCCATAAAATTAAAAAAGTATAATTTTTTATTACTTCACCTAAAATAGTTTGATGGCTGGAATTTACATACATTTTCCTTTTTGCAAACAAGCTTGTGATTATTGCAACTTTTATTTTTCTACCAAAATGAATAATAAAGAAGATTTAATTTTCTCTTTAAAAAAAGAGATTGATTTACGGCATAATGAATTAAGGACGGATACTTTGGAAAGTATATATTTTGGAGGAGGTTCTCCATCGCTCCTTAGTTTAAATGAAGTGAATGGTATAATGTCCAAAGTAAAAGAGAAATTCTTCATTTCAAATAAAACGGAGATAACTTTAGAGTTAAATCCAGATGATGTTTCAAGAGAATATATTGAAGGTCTAAAACAGATAGGAATAAATCGGTTAAGTCTTGGCATTCAATCTTTTTTAGATAAAGATCTTCTGATGATGAATAGAAATCATTCATCAATAGAGTCTTTAAAAGCTTTAGAAATTGTTTCAGAAATCTTTGAAAATTATTCTATAGATTTAATTTATGGAATTCCAGAAAGCAGCCTTAAAGATTTCTTATTTAATATTAATAAAGCATTGGAGTTTAAACCAAAGCATTTTTCATGCTATGCACTGACTATTGAGCCAAAAACAGTTCTTGATTATAAAGTAAAAAATAAAAAACTCTTTATGCCGATTGATAAATTGGTGAAAAAACAATTTGATGAAATGGTTTCAATTTTTGAGAAAAAAAATTATTTGCACTATGAGATTTCTAATTTTGCTAAATCAAATTATCAATCAATTAATAATTCTAACTACTGGCTTGGAAAACAATATTTAGGTATAGGGCCATCAGCTCATAGCTTTGACGGTAATTCAAGGAGAAGTTGGAATGTTTCAAACACAAATCTTTATATGAAGTCAATTAAAGAAGGTAAACTTTTTCTTGATGAAGAAAATTTAACAATATCAGAATCTTTCAATGAATATATCATGTTAGGTCTTAGAACTTCTTCTGGTATTTCTGTCCAAAAGATTGAAAATTTTTTTGGAAGCATATACTTAAAACATTTAATGAAGCAAGTAGAGAGTTACATAGATTCAAAACTTTTACATTTAGATGGAGATACTATAACAATTACTTCCAATGGTAAATTTTTATCAGATAAAATTGCCTCAGATTTATTTAAATTATAAACTTAATAATTTAGTGTTGAGTTTATTTTGAAAAATTGTCGTAAAATAAAATAATTGTTTCTATTCCTTTATAAAAATTTTTGACACCAAAGTGTTCATTAGGCGAATGTATTGCATCACTATCAAATCCAAATCCCATCAAAACTGTTTTGGAACCAAGAATTTTTTCGAACATTGGAACAATAGGTATACTTCCACCATCTCTTTTTGGCTTGGGTTTTATCCCAAAACTTTCCTTATATGCTTTTTCAGCTGCTAGATATCCTGAATTATTTATTGGCATCAGATAAGGCTCTCCTCCATGATGAGTCTTTACTTTTATTTTTACATGTTTTGGTGACACCTTTTCAATATGTTTTTTAAACAAAGAACTAATTTTTTTCCATTTTTGGTTTGGTACAAGTCGCATCGATATTTTTGCATGGGCAGTACTAGGGATAACAGTTTTGGAGCCTTCTCCCATGTATCCACCCCATATTCCATTAACATCTAATGTAGGACGAATAGATCTTCTTTCTTCTGTATTGTATTTTAATTCACCATCTGTAGACTTTATATCAAGTGATTTTCTAAAGTTCTTTTCGTCTAGTTCTGAAAAAATAATTCTTTCTCTCTCTTTTTTTGATAGTTCAATTACATCTTTATAAAAACCTGGAATTGTAATTTTATTTTCCTTGTCATGCAGTGATGCGATAATTTTATTTAGAACATTTATTGGATTAGCCACGCTTCCTCCATACAATCCAGAATGTAAGTCCCTATTTGGACCTAAAACACTTATTTCCATATAACTTAATCCTCTTAAACCAATAGTTATTTTTGGTTTTTCTAGGCTTCCAATCCCCGTGTCAGATATTATTATTATATCAGATTTTAGCTTTTCTTTAAATTTATTTACATAGCTCTCTAAATTTTCACTACCAACTTCTTCTTCGCCTTCAAATAAAAATTTCACATTACACTTTAGTTTATTTGAAGATTTAAGAATTTGAAAAGCCTTTACATGCATATATAACTGTCCCTTGTCATCACATGAGCCCCTTGCAAAAATTGCCCCATCAGGGTGAATTTTTGTATTTTTAATTACAGGTTCAAATGGTGGATTTTCCCATAAATCAATTGGATCAGGAGGCTGGACATCATAATGCCCATAAACTAATATTGTTGGTAATTCTTTTGAAATAAAATTTTCGCCATAAACAATTGGATGTCCTTTTGTGTTCTCAATTTTAACTTTTTCACATCCTGCATCTAGAAGTTTTTCAGCAATCCAATCAGCTGCTTTTTTAACATCATTTTTGTAATTAGGATCTGCACTTATGGAGGGTATTTTTAAAAACTCAAATAATTCATCTAAATACTCTTTTTTTTCAAATCTCATTTCAACTGAATTTTAAATCTAAATTAACAAAAGCTAGTTTCTTTTAATCACTCTAGATCAATTTTATCAAAACTTGATTATATTTACCGGCAAATTAAAAGCGGGTGTGGTGAAATTGGTAGACATGCTAGATTTAGGATCTAGTGCTTCACGGCGTGTGGGTTCGAGTCCCTCCACCCGCACAATCAATTCCTAATTCAAACTTATTACAAGGGTTAAAAGAATTTTTAATCAAAAAGGTTTTTGGAGTAAAAAAATTAATTACCTCTTTTTATCTTAAAGTCATCTAGCTTAATATCGTCTAAACCGTCTTTATCAAAAGGATATTCCATTTGATCCTGAATATTGTATAATGAAATTAATATAAACTCACTAAGCATAACAATAAAGTATGTTAATGGCTCTGATCCAATAGCGTCCAATCCTATCTTATTAACAACAGCGGGTGTGTAAATAACAGGAAAGAGGTATATGAAAATTAAACAATATGCTTTTAGACTTATTGGTGTTCTGTGAGTATGAATAGCAAGTAAATTTTCTTGCGCAATATGTACATCTCTTATAAATCTGAATATTTTTTGTCTTGTTCCCCCTTGAATATTTTCCTCGTTTTCTCGAACAAAAGCAAAAATTGCTTCTGTTTTTTTGTCAATATTTTTAGTGTTTGTATCAGATTGAGAGAGATGATCTAAGAAAGAATCACTGAGATCAATCAATAAATTTTTAGATTTTTCTTTGGCTTCATCACTGAGATTTGGACTATTCACAAAGAAATATTCAATAGTTCTTAGGGCTCCTCTATATAAACTTAAATGCTCTAATGCTTTTTCACGTCTTCTAAAAGCACCTCTTATAGCAAAAACTAATGGGAAAATTATTGCAATACTTATAAGGGTTAAGTCAATATTATAGACTATTCGAAATTTATAAGCGAAAAAAGGTAACGCAAATGAGAGCAGAAGCGTTATCAGTGTTCTATGATTGATTATTGAAAGATATCGTATCACGACTTTTTTTATTAAATTAGCCTTTAAATCTATTAACTATATTATGAAAAAACAAGTATTTTTTATTCTGAGTTTTATTTTATCTTTTCAAATATTTGCTCAGGACACTGAAGGCAGTAATTCCCTGTTTGAAGATCAGACTCCATTAAAAGTTAAAATTAACTATTCAAATAAGGAAATGAACAAGAAAACAAATGATTCAACCTACATTACAACTGATCTTTCATATATGGAAGGATCATCTTGGAAAACTTTTGAAGTAAATTTAAGAGCAAGGGGTAATTTTAGAAGAGCTAAATGTTATTTTCCTCCTATAAAGATGAAAATAAAAAAGGCTAATAGAGAGGGTACTCTATTCTCTGAAAATAAAACATTAAAACTTGTTTTACCTTGTCTACAACAGAAAGAAAAAAACGACAATATTATTCAAGAACTTTTAGGCTATAAGTTTTATGAAGTATTTTCTCCATATCATTTTAAAACAAGAGAATTAGATATTGAGTTTGAAGAGCCAAAAGGTAAAAAGACAAAAGTTTATCAATTAAAGGGATTTTTAATTGAAGATGATAAAAAAGTTGCGAAGCGTTTTGATGGAAGAGTTTTTGAAAGGTATACACATCCATTAGCTATGGACGCTACTACATCTGTTCAAAATACTTTTTTTCAATATATGATCGGGAACACAGATTTTTCGGTTGCATATCAACATAATGGTAAGTTATTATTTGCAGACAAAAAAATCATGCCTTTGCCTTATGATTTTGATATGTCTGGATTGGTAAATGCAAGTTATGCTGTTGCTAATGAAACTCTAGGTATTTCATCTGTACGTGAGAGAAAATATAGGGGATTTAAAAGAGCCCAAACAATTATTGATCAGGTAAGAGATGAATTTATTTCAAAAAAGGGTAGGGTTTTTGAAATAATTGAAAGCTATAAAGATCATTTTGAATTGGAATCAGAGTACTCATCTGTCGTTGAATATATTGAGGAGTTTTATAAGATTATAGAAGATGATGTAGCTTTTCAGAAAAATATTGTTGCTCAGCTCAGAACAAAATAGAGATTAGGGACGATTTATTGATTCAATCATCTTTTGGAAGATGGATATATTTTCATAGATACCAGAAAATTTTTCTGAGAATGGACCGTAGCTAAAAACAGGAACCATCGTAGCTGTGTGTCCCAAAGTAGTATATTGGGCTTCAAACCGAAAAGTCTTTATACTTCCTTTATTTATTCCCATTCCACCGGTTTCATGGTCAGCTGTTACTATAACTAAAGTATTTTGATCTTTTTTTGCAAATTCAAAAGCTACATCAATAGCACCATTGAAATCTTTGAATTCTGAAACAACATAATCTGTATCATTTCCATGTCCTCCCCAATCAATTTGAGAACCTTCTACCATTATAAAAAAAGGATTATTTCTAGTCTCTAATTTCCCAAGGGTTGATGATAAAAGATCTCTTAATGATGGTTTTCTAAGATCTAGAGCCCTAGGAGGTTCATCATTATATGTAAAATATCCAAGCTTATTTGATTCAGATTTTTTAAATCTTGAGAAAGTAGAAACAATTTCATAGTTTTTATCTTCCATTTCAGTTATAAGGTCACGTTTATCCTCTCTTTTGTTGAAATGTTTTTCACCACCACCAATAAAATAATCAACTTCATGTTCACTTAATTGAAGAGCAATCTCCTGGTATTCTTTTCTTGAAACAACTTTAGCGTAGAATGAAGCTGGAGTAGCATGAACAATACTAGAAGTTGATATTAAACCAGTTATATAATTTTTGGACTTGCAAATTTCCAGAATAGATTCTAAGGGTTGTCTAGCCATACTAACTCCTACCGCACCATTATAGGTTTTTTTACCACACGCCATTGCGGTTGCGCTAGCTGCCGAGTCTGTTACAAGTGAATTAGCTGAGTGGGTTTTTTGCAAACCTATAACATTGAATTTTTCAAGAGCAGATGAATTTTTATCAGCATACATACCAGCAGATATTTGAGAAAGGCCCATTCCATCTCCGATTAATAAAATTATATTAATAGGAGGGTTTTCATTTAATTCTCGAAGTCTCTCAAGAGTAGTTACCTGGCTATACCCAAATGTTATTGAAAGTAATAATACTGCTATTATATTTCTCATCGGACGGTAAATATAGTTATTATTATAACTAGTTAGATAATACCATAACTATATATTCTTTAATTATTTTTGAAGCTCCTTTGTTGTCTTTCACGTAATTATAATTTATTTTTCCAGCTTTTTTTCTCACATTTTTATAGCCAAAAAGTTCTTTGTATGTCATTACAAAATCATCCTTTGACTCTACTTTAAAAACACTTCTTTTTTGGACTAGTTCAAAAGCCTCTTTAAATTTTGAAAAATTTTTGCCAATAATAATTGGCACACCAAAAATTGCAGGTTCCAAAATATTATGTAGACCTTTTTTACCCATTCCTCCACCAACATATACTAAAGAAGCATAACTGTAAATTTTAGTCAAAACACCAATAACATCAATGATTAATATACTCTTATTTGAATCTATTTTTTTATTGTAAGAACTCCATTTTGCATATGGTTTTTTAATTTTTTTCTCTAGTGCTTTTACTGATTTAGATGATACATCGTGCGGGGCAATAATAATTTTTTCATTTATTTTCTCAATAAAAAGTTCTTCCATAAGATTATAATCCTCTCTCCATGTACTACCAGCAATAAAACAAGATTTATTTTTTATAAAAGAAGCAATTAATTCTAATTTATTGTCTCGATTTTTAAATTCATATACTCTATCAAATCTTGTGTCACCAGTTATAGTTGCTTGATTTATTCCAATTGAACTGAGAAGGGATTTTGACACTTCATTTTGAACAAAAAAGTGATTTATTGTAGAAAGTATTTTTTGATAATTTTTAAAAATTTTTTTAAATAAAAATTGTGAGGGCCTAAATATACTTGAGGCAGAAATTACAGTTATATTTCTTTTATTGAGTTCAATTAGATAATTTGGCCAAAATTCATACTTAATGAGTATCACTAATCTAGGATGAAAAGCATCTAAAAATGTTTTTACATTTTTTGGGGAATCAATTGGCAGATAAGTAATTAAATCAACTTCTTTAGAATTTTTTTTTGCATTATATCCTGATGGTGAAAAAAATGTAACTAAAATTTTATATTCTTTTAACGTTTTTTTTATTTCATAAATAATTGGGCTTCCCTGTTCAAATTCACCAAGGGATGAAGAATGGATCCATATAATTTTATCCTTATCATTAAAGGTTTCCTTGATTTTTTCTATTGTAGATTTTCTTCCTTCAACAAAAGCGTTTATTTTTTTTGAAAATATTCCTAAAAGAGGGAGAATTAAATTTGTTAGACCTATTAACTGATTGTATATGAAATGCAAAACTATTTTTCTCAAAAATAGTTTTTTATTACTGAAAGGCAGATGCTTTTTTTAATTTTGCTGACATGAAAAAAATTGAAATGGTTGACCTTAAGGGTCAGTATAAAGAAATTGAACAGGAGATTCAAAAATCTTTAAATGAAGTTTTGCACTCAACTAAGTTTATTAAAGGCCCTGATGTTAGTGATCTTGAAAGAGACTTAGAAGAATATTTAGGTGTAAATCATGCAATAACTTGTGGAAGCGGAACAGATGCTCTTCAAATAGCTTTGATGAGTTTAGAGCTTAATCCTGGGGACGAAATAATAACAACAGATTTTACTTTTGCAGCAACTATAGAAGTTATATTACTTCTTGGACTAAAACCTATTCTAGTTGATATTGATTCAAAGACATTTAATATTGACCCAACTAAAGTTAAAGAAGCAATAACTAAAAAAACTAAAGCTATCATTCCTGTTCATCTCTTTGGCCAGATTTCGGATATGGATGAAATTCTTAAAATTGCTAAAGAGAATAAACTATTCATTATTGAGGATAATGCTCAATCTATGGGGTCTAATTATACTTTTTTAAATGGAAAAAATAAGAAAGCTGGTACGATAGGCGATATTGGCACAACTTCTTTCTTCCCCTCAAAAAATCTTGGAGCTTACGGAGACGGTGGTGCAATTTTCACTGACAACAATGAGATTGCTGATAGAATTAGAGCCATAAGTAATCATGGAATGTACAAAAGATATTATCATGATTTGCTGGGTGTGAATTCAAGGTTAGATTCATTACAAGCTGCAATTTTAAAGGTTAAATTAAAGTATCTTGATTCCTACAATCGAAAAAGGAAAAATGCTGCAAACCAATATAATAATGCTCTAAAAAATAATGAAAATATTATAACTCCATTTCACAACATATCTAGATCTTCACACGTATATCATCAATACACTATTAGAGTTTTCAATACTAATAGAGATAAATTAGCAGAGCATCTTAGCAATGATAATATTCCATATGGTATTTATTATCCTGTTCCGCTTCATAGACAAAAGGCCTATAGGAATGATGATTATATTGAGGATAATTTCAAGGTTACAAACAAAATGGTTAATGAAGTAATTTCTTTACCAATGCACAGTGAGTTAGAGGAAAATCAAATTGATTATATTAGTGGTTCAATAAAATCATTTTTTAAAAACAAATAAAATGAGAATATCTACAGTATTTATTTTTTTAAGTCTTTTTACATATGCTCAACAAACATATATTCAGTGTGGCAAAATTTTTGATTCTAAGAAAGGAGTTTTAATAAATGAATCTACTATCATTGTTGAAAATGAAAAAATTTTAGATATTAAAAAAGGCTTTATATCTTCAGATAAATCAACTGACAAGATTATTGATCTAAAATCAAAATATGTTCTTCCAGGACTTATAGACATGCATGTTCATTTGGAAGGAGAAACTGATCCGAAGAGATATTTAAAAAAATATACTGAAAATGAAGCTGATAGAGCGTATGGTTCTGTAAAATATGCCGAACGTACTTTACTTGCTGGCTTTACAACAGTTCGTGATTTAGGGGGTACTGGAGTTAATGTTTCACTCAGAAATGCTATCAACTCTGGAGATATTATTGGCCCCAGAATTTATACTTCAGAAAAATCTCTAGGAACGACTGGTGGTCATGCTGACCCGACAAATGGATCTAACCGAAAGTTGATGGGAAATCCTGGACCAAAAGAGGGAGTTGTCAATTCTGTTGATGATGCTAAAAAAGCTGTTAGGCAACGGTATAAAAATGGAGCAGATTGTATAAAAATTACTGCTACTGGAGGTGTTTTAAGTGTTGCAAAAAGTGGACAAAATCCCCAGTTTACGTTTGAAGAAATTAAGGCCGTTGTTGAAACTGCTCGTGATTATGGAATGCATGTTGCTGCTCATGCTCATGGAGATGAGGGAATGTATCGAGCTGTATTAGCTGGTGTTAAAACAATTGAACACGGCACATTAATGAGTGAAAGGACAATGGATCTAATGAAGAAAAAGAATTCGTTTCTAGTCCCTACTATAACTGCTGGTAAGCAAGTTGAGGAAAAAGCAAAAATACCAGGTTACTATCCCGATATAATTGTTCCCAAGGCACTTGCGATTGGCCCCAAAATTCAAAGTACTTTTGGTAAAGCATACAAAAGAGGAGTGCCAATTTCCTTTGGAACAGATGCAGGTGTTTTTCCACATGGATTAAATGCCAAAGAATTTATTTATATGGTTGAAGCAGGAATGCCTTCGAAAGAATGTATTCAATCTGCTACAATTACAAATGCTAAGGTACTGCAAAAAGAAGATTTATTAGGGCAAATAGCTTCGGGTTATTATGCTGATATAATTGCTACTGATTATAATCCATTAGATGATATTTCAACATTGCAAAATATCGTTTTTGTTATGAAAAATGGAGTAGTTTACAAATCTGTTAAATAACTTAAATTTCAAAAGAGTAAGATTCTTTATCTGGTAGAATCTTCCTAATTAATCCTTGAAGAACTTTTCCTGGTCCAAGTTCAATGAATTCATTTGCACCATCAAGGGACATGTTTTTTATTGTATGGGTCCATTTAACTGGAGATGTAATTTGCTCGATTAGGTTTTTCTTTATATCAGACGGATTAAAAACAGGACCCGCAGTAAAGTTTTGATAAATAGGGCAAATAGGGTCATTAAATTTAATTAATTCAATTTCGTTTTTAAATTCATTTTTTGCAGATTCCATTAGAGGAGAATGAAAAGCACCACCAACTGGAAGCATTAGTGCTCTTTTAGCATTCAATAGTTTTAATTTTTCACATGCAATTTCAACAGCTTTTATTTCACCTGAAATAACAATTTGACCTGGACAATTATAATTAGCCGTTACAACTTTGCCATTAATTTGTTCACAAACTTGCTCTACTATTTTATCCTCAAGACCTAGAATAGCAGCCATTGTTCCTGGCATATTTTCACATGCATTTTGCATTGCAAAAGCTCTTTTTGAAACCAGTTTTAAACCATCTTCATAACTAATTGTTCCAATAGCAGTCAATGCTGATAATTCACCAAGGGAATGACCTGCAACAAATTCAGGCTTAAATTTCTTACCCATTATTTTTGATAAAACAACTGAATGAATATAAATTGCTGGTTGTGTTATTTTTGTTTCTTTAAGATCATCCTTATTTCCATTAAAGATAATTTCAGAAATATCAAAACCCAATATTTTATCAGCGGTAAGGAAAAGTTTTTTCGCTAATTCAAACCTGTCATAAAGATCTTTTCCCATTCCTGGAAATTGGGAACCTTGCCCAGGGAATACAAACGCTTTCATTTATTTTTTTTTAGATATGTTAAATATGAAAAATTAAAATCATTCACATTATTTTTCTCGTGAAATTTCTCTTCAACTAATTTCCATTTATTATCATCTATTTTAGGAAAGAAGGTATCAGCTTCAAAAGTTTTATAAATCTTAGTCAGTTCAATTTTCTCAGTATATTTCATTGCTTGTTTATATATTTCCCCACCTCCAATTATGAAAGGTTGACTATCATTACTTGAAACTTTTAGGGCCTCTTCAATTGAATGACATGTTGTTACGCCATCTATTTTGAAATCCTTGTTTCGCGTAATTACAATATTATGTCTGTTTGGTAATGGATGCATTTTTGGCAGGGACTCAAAGGTTTTTCTACCCATAATAATACAGTGATTATTAGTTAGTCTTTTAAATCTTTTTAAATCTTCTGGTAGATGCCAAATTAATCTATTGTTTTTACCCAAAGCATTATTTTCTGAAACAGCTGCTATTATAGTAATCATACTTATAAAAAAATTATTTTTTGAGTATAAAATAAATCCAATATGATATTAACATAAATGGAGTAATTTTGATGAAACAAATTTACACTTTATTATAAAGTTATAATGTTTCGAGAGGATTTTCCGTTTCTAAATTCAAGTCTTTATTTCAATACCGCATATGTTGGACTTATGTCAAAATCATTACTTAATTATAGAAATAAAGTTGAATTAAAATATTTAAATACAGGAGATCAATTTAAAATTGACGCTTATAATAAAATAGATTTAATTCAAAAATCAATATCTGATTTTATTAGTTCTAAGAAAAATAATACTTTTTTTGTTCCTAATTTTTCTATTGGAATTAGAATAGTTTTGGATAGAATATGGGATGAAGCAAAGGTTTTAATAATAGAGGGGGAGTATCCCTCAATTATAAGCGCTTTAGATGAGAGAAATTTTTTAGTTCATAAATTAAATCTTTCTAATAAAATTGAAGAATTAATTTATGACAGTATTAAGAATAATAAAATTGAAGTTATTATTTTAAGTCTTGTTCAATATATAACTGGATATAAAATTGATTTTCAATTTTTGAATGAGTTAAAGAATAAATTCCCGAATATAATTATTATAGGTGATGCCTCACAGTATTGCGGGACAGATTTTTTTAATTTTTCAGACTCTCCTTTTGATGTAATTATTTCAACTGGATATAAATGGGTCTTAGCTGGTTTTGGAAATGGTTTTTTAGCCTTTTCAGAAAATTTTATAGAAAGGACCAAGTCTAGCACAGAAATTATTTATGATAAAGTTTACGTTGGACATTTTGATATTTTGTCAGCATATTCTCTTCTTTTTTCCATTAAGAAATTAGATGAAATTGATTTTAAATCCCTAGTTAAAGAGAACAAAAGACTTATTGTTAATTTAAAAGAGGAACTAATTGAGATGGGGTTAAATCCTTTTTTGAATAAAAAAAGATCAGATAGTTCAATACTTAGTATTCCATATGATAAAAAGATCTATAAACTTCTAATAAAAAATAAAGTTTCTTTTTCATTGAGAGGAGAATTCATAAGGTTTTCCATTCACTTTTACAATAATCAAAGTGACGTGGAAAATTTGATCTCTATCCTAAAAGAAAAAAACAACTAATTATACTGCAACTTTACCTTTGATCAATGGGTGTGGATCATATCCAATTAGTTCAAAATCAGTGTATTTAAAATTAAAAATATTTTTAACTGCGGGATTAATTTTGATTTTCGGTAAAGGTTTAGGTTTTCTAGTGAGCTGCTCATTTATTTGATCCATATGATTTAAATATATATGAACATCTCCAAAAGTATGAATGAACTCACCTAATTTGAAGTTGCATACATTAGCTATCATCATTGTTAAAAGTGCATATGAGGCAATATTAAAAGGTACACCTAAAAAAACATCGGCACTTCTTTGGTAGAGTTGGCATGAGAGCTGATCATTTGAAACGTAAAATTGAAAAAAAGCATGACAGGGAGGTAATGCAGCTTTATTGTTTGCTACATTTTCTGAAAATGACAATTTACTATCTGGAAGCACTGATGGATTCCAGGCTGAAATAAGTACTCTTCTACTATCCGGATTTTTTTTCAAAGTATCTATTGCTAATTTGATCTGATCAATACCTTCATTATTCCAATTTCTCCATTGTTTGCCATAAACAGGGCCTAAATCTCCTTTTTTATCTGCCCATTCATTCCAAATTCTAATCCCGTTGTCAGTCAAATATTTTATGTTGGTATCGCCTTTTAAAAACCAAAGAAGTTCGTATATAACTGATTTAAAATGAATTTTTTTTGTTGTTAATATTGGAAAACCATCATTAAGATTAAACCGCATTTGATAACCAAAAACGCTTTTTGTTCCTATACCTGTTCTATCATTTTTAGAAGTCCCACTTTCTTTTATATGTTTTAAAAGATCTAAGTATTGTTGCATCTAGAGTTTAATTAGTATTCAAAAATATAGAACAGTTATAAAATGATCTAAAACAGATTAAAAAGTTTTAAAAAAAAGATTAACATTAAATTATTTTAATTCTCTTTTTAGAATTTCATCCCTTATAATTGCAGCTATTTCATAATTTTCTGACTTAACAAATCTTTTTAGTAAAGATTTTAGTTTTGAAGGAGAAAGATTTTTTAGATCCTCATGTGAGAATTGTTTTTTATTGATGAAATTTTCTGACCAATCTTTATCTGAGATATTTTTGTTTTTTTTAGATTCTGCAGAGTTAAATCCAGCAATTTTCATAATTGATTCGTAAGTGTATATAGGGGCATCAAATCTAATTGCTAATGCAACAGCATCAGAAGTTCTAGCATCGACAATTTTTTCAGAATCATTATAGTTAAAAAATAGATTTGAATGAAAAACACCATCTTCTAATTTATTTATAATTATTTGTTTTAATGAGATTTTAAATTCTGAAGAAAAATTTTTGAATAAATCATGAGTTAGAGGTCTTTTTGCCTTAATTTCACCATCAAGAGCAATAGCAATTGATTGAGCTTCAAAACCTCCAATAATTATTGGAAGCTTTCGATCTCCTCCTACTTCATTTAGGATCATAGCATAGGCTCCTGTTTGAGTTTCAGTGTATGAAAGTGCCTTTATTTCTAACTGAATTAGTTTCATGTAATTTCTTTAGCAAATTAAAAAAAACATCTTAATTAAATATTCTAAATATTAAATAATTGTTTAATTCAAAAAAGTTTATAATTAAAAGCTTCGTAAATTCGATTTGATGTAAATTTGTGCAATATTTGAATCAATGAAAACAGTACAGTTTAGAGAGGCTATAGCTGAAGCAATGTCAGAAGAAATGAGGCTTGATGAGTCAGTATATCTTATGGGAGAAGAAGTTGCTGAATACAATGGCGCTTACAAGGCTTCAAAGGGAATGTTAGATGAATTTGGAGATAAGCGTGTTATTGATACTCCCATTTCAGAATTAGGTTTTTCAGGGATAGGTGTTGGCTCCACAATGACAGGTAATAGACCTATCATAGAATTTATGACATTTAATTTTGCATTGGTTGGAATCGATCAAATAATTAATAATGCTTCTAAAATAAGAATAATGTCAGGAGGTCAATTTCCATGTCCAATAGTTTTTAGAGGACCTACTGGCTCTGCTGGGCAACTTGGAGCTACTCATTCTCAAGCTTTTGAAAGTTGGTTTGCAAATTGTCCAGGTTTAAAAGTGATTGTTCCTTCAAACCCATATGATGCAAAGGGCTTATTGAAATCTGCGATAAGAGATAATGATCCAGTCATATTTATGGAATCCGAGCAGATGTATGGAGATAAAGGAGAAATTCCAGAAGGAGAATATATAATCCCTATAGGAGTTGCTGATATAAAAAAAACTGGCAAAGATGTAACAATTGTATCATTTGGCAAGATTATTAAAGAAGCCTACAAAGCTTCTGAAATTCTTGAGAAGGAAAACATTGAATGTGAAATTATAGATTTGAGAACAATTAGACCTATGGATTATCAAACTATTTTTGAATCTGTTAAGAAGACAAATAGATTAGTTATTTTAGAGGAATCTTGGCCTTTTGGAAATATTTCTACTGAGATAACTTATCAAGTTCAAAGTCATATTTTTGATTATCTCGATGCTCCTATTGAAAAAATAAATACAGCTGATACACCAGCTCCTTATTCACCCACGTTGCTTTCAGAGTGGCTGCCAAATGCGAATGACGTTGTAAAAGCAATCAAAAAGGTTCTTTATATCTAAATCAATCCTAATTTTCTATTTCTTACTGTTTATAATAAGGGTGCTATAACTAGCGCTACAACAGATATTAATTTAAGCAATATATTTAAAGAGGGACCTGATGTGTCTTTAAAAGGATCTCCAACAGTATCTCCAACAACAGCTGCTTTATGAGCTTCTGAACCTTTTCGACCATCTTCTTCAATCATTTTTTTTGCGTTATCCCATGCACCACCAGCATTGGATTGAAAAATAGCCATAAGTACTCCACTAGAGGTAACTCCGGCTAAAAGACCTCCTAACATTTCCGCACCACCTAAAAAACCTATAATTACAGGAACAAAAATAGCCATAACACCTGGCAAAATCATTTCTCTTAGTGCTGCTTTGGTTGAAATTTCAACACATTTACTATATTCCGCAACCCCGTCAGCATCATTGACTATTTTAATATCTGCTTTGGATGCTTTTGAAAGATCTGAATTATATTTTTTCATTATTGCAAGAGCCGCTTTAAGTTTTGGTAATTCATTAAACTGTCTTCTAACCTCTTCAATCATACTCATAGCAGCCTTTCCAACTGCATTCATAGACAAAGCAGAAAAAACAAATGGAAGCATTGCTCCAAGTAAAAGTCCTGTCATAACTATAGGGTTTGAAATATCAATAGAAGTTATCTCTGCAGTTTGCATAAAGGCAGCAAATAGTGCTAGAGCAGTAAGCGCTGCTGAAGCAATTGCAAATCCTTTACCAATTGCTGCAGTAGTATTTCCTACAGCATCTAATTTATCGGTTCTTTCTCTAACTTCTGGAGGGAGTTCAGCCATTTCAGCAATACCACCAGCATTATCTGAAATTGGACCATATGCATCAACTGCAAGCTGAATCCCAGTATTAGCAAGCATTCCAACCGCAGCAATTGCTATTCCATATAAACCCGCAAAAGAATATGAAGTTATTATCGCAATGCAAATAAGAATTATTGGAATTGCAGTAGAAATCATTCCAACTCCTAGACCTGCAATAATTGTTGTAGCTGGTCCTGTTTCAGATTGTCTAACAATTGACATAACTGGATTCTTTCCAGTAGCAGTATAGTATTCTGTTATTTTTCCAACGCACAAACCAACAACTAAACCTGAAATTGTTGCATAAAAAACACCATTTGCTGAGTAGATAAAATCATTATACTCCCATGTTTCAGGTAATAAAAAGTGGATTAGAAAATAAGTTGTAATTATCATTAAAATTGCTGAGCTAAATTCACCAATATTTAATGCAGTATGAGGATCTCCTCCTTCTTTAACCCTAACAAAAAAGGTTCCAATTATTGACATAATTATTCCAGCTCCAGCAATGAAAAGAGGCAAGATTACAGCATTTATTTCATTGCCTTGAAATTCTGAAAGGTTTAGAAAAGCAGCTCCAAGAACCATTGCGCCAATTATTGACCCAACAAATGACTCAAAAAGATCAGCTCCCATTCCTGCTACATCTCCAACATTATCTCCAACATTATCAGCAATTGTTGCCGGGTTTAGAGGGTGGTCCTCAGGAATACCTGCCTCAACTTTACCAACAAGATCAGCTCCAACATCTGCTGCTTTTGTATAAATTCCCCCACCAACTCGAGCAAAAAGGGCGATAGAAGAGGCTCCTAAGGAAAATCCAGATATTACTTTAATTACGGTGTCAACACTATCAAACAATTCCATGTAAACCAAGAATAGTGAGCTAATACCCAAAACACCTAATCCAACAACACCCATCCCCATGACAGAACCTCCAGAAAAAGCAATCTCTAGAGCTTTCCCCAAAGACTTTTGAGCTGCGTTCGTTGTTCTAACATTTGCTTTAGTGGCGACTTTCATTCCTATAAATCCAGCAAGTCCTGAACATCCGGCACCGATAACAAATGATAAAGATACCAGCCAACTAGTTCCTTCATTAATTCCCTTAATTGCTAAAAGTACTGAGGTTAAGATTACAAAAATTGACAAAATTTTATATTCAGCTTTTAGAAAAGCCATGGCTCCATCAGAAATATTTTTTGCGATTTTAGCCATTTTGGCATTACCCACTTCTTTTGATGAAACCCAACGATTTTTAATGTATACATATATTAATGCAATAATACCAGTAATTGGTATAAGGTATAAGATGTTGTCCATGATATTGAATTTATTTTACGGCAAATATAATATCTAATCTCAAATAAGATTAATAAAAGTGAACTAATCACTTATTTTATAATTTACTTTGCATTAAAGGACTGGGTTTAACCAAGCTCCACTTTATATTTATTTTATACTAACAGATGAAACCTTCAATCTAAGTAGAGTTTGTATTATAGGTATTCATAGCAAGATAAAGTGATGAAAGACCAAGAATCACCTAAGGTCTCTATTACCAATGCCATCATTTTTAAGTAGTAATTAAAGTTTAAATAAATGAGGAAATAATCACGGTTAAAGATATGATTGAGACAAATATTTTAAGTCAGTTTACTTAAAATTGGATCAAGTTTTTCCAAAACAATTTTGAGATCTTTCTTCTTTTCTACAAAATCAATTTCATCAACATCAATAACTATTAGTTTGCTTTTATCATATGTTGAAATCCATGCTTCATAACGTTCATTTAAACGACTTAAATAGTCAATGCTAATAGAATTTTCATAATCTCTTCCTCTTTTGTGAATTTTATTAACAAGATTTGGGATGCCACTTCTTAAGTAAATTAGTAAATCAGGACCTTTTATAAGTGATTCAATTAATTCGAAAAGATTTTTATAATTGTTGTAATCTGTTTTATTCATTAGCCCCATTGAATTTAAATTGGGAGCAAAAATATATGCGTCTTCATAGATTGTTCTATCCTGAATAAAATTTTTTTTATTTCCTTTAAACGCGAGTAATTGTCTAAATCGACTGTTAAGAAAATATATTTGTAGGTTAAATGACCATCTTTCCATATGATCATAAAAATCATTCAAATATGGATTTTCAGATACATCCTCATAGTGAGCTTCTAATTTATAATGTTTTGAAAGTAATTTTGTTAGACTAGTTTTTCCTGATCCAATATTTCCAGCAACAGCTACATGCATGATTTTATTTTTGGGAAAGAAGATAAAAACTTTTTTATCTGAATACAAAACAAAATAGAACCTTTTTTTATTTTATAAAATAAAATTATATATTTGGACCCTAAAGAGGAAGGATTTGACTGATTGCAACCTCAAAAAAAAATGCTAAAGCAGTGTTGCTTTAAAATTTATATGTCAAATTCTTCGTTTAAAGCAACTTGAAATGGAATATTATTTTACATCTGAATCTGTTAGCGAGGGACACCCTGACAAATTAGCTGATCAAATTAGTGATTCTATATTAGATAACTTTCTGGCTTTTGATCTAGAATCTAAAGTAGCTTGTGAAACACTTGTAACTACTGGAAAGTCTATAATTGCAGGAGAAGTTAAAAGCAACGTTAAGTTAGATATAGAAAAAATTGTTAGGGGAACCATAAATAAAGTTGGATATACTAAAGAAGAGTATAAATTCAGCGGAAACACATGTAAGATAAATAATTTTTTACATCAACAATCAGAGGATATAAACAGGGGAGTTGAAAGGGCAATAAATGAAGATCAGGGAGCTGGCGATCAAGGGATAATGTTTGGCTATGCTACGGATGAAACAGAAAATTTCATTCCACTTGCTTTAGATTTAGCACATAAGATTCTAATTGAATTGTCCCTTTTAAGGAAGGAATGTAGTCAGATTAAATATTTACGACCAGATTCAAAATCACAAGTAACTATAAAGTATGACAGCAATGGAATTCCAAAGAATATTGATACAATTGTAGTTTCAACTCAACATGATCCCTTTGAAAAAGATGATCTCAAAATGCTAAATAGAATAAAGGATGACGTTAAAAATATTTTAATTCCCAGGATCAGAGAAAAAGAAAATACTAGAGTTAAATCTTTATTTAATAATGAAATTACTTATCATATTAATCCCACAGGTAAATTTGTAATTGGCGGACCCCATGGTGATGCTGGACTTACTGGAAGGAAAATAATTGTTGACACATACGGAGGCAAGGGAGCTCATGGTGGAGGAGCCTTTAGCGGAAAAGATCCAAGTAAAGTAGATAGAAGTGCAGCTTATGCTACAAGGCACATAGCAAAAAATTTAGTTGCAGCTGGAATAGCAAAAGAAATTTTAGTTCAAGTAAGTTATGCTATAGGTGTTTCTGCGCCAACCTCTATAAATATTAATTCCTTTGGTACTTCAAAAATCAACGTATCTGATTATGAAATTGGGCAAAAAATTTTAAAAATATTTGATATGAGACCTTATGCAATAGAGAAACGACTAAAACTAAGAAATCCAATTTATTTCGAGACAGCATCTTATGGACATATGGGAAGAAAACCTATAAAAATTGTAAAATCTTTTAAGTTACCAAAAGGGGAAAAATATGAAAAGGAAGTTGAGCTGTTTACATGGGAAAAATTGGATTATGTTGAACAGATTAGAAAAGAATTTTATTAATAATTAACTAAAAAACTATTAATTATGAGCTTAAGATTAGCAACCAATGCACTTCATGCTGGTCATGACGTAAAAAAGACACAGGGAACAAGAGCTGTTCCAATTTATCAATCCACATCATATGTTTTCAATGATTCAGATCATGCAGCCAATTTGTTTGCGCTTGCAGAGACAGGATATATTTATACTAGATTAAACAATCCAACAAATGATATTCTTGAACAAAGACTTGCCTCTGTTGAAGGTGGTATTGCTTCAGTTGCAACAGCATCAGGTACTGCTGCAATAGCAACAGCCTTTATGACTTTGTTAAGATCTGGTGATCATATTGTAGCTTCTAGCAGTCTTTATGGAGGAACCTATAATATGTTAAGCAATACTTTACCTCGTTTTGGGATTACTACAACGTTTGTAGATCCTGATGATGTAAATAATTTTTCTAATGCTGTTAAACCTAACACGAGAGCCTTTTTTGCTGAATCACTGGGAAACCCAAAGTTAGACGTTATTGATTTAGAAGGTATTAGCAATCATGCAAAAAAAGCTAAGGTTCCTTTTATTGTAGATAATACTATTGCAACTCCTGCTTTGTTAAATCCTATTAAATATGGAGCAAATATTGTAATTCATTCCCTCACAAAATATATTACCGGTAATGGAACTACACTTGGTGGTGTAATAATTGATGCTGGAACTTTTGATTATTCTAATGGAAATTTTCCAGAATTTACTCAACCATCTCCAGCTTATCACGGCTTGAAATATCATGATGCTCTTGGTCCTTTGGCTTTTATTGCTAGGGTAAGAGTTGAGGGGCTTAGAGACTTGGGTAGCGCTCCAAGTCCTTTGAATAGCTTTCAAGTTATTCAAGGTCTTGAAACATTAGAGATTCGAATGAAAAAGCATTCAGAAAATGCAATTGAATTAGCTAAATGGTTAGAGAGTAGAAATGAGATAAGTTGGGTTAATTATCCTGGTCTAAATTCCTCTAAATATTATGATTTAGCATCTAAGTACCTTCCAGCAGGTAAAAGTGGAATAATAACTTTTGGGCTAAAGAAAGGTTATGAAGGCGCTAAAAAAGTAGCAGACAGCACCAAAATTTTTGCTCTTTTAGCAAATATTGGTGATACTAAATCACTCATAATACATCCTTCAAGTACTACTCACTCTCAATTAAATGAAGAGGAACAAAAAAGTGCTGGTGTCACTCCTGATTTAGTTAGAATTTCTGTAGGTATTGAGGATTTAAATGATTTAAAAAATGACTTAGACCAGGCTTTTAAAAAAATTTAAATTTATATGTCTGACATTAAAAAAGTTAAAATATCAAAATTTACTCCAGAATCTGGCGTGAGTTCAGATATTGATATACATTTTCAGCATTTTGGACAAGATTATAATAATTCTCCTGTTGTCTTAGT